>Ga0247806_10000121_pt1 | contig 49975 bp, 47 predicted proteins | sample UWRJL059202B1_FD_179935 | JGI IMG/M metagenome (GOLD analysis project Ga0247806, IMG submission 179935) | Plant litter microbial communities from Arlington Agricultural Research Station in Wisconsin, United States - UWRJ-L059-202B-1 | ecosystem: Environmental > Terrestrial > Plant litter >... | reverse complement strand
CCTCCTAAAGGTGCAAGATAATTACCTATTGTAACTGCAGGGCCTTTAGCAGATAATGACATTAATGACTCATCAAGATCTGGTGCCAGTGCGGCTACATAAACAAGGCCAACAACTTTAGGGTCGTTACCGGCCTGTGTAATTACAAAGCCGCCCCATGAGTGGCCCACAAGTATTACTTTTCCTTTTGCCTGCTCTATGGCACGTTTTGTAGCTGCTACATCATCGGCAAGGGAGGTTATAGGATTTTGTACCGAAATTACCGGATAGCCCTTTGCCTGCAATGCAGTAATTTGGTTACTCCATGATGAGCCATCGGCCCAAATGCCATGAACAAAAATAATGGTGGGTTTTGCTTCCTGAGCATAAGCATTTGATACTCCTAATGATACTAATAAAGCGAGGGCTAAAAATTTGATCGTTTTCATTTTTTAATAATTTAATGTTTAATTTTATTTGTTATTAACTACAGTACAAAGTTGCACCATAATACTTACAAAGCAGATGGACATTTTTCTCATAGGCATGCCGATTTATCCCTCTAAAATAATTTTTTGAACGTTTGAAGCTGTAGCTTAGCAGCCGGATAATTACAACACTATGCACCTCACCCATATATCGCCTAAAACAAACGGTAAGTTAATATTTACACACCGTGCAGCCAATGCCCAGCATTTGCATAAAAATAATCCGGACGAACGCCATTTGCTTACTATTGCCATAAATGGCGAAACTTCTCAGCGAATGGTCATTAATGGAATTGATTATGAGTTTGCTCCCCATAGTATTGTGCCGTTAGTTTCCGGCCAGTTCTTTAGTTTTGAAAAGCCAGAACTTATTACAGCATGGCAGTACACACGCGACTTTTACTGCCTTATAGATAATTATTTTGAAATAAGTTGTCTTGGCCTTCTTTTTTCAGGGTTTAAAGGAGACCTGTTTTTAAGTCTTGATGAGCAGTATCGCGAAAAAATATATGGGCTGCAAAAACTGTTTATAGAGGAGTATGAAACGATAGACACCATACAAACCGATATGCTGCAAATGCTGCTTAAGCGCCTCGTTATACTTACCACTAGGCTGGCTAAGGAGCAATATCTGGAAGGGGTAGTGTATGAAGATGAAAGGTTCGACCTGATAAGGCAGTTTAACCTTTTAGTAGATACCCATTATAAAAGCGAGCACCAGGTAAGCTATTATGCAGATCTTCTTAATAAATCGCCAAAAACCCTGGCACGAATCTTTAAGGGGTTTAATTACGTCACGCCCTCGCTTATAATACAGGGACGCATTATGATGGAAGCCAAGCGCCTGTTTTATTACACAACGCTATCGGTTAAGGAAATAGCTTACGAGCTTGGCTTTACAGATGCTGGCCACTTTAGCCGCTTTTTTAAGAATGCAACTCGTATTAACCCCTCCGATTTCAGGAACATCCGTTTAGATAAGGCATATTAATTACTGCTGTAATAAAAATTTCGGTTCGCTAAATACTTTAAAATTAAAATTACCTACGGCAAAATTTGTACCCGGGCTAAAATTACTACCAAATAATATTCCTTACGGGGAAAACAATTGCTTACTATCGTGTAGCGATTAAATATAGGTAGTAATTTAATGCCAACATTACTGTTTCCCGTAGCGAATTAATGATTTCCTTATTTCAGGTTTAGTTTGATTTGAATATATAAGCCTACTTAGCATACGCCCTTTTACGTAAGTATGTAAATATAAGCCCGAATAGTGCTAGTATAAACAATGGTAACCCAATAGTTATTATCTGGGTTGTGGTATATTCTTCCTGAACTCTTTTTGCATCAAGAAAACGAAGATTTACATTCTTACCCCTTATTTTTACAAGCCCTTCATCGTCCATGAGGTAGTTTACACAATTTAATAAAAATTCCCTATTACTGTAGTTTTGCTGCAGCCATGGGTCTATACCTTCGGTAAGTAACTTTTTATTGGCATATTTATAATTTACGATATCGCCATCGGCTATAACTATCATTTTGGTTTCTTTGCCTTTGTCCAGTATGTTCCTGAATTTTACAGGCTTTATCCTGTTTTCATATACTGACGAAAATTTACCCTCCAGTAATACGCCAAGTGTTTGATTGCCTTTATTAAACTGGCTTGGGTTTATTTTGTTTACAAACTCATACAAGCTAATTTGTGCAGGAATACCTACTGTTTTAGACTGTTCTGAACTTTCCAGAAGCACCGTTTTTTTAATGTTGTTTTTAAGCGTGTCTATCTGGCTTGCAAATTCTAACTTAACAATATTGATGTTCTTGTTTATAGGGTGGTTTTCGCGCGAACGTACTACCGGAGAGAATGGCCAGTCTACAGGCACTTCGCCATTAGCCGATTGTACGGTAATAGGTGTACTCAACAGGTCCTGAATAAGGTTGGCATTAACGCGCACACCATATTTAAAGAACATATCATCAAGGTTAATATCCCGGGGTATTGCCAGGGTACTTGCCGTTTTGTTACGAAGGCTGTCAAGATCTGCAGCTACGCGGTCTACCATCCACAGGGTTTTGCCTCCATTCATAATGTACTGGTCAAACACGGACTTTTCTTCATCGGTAAATGCTTCTGTAGGTTTAGCAATAATGGCAAGGTCAAAACGCTCTAAATTATCCAGCGTTTTTTGCTTGTCGCCTTGTACAGAGTCAAGGTTAAATTCGCCCAGTACGTAATATTCTTTAAGGCTGATAAGAAAATCCGACATATATTTATCGGGCATTTCGCCGTTACCTTTTATTACTGCAATTTTCTTTTTGCTGGTTATGGCAAGCTTGGTAATAGCATCAGAGAAATTATATTCTAATAACTGTACCGATTTATTGATGTTATCATCCTTATTGGTCATAAAATTATTTACCAATAACGGTATTCGAACCGATTTCTGCCCCATATTAGCGATAGCCCAAGGGAAAATTTGTATTAGTGATTTCTTCCCTTTTCGGGTCATGTCAATATTGGTAGGTGAGAAACCCAGGGCATACATTTCCTGAATGTTCTTCTGCACATTTTCCTCCTCGGCAAGAGGGTCTACAAAATTAAAAGAAATGTTGCTGTTATATACCTGGTACTCTTCCAGTACCTGTCGTATTTCATTTTGCAGGCGCTTAAACTCGGGAGGTAAATCGCCACCTAAAAAGATATCAATATACAGAGGGTCTTTAACTTCTTCAATTACTTTTATCGATGCTTCAGACAGGGTGTAGCGCTTATCATCGGTCATGTCAAAGCGTTTAAAAACATAGCTGCCCGCAAAGTTTATTACAATAAGTACAGCGGCGATAAGGCCCAGTTGCTTAAGGTTTTTTTGTTTTCTTGCTTCCATTACCCTTTTAATGATTTAAGTTGATAAGCGGTTAACGACAAAAAGAAAACAGCAATGCTTACAAAATATGTAATGTCGCGGGTATCTATAACGCCGCGGCTCATGCTTTTAAAATGATAATCCATACCGAAAGAAGCTACCACATTGCTAAAACTGCCGGAATATAAGGCAAGCTCCTCAAACCCAAAATAAAGGATAAAGCATAAGAACACTGATATGATAAAGGCTACGATCTGGTTTTCTGACAGGGTAGAGGTAAATACCCCAATGGCTGTATAACCTGCAATAAGGAACAGCAGGCCAAAATAGGACGCCAGTGTGCTGCCCATATCTATATTGCCGGGCGGGTTACCCAGTTGCGATATTACCACAATATAAATTAACGTAGGCAACAGTGCTAATACAATAAGCGTAAAGGCGCCAAAAAACTTGCCGTTTACTATTTCCCAAATGCTAAGCGGGCGGGTAAACAACAGCTCTAATGTGCCTTGTTTTTTCTCGTCGCTAAAACTGCGCATTGTTACTGCTGGTATAAGGAAAATAAGTATCCATGGGGCAAGGGTAAAAAATGGCGATAAATCGGCAAAGCCACTGTTTAAAATATTGTAATCGCCTTCAAACACCCAAAGGAACAACCCGTTTAGGATTAGGAAAATAGCGATAACTAAATACCCTATGGGCGAGCCAAAAAAGGATTTTATCTCTCTTGTTAATAATGCTTTCATTCTTCTTTAAAATAATTACTTCCTTTTACAAAGGTATATTATTATGGCAGGCTAATAAGTTTGTTTACACTCCATGCCTCAGGTTTAGTGTTAAATAAAGGCTTTGTAACAGCCCATGTATCGCAAAATAATTTTGATTTCCTGTAGGCTTCCAGATGCTCTTCGGTTTCCCAGTAGCTGTAGGTAAAAAACACCGTAGGGTTTGTTTTGTCCTGATATAACTCTAAGAAACGGTTACCGTCAAAATTTCGTATATCCTGCTTAACAGTATTAAAATTAGCCAGGAAATCGTCTACCTTATCTTCATAGAAACCCATTTTTACGATGCGTACAAACATACTGTTTTTTGGTTTATTATTTAAATGTAATTTATAGTGTTATGAGTAAACACACACTTAATTCCTGCCGAGAGCTTCCAATATGGAAACATCTTCAATTATTTTTTATTATCTTCTTTTGTCTTGAAACAAAAGAAGCAAAAATTCAAGGCTCTAACTTCTTATGCTACAAATTATAAGCTTCGGCTAAATCATTTGAACTCGCTTCGCTCAAACAGCAAATGATTTTTAACTCCTCAACTTATAATTTGCTTAACGCAACGAAGTTTAAGGCCTTAGCTTCACTCGTATTCGCTTACTCTCAACCTAAATACGTTTTAATTAATCATACGATAAAGAAAACTGCGATTGCAACTGTGACTTCTTCAGGTGTAGCTCAATCTGAATTCTAAAATCTGAAATTAAACTATCTAAAAACAACACTTACCACATCCCTGAATTTAAGGCCCAGCAACGTTTTTGCGGTACCCACGGTAGAAGGGTTGCTGCGGTAAATAGCAATTTCCAGGAAACCGGCCTCATTAAAAATAGCAAGCTTTTCGCCTTCATAATCTTTGAGCGAAAAACGTTCATTCACAGTAAAGTCAGAATATCCTGCTTTAACAGCCTTAATGTTTTTAGTGCTAAAGGTAATCTCGAAGTCGCGACCTTTTGCAACTTCTTTTACCTGCCTCTTGGTAATATTTGTAATGCAATTGCCAAAATGGTCTATGTAAACCACACAGCCCCTTATCGTACTATTATCTGGCGTTACAACGGGGTGCAGGTCATAAATTTGTTTAATCTCAGTAATCTCCCGTCCTATTACATTTAGTAGCCCTCCTTTGCTAAGGTGGCAGGCTACGGTAACAAAAACGTCCATATCGCTATTACCTTCAGGCAGGCGATCGTGTATGTTTATCTCAACAATCTTTTCGGGTACAATTTTTTCGGTCAGGAGGCTTAATATACCGTTATCGGCACAAATAAAATAGTGCCCGTTCCACAACATTGCAATGTGGCGGTTTTCTTTGGTAAGCTCGGCATCTACCCCTATAAGATGTACTGTGCCCTGCGGGAAACTGGCATAAGCCGCACCTACTATATAGCTGGCTTCCGATACATTAAAGAGATCTACGTGATGCGAAATGTCAACAATGGCCGCCTCAGCATAGCAGGAAAGTATCTTGCCCTTAAGCGCGCCCACAAAATGGTCCTTAAGTCCGAAATCGGTTGTTAGGGTAATTATTGACATAAAATTGTGCAAAACTTTTAAAAAGTGCGACTAAAATTTCACTAAATTTGAATGCAAAGCTACTAATTATATAGCAACAATTTTTAAAAATTAAAACCTCTGCCTTTGAACGAACGTACGATTGAACTGACAGACATAGCCCCTAAAGACTTTTGGGGAGCACAGGATTCTCATCTTGAAACTATTAAAAAATATTATCCTAAGCTAAAAATAGTTGCCCGAGGCACCACGCTGAAAGCTTTTGGCGAAAAAGAATTGCTGGACGAGTTCGAAAAACGTTTTAAACGCCTTATGCAGCATTTTTCGCGCTATAACACTATAGATGATAATGTTATAGAGCGTGTAATACAGAGTGACAGCAATACCGAGCACATGGATCCAAGCGATAAAATACTGGTGCATGGCATAGGGGGCAAGCTTATTAAAGCAATGACACCTAACCAGCAAAAACTGGTAGACTATATGGGCAAGAACGATATGGTCTTTGCTATAGGCCCCGCAGGTACCGGTAAAACTTATACAGGTGTTGCACTTGCTGTAAAAGCGCTTAAAGAAAAACAGGTAAAAAGAATTATACTTACACGTCCTGCGGTAGAAGCTGGGGAGAACCTGGGTTTCCTGCCGGGAGATATGAAAGAAAAGCTGGATCCATACATGCAGCCGCTATATGATGCGCTCCGCGACATGCTGCCGCCACAAACACTGGAAGACTACATACTTAAAGGCATTATACAAATAGCGCCGCTTGCCTTTATGCGTGGCCGAACGCTTGATCATGCTTTTGTAATACTGGATGAAGCCCAAAACACTACACACTCGCAAATGAAGATGTTCCTTACCCGTATGGGCAAGAACGCCAAATTTATGATAACGGGCGACCCTGGGCAGGTAGATTTACCCCGCCGCACCATTAGCGGACTTAAAGAGGCCATCCTTATTCTTAAAGATGTAGAAGGTGTGGGTATTATTTACCTTGACGACAAGGATATTGTGCGCCACCGCCTTGTTAAGAAAATTATTGAGGCTTATAAGGGTATCGAGAATCATGATTAAATTTGAGGTTCTGAGGGACTTAGAGCCTTAGGTGCTGAGAAAAAAGTTGCAGAGATGCAAAGCTGCAAAGTAGCCAAGTTTATACATTATATATACAATAGCCCGGGGTATCGCTCCGGGTTAATTTATCTTAATGATCGATTTTAAGAAACCGTCAGGCCCGCTACTGTTATTGCTTTATGTGCTTTTGGCATTAACAGTGTCAACATTCATTTTTTTTGGACCGATTAAACTTGGGAGTTATGGTATAATTAAAACCGTAGGCTGGGCATTCGATATTTGCTCTCTTGTTCTTTTATCTGTAGTGATGTCTGTATTAATTTTTATTTTAGGTTATGCTATTTTGTGGTTATTTAAGACAAGGGTTAACAGGCTTATCAGTATAATTCACACAGCAACCGTGTTGCTAATTATTTATCTATTGCTGATATTAGACATTTATAATAGCTATTGTACATTACAGGTCTTAGTATTATAATCTCAGTAATTTTATTTTTTATAAATTCAGGTTTTGCCATTCACTATAAACTGACAGATAATAAGCGAAATAATTAATTACTTTCTTATTTTTGCATCTTTAAACTGCAAAACAACAAACTACACTCATGTCACAAAACAACACGATCACAACTACCGATTTTAATTTTCCGGGACAAAAATCTGTTTACCGCGGTAAGGTTAGGGAAGTATATAATATAAATGACGAGCTACTTGTTATGGTAGCGACCGATAGGCTTAGTGCTTTTGATGTGGTAATGCCAAAAGGTATACCATACAAAGGGCAAATACTAAACCAAATAGCTACTAAATTTATGCGCCTTACAGAAGATGTGGTGCCTAACTGGCTTATTGATACTCCCGATCCTAACGTTGCTGTAGGCCATCTTTGCGAACCTTTTAAAGTAGAAATGGTTATACGCGGTTACCTGAGCGGACACTCTGCACGCGAATATGCTGCCGGTAAAAGGGTGTTATGTGGTGTAGAGCTTGTAGAGGGCTTAAAGGAGAATGATAAATTTCCTTCGCCTATTATTACACCTACTACTAAAGCCGACTTTGGAGAGCATGATGTAGATATTTCGCGTGAAGCGATATTGGCTAACGGTATAGTATCTGAAGAAGATTATTTAGTATTGGAAAAATATACCCGTGCTTTGTTTCAGAGAGGTACAGAGATCGCAGCATCTCGCGGACTGATACTTGTGGATACCAAATATGAGTTTGGTAAAACTAAAGACGGCAAAATCGTTTTGATCGATGAGATTCACACGCCGGATTCTTCGCGTTATTTCTATGCCGAAGGTTACCAACAGCGCCAGAACAGTGGCGAAACCCAAAAACAATTAAGTAAAGAGTTTGTAAGGCAATGGCTTATAGCAAACGATTTTCAGGGTAAAGAAGGCCAGCAGATACCGGAAATGACAGATGAGTACATAGGTACAGTATCTGAGCGTTACATAGAGCTTTATGAAAACATAATAGGCGAGAAGTTTGGTAAGGCAGATATTACAAACATTCACGAGCGTATAGAAAAAAATGTACTTGCTTATTTAAACAAGTAATACAACACTATAAATGCAAAACCCACTTGTTTCCAAGTGGGTTTTTTAATGCCAATAATAGGCTACCCTTTTTGGGCAGCCCATTATTGCTGCAATTTTATATACAATGATATTAGATTAAAATCGTAGTTATCGCCAATGGTAACATCTTTCTTAAGGATTTTTATTTCAGGCTTACTTAGTTTTAAAATCTTAACTTTAAAAAATATATTTGATTTGCGATAAACGTAAAATTTACTTAGGATTTCAGCTTCTATTTCCAAATCTTTGTCAGGGTTAAAACTCCAATTATTTCTATCACCGCAGTCCAGTAATACCGCATTTTTAGTTCCATCTGATGTATTTATTCTCATTTGTATGGTTATTTTATCGCCAATGGTAAATACATCATTTTCATAAAGGGCTATCTCAGACTCTAAGACACTGCACTCATTGCCGGCTTTCTCTTCAGCTTTAATATAATTTACCTGACCTTCAAGGTCAATTGGTATGTTGTTCAACTTCCTGTGAAATGATCGTAATATAATATCAGACATGCTATCGTAATCTTTGATTCCTAATTGTATTAATTGGTTTTTTAAAGAGTCATTACCATGCCTTAACCAACTATTTCTAATGGTCATTCCTACAGTCATGTGTAAATTTCCGGTAGCCTCCGCTTCTGGAATTTTTTTGTAATCTTCCTTTTCTTCAGTTGACCATTTTATTTCTAAAATAGAGACGGCTTGCTCTACTGTTTCAGGTTTTTCCTGTGCGCAAATTCCCGTAAACGAGCAAATTATTAAAAAGAATATGATTAACTTTTTCATGTATAAATTAGTTGTGGTTAAATGAATAACTCAAAAACTTTTATTTAAGTATAGGGCAATTTTTTAAACAAAAAAAGTGCCCTGACATTTAAAACATCGGGCACTTTTAAGTATCACTATTCGAACATCATCGGTGACGTCCTGCTATCGTATTAAATTACTTGCTTGCTAAAAGTTCGCTTACTTTAGCTTTAAGTTCTGCACCTCTTAAATCTTTTGCAACAATTTTACCCGATGCATCAAGAATAAATGTTGCAGGAATACCTGTTACACCATATTGTTTAGCAATTGGGTCTTCCCAAAATTTAAGATTAGATATCTGGTTCCATGTAAGTTTATCGGCAGCAATAGCTTCTTTCCACTTACCTGCTTCTTTGTCAAGAGATACACCTATAATGTTAAGTCCTTTAGCATGTAGCTCGTTGTATAAAGCCACTACGTTAGGGTTTTCTGCCCTGCATGGTTTGCACCATGATGCCCAAAAGTCTACGATAGTTACTTTGCCTAATGACTGTTTTAAAGAAAGTTGTTTTCCATCTGGTGTAGCAGCAGAAAAATCAGGGGCTACATCGCCTATTTTTAACGCTCCTGCCGGTTCTTGTTGTACTGCGGCAGCAGTTTTTTTATCTTCTTCAAGCTTTTTAAAGTAGTCAGATATTTGCTTGCCTTCTTTAGTGTTTTTTACAGAAGGATCTATACCGTCAAACAATACTTTTATCTCTTCGATTTTTTTAACTCCCATTTGTGCAACCTGGCCAAGAACAATAACATCGCAATATGCTTTAGGGTTCTTTTTAATAAAATCTACTAACTGGCCTTCCCAGTCTTTAGTAATTACAAGCCTGTCTTTAGTAAGCTTGTTCATGGTAACGGTATCGTTAATTTTAGCAGCAGCTTCATACTTAGGCGCATTTTCCTTCTGGAATTTATCGCTTTTTTTGTACATTTTGTAGCTTATCTGTTTAAACTCTTCCAGTTTATCATTGTTGTAGGTACCACCTGTAGTCGATTTATAAAGGGTATCTTTATCTACAGTAATATCTATAGCGCCCGGCTCAAGTATAAAGTTTAGTTTTTCCTGTTTGCCTTCTATGCTGATAAAATGTATAGACGGAGCCGATGTAGTATCTTTAAATATAAATTTACCATCTTTTACTACCGCAGTATCTATAGCGGTAAAGCCCGTCATACCACCTTGTTTTTCTAAAAACACTTTTTTACCTTCAAGAGAAGAATCTACTTTACCGGTAACTTCAAACTCATTTTCTGCCAGGTTTTTGCAAGACACAACTAATGCTGCCGCTGCCAGAAATAACGCTATTCTTTTCATCTTTTTTGTTTGTTTATTTTTTATGATGTGCAAAAGTATTTAAAATACAGCACAGGTTACTATGATTATATTATTTTTTTACAAGATAACTATAACGATGCAGTTTGGTTAAGGGTAGTATTTACAGATGTATTCTTAATACCGCCAAAACCTTTATCTACGTTTATCATGTTATGATAGCCGCGCGCTTTAAGTATGGATATCATGATAACAGACCTGTACCCACCGGCACAATGAATATAAAATTCTTTATCCTTGGGTACCTCTGCAAGCTGTTCGTTAACAAAATCAAGCGGAATATTAATGGCATTTATTATATGGCCACCATCAAACTCACCGGGTTTGCGGGAGTCTACCACTATAGTATCTTCATTAAAAGCTTCGGCAAAAGCCTCCGGGGATACAGATTGTATGTTGTCGGTTTCAAAACCTGCAGCTTTCCAGGCATCTATGCCGCCCTCTAAATATCCAAGCGTATTATCAAACCCTACGCGTGCAAGGCGTGTAACAGTCTCTGCCTCTTTACCCTGTGGGGTAACCAGTAGCAAAGGTTGCTTAACATCCATAATTAGGGCACCTACCCAAGGGGCAAACCCTCCGTTTAAGCCTATAAATATAGAGCCGGGTATGTGTTGCTGTATAAAATCGTTTTCGTGCCTTACATCAAGAATAAGAGCGTCTGTAGTGGTGGCAATAGCCTCAAAACCGGCAGGGGTAAGAGCTTTAGAGCCATTAGCTAAAACAGTATCAAGGCTTTGGTAGCCCTGGCTGTTCATAAGTACATTTTGCGGAAAGTAAGCAGGAGGGCGGCCCAGTCCATCCAGCAATTCGGCAATAAATTCTTCGCGGGTCATATCGGCACGCAGGGCATAATTTATTTTTTTCTGGTTGCCCAGGGTGTCAGTAGTTTCTTTACTCAGGTTTTTGCCGCACGAGCTGCCCGCACCGTGGCTTGGGTATACTATAACATCATCCGGTAAGACCATTATTTTGTTTCTTAGCGAATCATAAAGATACGATGCCAGGAGTTCCTGGGTTAAATCGGTACTAAGTGCCTGTGCAAGATCAGGGCGGCCCACATCGCCTATAAACAGGGTATCTCCTGTAATTAGGGCATGAATTTTGCCTGTTTCATTCAGCAATAAATAACAGGTACTCTCCATTGTATGGCCGGGAGTATGAATAGCTCTTATAGTATAGCTGCCCAGTTTGAACTCCTGTCCGTCGGTAGCAATAGTGGCTTTAAAAGCAGGCTCTGCAGTAGGGCCATAAATAATTTGTGCGCCGGTTTTTTGCGAAAGATCTAAATGACCCGATACAAAATCGGCATGAAAGTGGGTTTCAAAAATGTATTTTATGATAGCATTATCTTTAGCAGCTTTATCTATGTAAGGCTGTACTTCGCGAAGAGGGTCAAAAATGGCTGCTTCGCCGTTACTTTCCAGATAATAAGCCGCCTGCGCAATGCATCCGGTATATATTTGCTCAATTTTCATGGTAGTGTAGTTATTACTTTGGTAAACTTTAGTAGCTTTACCGTAAGTTGTTGCAAATATACCAAAAAACAGCCTGAACATTAATATACTTAAAGTATAGTTTTAAACAGGTTATGAGGCGTGTATATGTTATTAAATGTTAAAGGATTGCAGAATATTAATTTATGATATAGTTAGTAATAAGCTGTTAATAAAATGTAAAATTATAGCAATCTTAGTTTATCTCTTTATTTTTTGCAAAATTAATAATTTGAATGAAATAAGTTATTATATTTGTATTGCATTTAAGTACCAACAACCTTTTTTAAAACTTAGTTGTAATTTAATAATTATGGCAACAACTGCGAAACCCCGCAAGACGGGAATGTATGAAAACGTAAAAAACCAGTTTGAAAAGGCAGCAGCCTTGATGGGACTGGACGAAAGCGTTAAGAAAATTTTATCAATTACCAATAATGAGATAGTTGTACATTTCCCTGTAAAAATGGATAATGGCGAAGTAGAGGTATTTACCGGCTACCGCGTGCAACACAACAATGCATTAGGCCCTTATAAAGGCGGATTGCGTTACCACGAAACAGTAGACCTTGATGCGGCACGTGCACTTGCTACCTGGATGACATGGAAAACATCTCTTGCCGGCCTGCCTTATGGTGGTGGTAAGGGTGGTATACAAATAGACCCTAAAAAATATTCTGTTCATGAACTGGAGAGAATAACAAGGCGTTTTACGTATGCCCTTGGTGATAACATAGGCCCGGAACATGATATCCCGGCTCCCGATGTTAACACCAATGCACAAATGATGGCCTGGATTGCCGATACGTACATGAGTACAAAATCGCCGGCAGAGCGTTCTAAAAACCAACACGTGGTTACCGGCAAACCGGTAGGAAGCGGTGGCCTTGAAGGTCGTGACCGTGCTACAGGTTTTGGCGTTGTGGTTACTATAGAGGCATGGGCTAAAATGAAAGGCATAGACCTTACAGGCAAGCGTTATATTGTACAGGGCTTTGGTAACGTAGGTTACTGGAGTGCACATTTTATGAGCAAACTGGGTGCTACACTTGTGGGCGTGCAGGATGCTACAGGTACTATTTACAATCCTGACGGGATGGATCCTGAAGATCTTTTACGTTACCAGAAAGAAAATGCTACTATTCATGGTTATACCGATCATGATTTTGATTCGACTAAATTCTTTGCTATCGACTGCGATATTATTATCCCGGCTGCCCTTGGTAACCAGATAACTTTTGAAAATTCTAACGATATTAAAGCTACCCTTATAGCTGAAGGTGCTAACGGCCCTACAGATACCGAAGGTGAGGAAATTCTTCTTTCAAGAGGTATAGAGATTATTCCTGATATCCTATGTAACTCCGGCGGTGTTATAGGTAGCTACTATGAGTGGCTGCAAAACCGTAACGGCGAAATATGGACTATGGACGACGTTATTGTAAAACTTAGAAAGAAACTTGAAGAAGCTTTTGGGAAAGTTATTGCCACTGCCGAATCTCATAAAACCGACTGGAGGACTGCTGCTTACATTGTAGCTCTTACCCGTATAGAAATGGCTTACCTGCAAAGGGGTATATTTCCTTAATAAATACACAACAAACAAATATTTCTCTAAGAGGCGCTATATATGTAGCGCCTTTTTTTTTGTTTGAACCTAATCAATAAGTAAAGTCAAAGAATATAATTATAATATTGATTTCTGGAATATGGTGGAATATGCTGTAAATTAAGATAATGAGTAGATAGAAATATATAGTATCGACAAATGATTTTGCTATGCATTTATTATGTTATGTCGTCGATGAATCCGGATCCAAATTTTACGATTCAGTATTATCTGGTTAAAAGAGTCATATAAAGAGTATGCTATTTTGAACAAAGATTCAAATTTTAAAAATGGATTTATAGAAACTAAACTTTACGATGAGTCAATAACTATTGAACTGACAGGGAAGACATGTGTAGTTAAACTTTATATTAAATATGCACAATTTATTTTCCTAAAGGACAGAAAGGACAGGGTCATGTCATTTGAGATGCGATTTGTCGATTTACTTAGTCATAGTGATTACTTTTATAGAGTCGATGAGTCTTTAATAGAAGATTATTATTTGGAGATCCAAAATGAATTTTGGTATATGGAATATAATTCATTTAAAAAATTCTCAAAATGGATAGAGAATCAGGAAGCTATGCATTGGAAAAAAATTACGTATAACAACTATGGTTTTTCAGGGTAGTAATTTTATACTTATATCTAATAACCATCGTTTATGAAAATCAAAATTTTTATAATAGTCTTATTTTCCCCCGCTAGCGCGAGCCTCGGGCTCGTGCCGATAGTCATTAATTGCTGGTAGCCTTTATGTAATAAATACTTCTATTGTTATGTGTTTTTACCGGCACGAGCCTGAGGCTCACGCTAGCTGGGGGTATTCTAAATATTAATTTTTTTTTCATTTGTAATATTTATTTGTCTTATAAGCTTAAAAAGATTCAGTTAGTTCCTATTTTAAAACCATCATCTTTTATTCTTTTATTCAGGTCTTTTAAAATAATGGCAACCGTACTTTTCTCACCTCGCTAGCGCGAGCCTCAGGCTCGTGCCGATATTCACTAATTGCTGGTAGCCTTTATGTAATAAATACTTCTATAGTTATGCGTCTTTACCGCAACTAGCCTGAGACTCGCGCAAGCTGGTGATCTGATTTTCGTTTTTAGGAATCGGTTTTTCTTCATACTTAAATTTACATAAAAGCAGTATAGGGAAAATGACACGCAAAACTATTATATTTTCATTTGAGCTTAATTAAGTTCTATTTGTAGATTTCATTGATTTTAGATATCCTATGTCTTATCTTTAAAATATCTAATGTCTTCTTTAAAATCAACCTTTATTATTTTATCCTTTCTATAAATGTATAAAATAGTAGAATTCAATTTTTTGGCCAGGCTATCTCCAATACTTATCTTATAATATTCATAATCATAAAAAACTATCTCCTCACCGTTAGTCAATATTACTGTTGGCTCATTTCGAATATCTTTATTTAGATACTTTTTAATTACTTTTCCTTCATATTCCTGTGCCATAACTGCTTTAATGTGGAGGCTATAATCTCCGATTTTAGGGCTGATTAATAAATATAACACAACTATTAAAATTACAGTGTAGCCAATTATTGTATGCAAATTAGTATTAGATAATTTCATGAATCAAATGTATTAAAATATGGTTTCAAATTTTAGGATTAGTTTACCGGGATAATGATAATCGTTCAGCTCTTAAATATTATTTTAATTTTTTTTGGCTCTGTTAATTTTCTGATTTATTGATCTTTAAATATATTTATTAATAGATTTTTTCGTAACTTTATAATCAAACACTAATAACATTGGCATGAAAAAGTATCTTACCCTCGTGGTATTAGCAACAACATGTTTTTGTAGCGCACAACAATTGCCGCAATCCTTGACTGTTGCTGTAAATAGCAGTAAAGTAGGGCAGGGTATTCTTATGCCTAAAATAAGTCCGTCGCTTTCCTTTTACTCTAAAAATTATACCGAGGTTTTCGGGCGCTTTAATTTTAATTACGATCCCCAAAATATTGGCCGTACAAATGTTTATGTGGGTTCTAACGATAAACTCTACTATAATAGCGGCTATATTTTTATTACAGATATGCCATCGGCGGGTGTAAACGTTAGCTATAGTACGTCATACAACTACAATAATTCTGATTATTTGGGAGGCCTGCTTTCGTTAATTGCAGGTAGAAATATCGAGCTTGGCTTTGGCGGTAAAGTTAAATAGTTAGCAATATAAAACAAACAAAGGGCTCAATTGAGCCCTTTGTTTGTTTTATATAAATGAGATTATCCTCCCATGTATTCATCTCCGCCACCTTCCTGCTGGCCTCTTTGTTCTTTTTGCCTGTCGTTTTTGCTCATGTTAAAGCGGTAGGTAAAAGATAGTGTTATTTGCCTTTGTCTCCACTGCATTTCGCTGTAAGAGCGTATTTGTCCCGGCAGGTACGTTTCGTTTTTCATTTTCCTTGAGTTGAAAATATCCTGAACGTTAAGCGCTATAGTGGCTTTGTCTTTAAGGATGTCTTTGCTTAATGCTGTATTAGCACTGGCTACACCAATACGGCGGCCCTGGGCATTATTTTGTGGCCCTTCATAATTGCCATTTAATTGCCAGTCTATTTTGTAGGGTAATGTAATTTTAGAGTTTATACGTGTTGTCCAGGCATAAGCTGTATTGTTAAAATTCTGGAAATCGTTTATGGTTACGCCATCTTCATCCTGGTAGGTAAAGGTGTAATCTCCTTTTGTTTGGTTGCGGTAAAAGTTAAAGTTACTGTTTATCCTCCACCACTTAAACGGATTGTAATTGATATTGAACTCAAAACCAAAACGGTATTCTTTTGCTAAGTTAATAGGTGTTGTAAGGGTAACCGGCGTACGGATATCTGTTCCGCCCACAGGAATAACTGTTCCTGTTGCAGGGTCTACAGTATCTGCACCATCAACTACCTGCGTTACATAATCGCCTGAACGTTGCCTAACGAACTGGAAGGTGTCATCTGTCACGTTAAGATATGCAGAAGTACTCACTGTAATGTCTTTCCATTTTTTTAGGTAACCTAAATCTATAGCATGGGTTTTAGACGGGTTGATGTCCGGGTTACCCCTAAAGATGTTGATGTTACTTGATAAGCCCGAGAACGGATTTAAGAACCTGCCACGCGGCCTGTTTATGCGGCGGCTATAACTAAGGCTTACATTGCTGCTTTCAGAAAATTCGTAGCTAAAGAATGCACTCGGGAAAAAGTTATTATACCTTTTGTTATTAAACGTGCCTGTTGTAAGCAGGTTAACATCTATGTTTGAGTCTTCCCAACGAAGGCCACCCAGATAAGAGAACTTGCCAATTTTACTGCCAAACTGAGTGTAAAATGCGTTTACTTTTTCTTTATATTCTAAAAAGTTAGTGTAGTTAACGTTGTTCTCGTAAACACCACTTATAAGAGTTTCGGCACGCGAATCTGTTTTTAAAGATGAGAAGCTACCACGGTAGCCCGCCTCAAAACGGCCTTTTTCGCCAATAGGCAAAACATAATCGGCTTGTATAAGGCCACGTTTTTCAAGCTGGTCGTTAAAGGTGCGCTCGTAGGTATTGCGGGAAGCATCTGAAGTAAATAAAATTTCGTCGCTAATATTAGCATCTTCATCATCAACATTGCGCGATATAGATGCATCTACCTTAAGTTCATGGCCTTTAGGGTTAAATTTCTTTACAATACTTGTACTGTATTGCATGTTGTTTTCTTTATCCTCCTCGGCGTTGTTCCTAAAACGGGTATTAGTATACGTCCTGTCGGCAGTAAAGTTGTCATAATATGTCTTTGCAGGATTGTTACCCGTATTGCGCCTAAAACTTACAGAGTTTGTCCAGGTAGTAGTAGAATCTATAAACCACTCCATACCCACACTGGCGTTAAAGCCTTTACGTAGCCTTTTGTTTAAACGTTTCTCGTTTGTAAAACTTGCTGTAGAGTTATCGTCGTTAAGGTACTCACTATTAGTAAAAGAATTACCCGGGTTTTCGCGGTAGTTATACCCTAAGTTAGAGAATAAGTTATAGTTAGTGCTGCGGTAATTAAGGTTAGTGCTTACTCCCTGGTTAGACGGGTAGCCTGTATTTGCAATAACCGAACCGTTAAAACCATTGGCCTTACCTTTTTTAAGGATGATGTTTACAATACCGCCACCACCTTCGGCATCATAGCGGGCAGATGGGTTAGTAATAACTTCAACTTTATCTACAGAGTCGGCAGGAAGTAACCTAAGTACTTCGGCAACATTGCTTCCGGCAAGGTTAGACGGGCGGCCATCTATTAAAATGGTTACACTCTGGTTACCCCTTAATGCTACATTACCTTCAGCATCTACAGATAGTGATGGTACATTATCAAGCACATCGCTCACAGTACCACCTTTTACCATCATGTCATTACCCACGGTATATACACGTTTATCGAGCTTAATCTCTACAGTGCTGCGCTCTGCGGTAATTTCTACAGCGTTAAGTACAGTAGCATCGGGTGCCATTGGGGTAACGCCAAGGTTAGTATCGGCAGTAATTTGCTTTGCAGATATAACGGTAGGTTTAAACGAAATAAAATCGAATTTTATATTATAAGTACCCGGTGCTACGGCAAGGTTAAATTTACCATTGGCATCTGTAAGGCCACCTGCAACGGTAACATTACTAAGGGTTTGAATAATTACATTGGCAAATTCCAGCGGCTGTTTGCTTTCTTTCTCAATAACCTGTCCGGTTACTTTTACGGTATTGCCTGCGGGGGCTCCCGGTGGTTCCTGTGCAAACGACACAAATGCAGAAAGTAAAAAAGTGAGTAATAATGAGGCTTTAAACTGTTTCATGAAAAATATAGTAGGTTGATATGGTATATATGACTCTATAAAAAAACAAAGGTTTAATCTGTAAATCACAAATAAATGTTAATAAAATTATAGTATTTCTTTTACCCTTTCGGCAGGCGGGCAATTACGGCTTTGTCTCCGTTTACCACAATGGGCCTTTCTATAAGGGTAGGATGGGCTGCCAGGGCATCAATAATTTCATCATCGGTAAGTGTCCTTCCTTTATAATTATCGATCCAAATTTTTTCTTTTTGGCGCACAAGTTCTAAGGGGGTAATGCCCATTTTTGCAATTATAGTAGTGAGTTCCTGCTTGGTAATAGGCTCGTTAAGATAGTTAATTACAGTAAAAGGCAGGTGCTGTAATTCGAGCAATGCAAGACCCTCGCGCGACTTGCTGCAGCGCGGGTTATGGTATATAGTAAGCATGTAAATCTTTTTGCAAAGTAAGCCATAATTATTTAAAATTAAAGTACCTTAGTGCTAACAAATACTTAAATTTAAGCAGCACATTTATGTTTATAATTCAAGCCTTTAAGACTAATAATTACTTTGGCAAATATCTTTTAGGCTCGCTTATAATAATTTTGGCATCGTTTGTTGGCCAGCTCCCGTTAACAATTGCTATTGCTTTAAAAGCCTTTATGCGAGGGGGCAGTATGCCTACTACAAATGCACAGCTTTACAGGTTTATGGACCAAAACCTTATGCTGTTCCTACTTTTACTGTCTTTTGTTTTTGCGCTTGCCGGTATTGTAATAGTTGTTAAAAAATACCATCATCAGGCATTTATACAGGTCGTTACTTCACGCCTTAAAGCGGACTGGAGACGAATACTTTTCTCGTTTTTTATCTGGGCTATTTTCTCTGTTGCAACAACGGTCTATGCTTATTATGCAGCACCACAGGACTATGAAGTTCAGTTTAATTTAGGGAAATTTTTAATTCTTTGCCTTATCGCAATACCTATGATCCCTATACAAACCAGTGTAGAAGAACTCGTTTTTCGCGGCTATTTAATGCAAGGGTTTGGGGTGTTAGCAAAAAACAAATGGTTTCCTTTATTAATGACATCACTTATTTTTGGATGTATGCACCTGCTAAATCCCGAAGTGGAAGAAATGGGGCCTATATTGTCTCTTTACTACATAGGTACGGGGCTTTGTTTAGGCATTATGACGCTTATGGATGATGGTACAGAGCTTGCCCTTGGCTTTCACGCCGCTAATAACCTTACGGCTGCATTACTCATAACATCTGACTGGAGTGTGCTGCAAACTCCGGCTGTATTAAAAGAAATTACTAAACCCTCTGCGGGGTTAGATATCCTGCTTCCCATACTCATTATTTACCCTGTCCTGCTATTTGTTTTCGCAAAAAAATACAAATGGTCTGGATGGAAAGAAAAACTTACCGGAAAAATAGTATTTCCGGCACCCGAAAAAGTAAACCCAAACCCTTTTAATAATGAATACTAACAACCCAACCCCAGGCTTTGTGCACAGCAGGTTTAAGCTTAACGGCTTTCACCTCAGTGCAGACGATCTTTGCCGTGTAGCCTACAGTTTTATTAAGGAAGGTGATGCCTTCGAGAAGTCTATAGGTATGTTTATACTGGACTGGTTTGATAAAAAAAGCTATGTACTTATGCAAACCAGCGGTACTACCGGAGTGCCTAAAACTATACAGGTAAGCAAGCAGGCTATGGTAAACAGCGCCATTGCCACCGGAGAGTACTTTAATGTGGGTGCCGGCATAAGAGCCCTGCATTGCCTGCCTACACAATTTGTTGCCGGAAAAATGATGCTGGTAAGAGCCTTTATTTTAGGCTGGGATATGGATATTGCAGCGCCCACTGCAACACCCTTAGACCGTAATGACCACGTGTATGATTTTGCCGCTATGGTACCTTTACAGGCGCAACAATCTGTAAGCAGGTTAAACCAGGTTAAAATACTTATTTTGGGAGGCGCTAAAGTGAGCAGTGCCCTTGTTAATGAGTTGCAAAATCTGCAAACCGAAGTGTTTGAAACCTATGGTATGACCGAAACCATTACACATATTGCAGCTAAGCATATAGATGAAACTGCTTTTGAAGCCTTGCCTAATATTACCCTGAGTACAGACGAAAGGGGATGCCTTGTTATACATGCAGAGGGTCTTACTTACGAACCCGTGGTAACTAATGATGTGGCAGACGTTATAAATAAAACCCATTTTATATGGCTGGGCCGCTATGATAATGTTATAAACAGTGGTGGTATAAAACTATACCCGGAACAGATTGAGGAAAAACTGGCATCGTACATTAACCGTCGTTTTTTTGTAAAAGGAATGCCCGATGAAGCTCTTGGCGAAAAGCTTGTGCTGGTTATTGAAGGGGATAAGTTTGAGCTTAACCCTGATGTTTTTTCTGAACTTGATAAGTACGAAAGACCCAAAGACGTTTTGTTTGCCGATAAATTTTCGGAAACAGGATCTGGCAAATTGCAAAGAGCCGAAACGCTTAGAAATATTTAAAAAAATTCTTTTTTATACTACTAAAATGGCCCGATGTTTTTGGGCCATTTTTATTTGTGCATTATTTGTTAAGGGCACTTAAACCTTGGATATTATGCATAAATTTTAGTATTAAAAAATTTATAAAGCGCGGTCTAAATGCACATATCCGCCATCTACATGTATTAGTTGCCCTGTGGTATGGCTTGACCTGTCTGAAAGAAGGAATGCTACCATATCTGCAATTTCCTCAACTTTTGTCATCCGTTTTTCTAATGGTATTTTATCTGTAATACTTTTAAGTTTTTCTTCGGCATTGTTAAATGTGCTTATCCAGCTTTGGTACAATGGTGTCCAGGCTTCGGCAACAATAACGGCGTTTACACGAATGCTGTAGGGCAGGAGCTCTACCGCCCATTCGCGGGTTAAAGCATTGCGAGCTCCATTTGCCGCAGCATAGCCGGATGTACCTCCCTGGCCCGTCTCCGCTGTTTTACTGCCTATGTTTACAATACTGCCTTTACTTTCTTTTAAAGCCGGTAAGGCATGTTGTGCCAGTAAGTAATAATGCACAACATTTTTATGCAAAGAAGCTATAAAGCCCTCATAATTTCCATTTTCTAATCCTATACCATCATTAGCCCCGGCATTATTAACAAGGCCATCAATAACTTTGTATTTTATAAGTATGTTATCTATGGCATCCTTACAGCTATCCGGGTTAGATAATTCGGCAGTAACATAACCGGCTTTTAAACCCTGCTCTTCAATTTCTGCCACCAGTTTTTTATTATCATTTTCGTCCCGGCTTATGATAACCGGCAATGCGCCTTCTGCCGCTACTGATTTTGCAATCGCAGCTCCAATGCCTTTTGCACCACCACTTATTACTATAACTTTATTGTTTAAATGTAAATCCATACTTTAAATTAATGCTTCAAATTAGTGTAATCAGGCCAATATTAAAAAAACAGGATTTTTTTAAACATTGCATACAGGGTAAAAGTTTAGGCCATAAACATGAATATATGACCAAACCTATTATTACAGGTTGAATATTTTGTCCATCAGCACCCATTTCTCGCCGGGGCTGGCGTGCGGCAGTGCCTGTTGGTATTTCCACATCAGGTTTTCCCACTCCTGCACTTTAGGATTAGCAGCATCTGCCTTTCCTTTAGCATTAAGGCTAAACACATCGTTTGCCTCCATTACCATAAAAAGCCGGTTCCCTGTGCGGTATATTTCCATAGCTACGATACCTGAGTTTACTATGCTTGCTTTTATTTCAGGCCATATTTCTTTATGAAAATCTTCATACTCAGCAATAAGATTAGTATCGTTTATAAGGTCTAAGGCAAGACAATACCGTTTCATAGTTATATTTTTTGGTATGCTTTAACGTGCTGTTTACTCGATCCCAATCCATCGATGCCCAGTTCTACCACATCGCCTTCTTTTAAATACCACGGTTCCGGTTTCATGCCAAGCCCCACGCCTGCAGGAGTTCCTGTTGTAATAACATCGCCGGGAAGCAGTGTCATGAACTGGCTTATGTAACTTACTAAAAACGGAATATTAAAAATAAGGTTTGCTGTGCTGCCATCCTGAACTTTTTTACCATTAACAGTTAGCCATAATTTCAGGTTGTGCACATCTTCTATTTCATCGGGTGTGGCAATAAATGGGCCAAGCGGTGCAAAGGTATCGCAGCTTTTGCCTTTTACCCATTGCCCGTTTCGCTCCAGCTGAAATTCGCGCTCGCTGTAATCATTGTGCAAAACATATCCTGCAACATGGTTTAAAGCTTCTTCTTCAGATACGTAACTCGCTTTTTTACCAATAACTACTGCAAGCTCTACTTCCCAGTCGGTTTTTTTACTGTTTTTTGGGATTATAAGATCATCGTTAGGGCCCATGATAGCCGATGTTGCCTTAAAGAAAAGGATAGGCTCTGCAGGTATCGCAGCTCCGGTTTCGTGGGCGTGGTCTTTGTAGTTAAGCCCCACACATATTAACTTACTTGGGCGGGCTACTGCTGCACCCAAACGTGTGGTTTGGTCAACTTCTGTAAGGCTTCCTTTTTCTATTGCAGTTTTTAGTTCGGTTATGGCATTGCCTGCAAAAAAAGCTTCGTTATAATCGCCCGTTAAATGCGATACATCATACCATTTTTCGTTTATAATAACGCCCGGTTTTTCCTGTCCTTCGGTGCCAAATCGTATTAATTTCATATCCTGAATATATTATATTAATTGTTAAGGGTTGTAAAGCCACCATCTATAGGGTAATCTACACCGGTTATAAATGCTGCCTCGTCGCTACACAAATATAAGGCAAGCCCGGCAATTTCTTCGGGTTGCGCCATACGGCCTATAGGTTGGGTTTTGCTAAGTTTTTCGAACATCTCATCTATCCTGTCAGGATACGTTTTTTGTAAAAAGCCATCTACAAAAGGGGTGTGAACCCTTGCCGGAGAGATAGAATTACAGCGTATATTCTCGGTAATATAGTCTTTTGCAACGCTCATGGTCATTGCTTTAACAGCTCCTTTTGCGGTGCTGTATGCAAACCTGTCCGGTATTCCTACCAGTGCAGCTATAGATGCCATATTGATAATAACCCCGCCACCCGAAAGCCTAAGTTGCGGAATGGCAGCATACAGGCAGTTATAAACGCCCTTTACATTAACACGCATTACCCTGTCAAAATCATCTTCGGGAGTGGTATCGGCTTTGCCAATGTGTGCAATTCCGGCATTATTAACAAGTATATTTATAGCTCCAATTTTATTAAAAGTATTTAAAACTGCCTGCTGATCTGATACATCGCATGCATGGCCAAATGCTGTATTGTTGTTTTGAGTAATCTCTGCTACAGTGCCCGACGCCTGCTCTTCGCTAATTTCTAACACATGAACTTCTGCGCCCTGTTTTGCAAGCAATACGGCTATAGCTTTACCAATACCGCTACCGGCACCCGTTACTACAACTTTTTTATTTTGTAATGAAAACATGTTTTAAGTTTATTTGTTTATTTGATAATTTGTAAAGCCTGAACACCCATTACTTTGTATTCATAATTTGGGGAAGTCTTATATCTTACAATCCAGCAATCTGTCTCTTTCGAGTGTAGCTTAATCTGAAATCTGAAATCTGAAATCTGAAATCCTCTACAAGCTAACCCCGCGTTTCCAGGGTATAAAGTCATCCTGGTTAAGTTGTACCGCTTTAGGTATCTCTTCTCCGCTTGCAACTTTAATACAAAAGTCAAGTATATCTTCGCCCATTTGGGTTATTGTTTTTTTGCCACTAATTACAGGGCCCGTATCTATATCTATAATATCGCTCATGCGTTTAGCAAGTACAGAGTTTGTTGCCACTTTTATGGTAGGGCATACTGGGTTGCCTGTTGGGGTGCCAAGGCCGGTGGTAAACAAAATTAGAGTAGCACCAGATGCTGCCTGGCCTGTAGTTGCCTCTACATCATTACCGGGGGTACACACAAGGCTAAGGCCGGGTTTTGTGGCGGGCTCTGTATAATCTAAAACATCTACAACGGGCGAGGAGCCTGCTTTTCGCGCTGCCCCGGCCGACTTAATAGCATCTGTAATTAATCCGTCTTTAATATTGCCGGGAGAAGGATTCATGTAGAAGCCGGAACCTACTTTATGCGCCAGTTCATCATATTCGGTCATTAACCGTATAAATTTTTCGGCAGTAGGTTTGTCTACCGACCGGTCTATCATTTCCTGTTCTACACCACAAAGCTCAGGAAATTCGGCTAAAAGCACTTTGGCACCAAGCGCCACAAGCAAATCAGCACAATGGCCTACAGCAGGATTTGCCGATATGCCGCTAAAACCATCACTGCCGCCACACTTTACACCCACATTTAGTTTTGATAGTGGTGCCGGTGTGCGTTCCTGTTTATTAGCTTCGATCAAGCCCACAAACGTATCGCGGATAGCCTGTTGTATAAGCTGTTCCTCACTTTGTGCTTTTTGCTGTTCAAAAACAAATACGGGTTTATCAAAATCAGGGCTGCGCTCTGTAAGGTCGCGGTTAAAATCTGATAATTGCAAATGCTGGCAACCCAGGCTTAGTACCGTTATTCCCGCTACATTAGGATGATCTGCATACGACACTAAAAGCTTGCTCAATGTATCACTATCCTGCCGTGTGCCGCCACAACCACCATTGTGGTTCAGGAATTTAATACCGTCTATATTTTTAAACGTACGGTTAGCTTTGGGCGAAGTATTTGGCTCAAAAGATATACCGCTTACATCCTGGCCATTTTCAAAAGCCTGTACCAGTTTGTGTGTATACGACTTATATTTATCGTCTACAGCATAGCCAAGTTCGCTATACAGCGATTCTTTAATAATACTCAGGTTACGGTTCTCGCAAAATACGGTAGGGATAAACAGCCAGTAATTAGCTGTGCCCACCTCGCCATTAGCACGATGGTAGCCATTAAAAGTACGGTTTGCAAAGGCAGATACATTAGGAGCTTCCCAAATATAATCAAAATCACGGTAAGCAAAGGGCTCTGCGGCATGTTTGGTATTTTCTACACTCATGCGCTCACCCAGCTTAACATCGTGCTGTACTTTGCCCACAAGCACGCCATACATTAGTACTTCGTCGCCGGTTTGCATATCCTGCATAAACATTTTATGCTTGGCAGGTATAGGTTCGGCTGTAATGTAATTTGTGCCATCATGTACTACGGTTGTACCTTTTGCAAGATCCTGCAATGCCACGAGTACGTTATCTGCCTTATTAATTTTTATAACTAAATGATTCATGTAAATATAGAATGCTATTGTTTTATTTAAGAGTAATTTGGGGTTCGGTTACGGTTGGTTTCCATTTTTTCCATCCATAAATGAATACTACAGAAAAGCATATTAATGGTATTATGTAACCATACTGTATATTATGGGTGAGATCTGATATGTAACCTAAGCCCAATGGCAACACTGCGCCGCCCACTATAGACATAACTATAAGCGATGACCCCAGTTTAGTATCTTTACCCAGGCCTGCAATACCCATAGAAAATATGGTAGGGAACATTATAGACATAAAAAACGCAATACCAATTAATGCATAAACGGTAATCATTCCGGTAGCGAAAATGGCTACTACTGTTAGTATCATACTAATAATGGCATACAGCATAAGTAGTTTGTTAGGTGCTATATATTGCATTATAAATGTACCTGCAAAGCGGCCAAGCATAAAAGCTAATCCTGCACCGCCTGCATACCAGCTTGCCTCCTGCTCGCTTATACCTGCCGATGTGGTTACAAAACGAATAAAAAAACTAAGCACACATACCTGTGCACCTATATAAAAAAACTGCGCAATTATGGCCCATGATAAATGCCTGTGCTGCAAGGCGTGCCAAATATTACTACCATCTGCTTCTGCATCCTTATCTTTAATGTCGGGTAGCTTAGTAAAGATAAATAGTATGGTAATAATAATTATGAGTATCCCTAATGTAAGATAAGGGCCTTTTACACTACTGGCTTCTTCAAGCAAATAAGTTTCTTTATCAGATGGTAGCATGGCTGCAAATTGTGCATCGGTATAATTTGTGCCGGATAGTATAAACTTACCACCAATAACAGGAGCCAAAAATGCTGCGAGGCCATTAAATGATTGCGAAAAATTTAAACGTTGTGTGGCAGTTTCAGGTTTGCCAAGTATGGTAACGTAAGGGTTAGCCGCAGTTTCCAGAAATGTAAGTCCGCATGCTATAATAAACAAGGCGCCTAAAAAGAATATGTACTGGCGGGTATCGGCAGCGGGAATAAACAAAAGCGAACCAACGGCAAACAGGCAAAGGCCTACTATTATGCCACTTTTGTAGCCATACTTTCGCATAAAATATCCTGCGGGTAAAGCCATTACAAAATAAGCTATGAATACCGAAAAATCTACAAAGGCGGTTTCAAGATCGGTTAACCGGAACGACTTTTTAAGGTGCGGAATTAGTATAGGGTCGAGATTGTGTATAAATCCCCAAAAAAAGAAAAGGCTTGTAACTAATGCTAAAGGAAAAAGATAGCCTTTATTACCGCTTGTAGTTGTATTAATATATTCCGTTTGGGGAGTCTGGCTCATAGATTGCTTTTTATGTATTTACGAAATGGTTATAGTTAACATAGCATACTTACAAAGTAAGTGTAATTACTAATTTAAAAATTATACCCAATTGTCTAAATAGTAAGCTATATTGTGTAATATTTGTATTTTTGTTTGTAAAGGATGCGCAAATAGTAAATTTTTTATGCCATGAAACCATACCGTTTAACCATCGCTTCAGGATCTTCACAATCATTTAGTGCGCGGCATGATCTTGCTCCTAATGTTAATAATCGGTGGCACTACCATGAAGAGATCGAGCTTATTTATATTAAGAATGGTAGTGGTACACAGTTTATAGGCGACAGTATTAGCCAGTTTAACAATGGCGATGTGGTGATGGTGGGAAGTAACCTGCCACATTTTTGGCAATTTGACGAACAGTATTTTAGCAAAGGACAGCCACAACCGGCAGATGTTTATGTGGTACATTTTGCTAAAGAATTTTGGGGAAATTCTTTTACAAACCTGCCCGAAAATCAGGAACTTAACCGCGTTATAGAGCAGAGCACACGGGGTATACAAATTACAGGAAATTCGGCCGAGCATGTGGCACAATTTATTGTAAAGATTGTAGAAGCTAACGGTGCGCACAAAATAATAAACCTCATGGAAGCCTTACTGGAAATTGCAAGGAGTAAAGAGGTTAACCATTTAGTTTCGTTAGGTTTTCAGTCTGGTTTTCAGGAAACAGAGCGCGACAGGATACAGTCTATATACAACTACACTATTCTTAATTATAGGAAAAAGATTGAACTGGCAGAGATTGCCGGTGTTGCCAAAATAAGCCGTAACTCTTTTTGCAAGTTTTTTAAATCGCGTACCGGTAAAACCTATTCGCTTTTTACTAACGAGATAAGGGTGGGGCATGCCTGCCGGCTTTTAATAGAAAACAGGATGAATGTAAAAGAAATATGTTATGAATGTGGCTTTTACAACTTTGCCAGTTTTCATAAATGCTTTAAAGATATTACAGGCAAAACGCCATTGCAGTACCAAAAATCTTTTGAACCTGCCTAATTTACTTAAACCTAAAAACAAACCGTATCTTTGCAAAAAGATTTTTATAATGATTCCACAAGATACCATAGTGGCATTAGCAACGCCATCAGGCGCAGGGGCAATAGCTGTATTGCGCCTTTCGGGTAACGATGCTATAAATGTTGCTGCACGTGTTTTTACATCAGTATCCGGCAAAGATATTACCCGCCAAAAAACACATACGCTGCATCTTGGCCATATAGAAGATGACAATAAAATATACGACCAGGTTTTGCTTTCTATATTTAAAGGGCCAAACTCTTACACGGGAGAAAATACTGTAGAGATTTCCTGCCACGGATCTACCTACATACAACAGCAAATTATACAACTATTATTGCGTAAAGGTTGCCGTATGGCAAATGCAGGAGAGTTTACCCTGCGCGCATTTTTAAACGGAAAGCTCGACCTTAGCCAGGCAGAAGCCGTTGCAGATCTTGTTGCCAGCGATAACGAGGCTTCGCACCAAATTGCTATGCAGCAAATGCGCGGTGGCTTTAGCGACGAAATTGCAAAACTAAGAGAAGAACTACTAAATTTTGCATCGCTTATAGAGCTCGAACTTGATTTTGCAGAAGAAGATGTTGAGTTTGCCAACCGCACCCAGTTTCATGAACTGCTTAACCGTATAAATTTTGTATTAAAGCGACTTATAGATTCTTTTGCAGTGGGCAATGTTATTAAAAACGGTATTCCTGTGGCTATTGTGGGCGAACCTAATGTAGGTAAATCTACCTTGCTAAATGCATTGCTTAACGAAGAGCGTGCTATTGTGAGCGATATTGCAGGTACAACCAGAGATACAATAGAAGATGAACTGGTTATAAACGGTATTGGTTTTAGATTTATAGATACTGCCGGTATTCGCGAAACCGAAGATGTTATAGAAAGCTTAGGTATTAAAAAAACCTTCGAGAAAATGGAGCAGGCACAGGTTGTTACTTACCTTTTTGACGCTTCGCTGTTTACTACTCATGGTGCAGGACTTAAAACCGAGATAGAGAAAATAAAGAACCAGTTTCCGCTTAAGCCCTTAGTTATTATTGGTAATAAGGCAGATAAACTTACCGAAACTGAAAAAAAAGCTGCTTTACAGCAATTACCTGAACTACTGCTTGTTTCGGCAAAACAAAATATAGGAGTAGAGGCACTTAAAGATAAGTTATTATCGTTTGTTAATACCGGGGCATTGCGCAATAACGAAACTATTGTTACTAATACACGCCACTACGATTCGCTGCTAAAAGCATTAGAAGAGATACAAAAAGTGCAGTACGGTTTGCAAAGTGGCATTTCTGCCGACTTGATGGCTATAGATATCCGTCAGGCATTATACTACTTTGGTGAAATTACTGGCCAGGTTACCAACGATGAATTGCTGGGTAATATATTTGCTAATTTCTGTATTGGCAAATAGCAGGCACATAATATCGCAAAACAACACAAACAAAACCAATTAAATTGTTATAAAATAGCACTTTAACTGGTTTTTTGTTGCCTATAACTTTAGCTTTGTTATGGGTTTTTTTTGCTCTTTTTTGTACCTCATTTGTACCTCGCATACAAAGTGGTTTTGAGGTACAAATTTGGGCAAAATTATGGCACACAGAGGTACACATAGACACAATGGGACACAAAAAAGTCACATGATGAGTTCTAACATTGAAATCAAAAGAATCTGTGAATTCTGCAAAAATGAGTTCACCGCTCGCACCATGCGGACAAGATATTGTTCGCACAAATGCAACAGCCGGCACTATAAAGTACTGGAACGCAATGAGAAAGTCAAAAAAAGCAATCAGGAAACCGTCAAGGTTTTAAATGTCGACCTAGAGAAAATAAAGCACAGGGAGTTCCTGAACATCACCCAGGCAAGCGACCTTTTTGGAATCAGCCGCCGGACAGTTTACAGGCTAATTAACCGAGGGGAAGTAAACATCGCTAAATTCGGAAAGAGATCAGTTTTAAAGCGCTGTGACCTGGAAAGCTTCTTCGCTATTCCAATCGTTGAGCAGACTTTAAAACCGGTTCAGCTTTTTCCGGGTATGGACTATTGCTACACGATTGGGCAAATACAGGATAAATTTAAAATTTCGCCTGCAGCACTCTACCATATCATACAACGGCACGGCATAAGCAAATACAGCATCGGAAAATTTACCTACGTCCCTAAAGCCGATATTGAAATAATTTTTAAAGGGGTTGAGCTATGAAAAGGGCAAATGTTACTTTAAGAAAAAAAGCGATCCGTAACGGCAAGTATTCGTTGTTCCTGGATTTTTACCCGCCGGTATTTAATCCCAATACCGGAAAATATTCAAGAAGGGAGTTCTTGAAACTGTATCTGTACGCCAAGCCGAAAAGCTTCACTGAAAAGATGAGTAATTCCGAGAGCCTTAAGACCGCAGAGATGATTTGCATACGCCGCCAAAATGAAGTCAACAAAGACTTTATATATACGCCATTTGAACTGGAACAGATCCGTATCAGGGCTATTGGAAAAAAGTCCTTCATCAGCTATTTCAAAAAACAGGCAAGTAAACGCGTTGGCAACAACGAAGAGATATGGAATACAGCCATTTGGCATTTTGAAAACTTTTTAAAAGGCTCCGATCTTTTATTTTCAGGTCTGTCGATTTCACTGGTAGATGATTACCGTGATTATCTGCTCACTGCCAAAAGCAGACGTACGGGAAAGCTACTTTCAAGAAATACCGGTTTGTCGTACCTTAATAAATTAAAGACTACTTTAAAGAAAGCTTACAAAGAGCAACTCTTGCAAAGTGATATCAATGCGGGTATTGAGGGTATAAAGGAACAGGAATCCAACAGAAATTTCCTAACGATAGAAGAGGTAAAATCACTTATCAACACTCCATGCCCTAAAGAAATTGTGATGCGCGTGAGCCTGTTATCTGTCCTTACAGGTTTGCGGTATTCAGATATTGAAAAACTCAAGTGGAGGGAAATCCAGTTTACTAAAAATGATGGCTACTATATTCGGTTTTCACAAAAGAAAACCGAGAAGAATGAAAATATGCCTATTTCCTTGGAAGCCCACGAAATTCTAGGAAGCCGTGGCATGGCCGACGATAAGGTATTCCCGGGTTTGAAAAAATGGGATTTTGACCGGGTAGTCCCAATATGGGTAGCGAAAGCAGGTATTGTTAAGCACATAACTTTCCATTGTTTCAGGCACACTTATGCAACTCTTCAGATTGCAGGTGACACAGACATTCTAACCGTGTCAAAAATGCTCGGGCATAAAAGTATAAAGACTACCCAGATATATACAAAAGTTGTTGACCAAAGAAAAAGGGATGCCACAGAGCGGATATCTCTAAAATAATATACATGCTGCCTTAAGGAGCCTTCACTAATTTAAAATATTTTGTCATGATTCAGGAACAATTTGCAGAAATAGCAGCGATGATACAATCGTCGCGCCAAAAGGCAATCAGGGATGTAAATACAACCCTTTTAGAACTTTATTGGAATAATTGGAAAATATATCCATAGCAGGGTAGTATCCGCCCAATGGGGACAATCAATTATCGAAGACTTAGCATTATACCTTCAAAGTCATCATCCGGAAATGAAAGGATTTTCAGGCTCAAACTTATGGAGGATGAGGCAATTCTTTTCCCTTTACAGCCAAAATGAATTTCTCGCACCACTGGTGCGAGAAATAGGCTGGAGCCAAAATCTTTCTATTTTGGCACGTTGCAAGTCTGATGAAGAAAGGGAGTTTTATATAAAATTCACTAAAGAAAATCAATATAGTAAACGGGAACTGGAACGTCAAATATCTGCTGGGCTTTTTGAACGCACTATGCTTGGAGGGCCTAAAATTTCGCCATTGATAAAACACTCGCACCCCAACGCTGAACAGGCATTTAAGGATCATTATATCTTTGACTTCCTGAACCTATCCGATTCATTTAGTGAAAATGAGTTACAAAAAGGACTGATTCGCCAAATGAAAGATTTCATACTGGAACTGGGGAAAGATTTCTTGTTTTTTGGGGAGGAATATAAGCTTCAGGTAGGCAATAGTGACTTTTATGTTGACCTGCTGTTCTATCATCGAAGTCTCCAATGCCTTGTTGCATTTGAGTTAAAAGCGGATCAGTTTAAACCTGAGCATCTAGGCCAACTGAATTTTTATCTGGAAGCACTTGATAGAAAGGTAAAAAAATCCCATGAAAACCCAAGTATAGGAATACTACTGTGTAAAGATAAGGACAACGAAGTTGTTGAGTATGTACTTAATCGAAGTTTATCACCAACAATGGTAGCCGAGTACAAAACAAAATTGCCTGATAAAAATGTATTGCAGCAAAAATTAAATGAAATTTTAAAGGGTAATGATGCGTAAACACTTAAGAAAATATCTGCTTATACCAATTATGAAATTGAGGATTTACTTTTCGAATAAGACCAGATAAAACTGAAAGTCCAAAGAAGGTCTAGTTCAAAAAAAAAAGACAGCGCGAGTGCTGCCTTTATCAAAGAATATATGCCTATAAAAGTTTAAACAACAATATGTGAGATTAAGAATCTCTTCTTGAGAAAACTTCACGTGGTAAATCCAAAAGGCTGGCTTCTTAAAATTATATTATTCATATTCTCTTTTACAATCAGTAAAATTGTATAACTAGCGACTTGAGTTAATTAGTAGGTTAAAAAAAAATTATCTCTAAAATAATAATTATTGTTTGATAAGTTGCATAATCGAAACTTGTTTGATACCTTTTGTCACCATAGTAGCTACCTTTATTTGCGTTGAATTAAAATTGACGGATGGGTGATGGGCTAAATTAATTTTTCACAATATTCTATCTAAAAACCTAGCGGGGATGGAAAAACAGACATAGTTTGAGCATCGATGAATTGTTGTTGGAATTAAACCCAAACATTACTAAGGTATAAAACAAAGATTTTAAAGTTTTTATTGTTTATTTTGTAATGCGTATGAAAGAAATCAGCGATATATTAAAAGCATATAACGAAGCAAGTGCAACAGAAAAAAAAACGGCTTTAGCAACTGTAGTTAAGGTTGAAGGTTCATCTTACCGTCAGCCCGGAGCACGTATGCTTGTAACTGGAGACGGGCAGCTCACCGGCGCTATAAGCGGAGGCTGCCTTGAAGGCGATGCGCTACGAAAAGCATTACTTGCTATAAACCAGCAACAAAATAAGCTAATTACCTATGATACCAGTAATGAAGATGATGTAGAGTTTGGTGTCCAGTTGGGTTGTAACGGCATCGTTCATATATTGTTTGAGTACATAGATGAGGCTGTAGAAAACAACCCCATAAAACTCCTACAACAATTAGAAAAAGAGCGTAAAGATGCGGTTGTGGTTACGTTGTTTTCAATCAAAAGGAAAAGTACCCAACCGGGAACGGTTTTGTTTTACAGAAATGGTGTATCTACATCAAACAAAGATACTTTTAGTACTATTTTACCTAACTTAGAAAATGTTATCCAAAGTAAAACTTCAATTATTAAGAAAGTTGAGGTTGATGGTGTGGCTTACGAGTCACTGGTGGAATACATAGCCCCACCGGTATCTTTAGTAATTGCAGGTGCTGGTAATGATGTTAAGCCACTTGTAACGATGGCTTCACTTATGGGTTGGGAAGTTACCGTTGCAGATGGCCGTGCCACACATGCTACCCCGCAACGATTTCCAAATGCTAAAAACGTTTATATCGCAAAGCCAATTGAACTGATGACTAATGTGATCATTAATAGTGGTACCTTTTTTGTGCTCATGACACATAATTATAATTACGACCTGGCCTTACTGAAATTGTTACTGGAAACGGATTGCAATTATGTTGGCATCCTCGGGCCAAAAACTAAACTGCACCGCATGCTTAACGACTTTAATGATAAGGGAATTACTCTTACAGATAAACAGCTCGATACCATTTACGGACCCATTGGTCTTGATATTGGTGCAGAGACTTCGGAAGAGATTGCGTTATCTGTAGTGGCCGAAATTAAGGCGGTTATGAGTGGCAAATTGGGCACATCGTTAAAGTATAAGCAAGATAAAATACACACAGCTACACCGGTAGTTTAAAATACGGATTTATGATACAGGATACCTTTGGCCGTGTGCACGATTACCTGCGGATATCGCTTACAGATAACTGCAACCTGCGCTGCTTTTACTGCATGCCCGAAGAAAAGTATGCTTTTGCACCGGCAGCAAAACTAATGCAGGTGCACGAAATAGAAACACTTGCTAAACTATTTGTAGCGCAGGGCGTAAAAAAAATACGCCTTACAGGTGGTGAACCACTGGTTCGTAAAGATGCCCCAAAAATTATTGAGGCATTAGGTAAGCTTGATGTAGAGCTTGCCATAACCACTAATGGTTTAAGGCTGAACGAAATGCTGCCCGAACTTTTGGCAGCTAATATTCACGCCATAAATATTAGCCTTGATACGCTTCAGCCCGATAAATTTTTAAAGATAACACGTCGGGATTTATATCACAGAGTACGCAGCAATATAGAGTTGCTTTTGCACCACGGCATTCGGGTTAAAATTAATGTGGTGGTTATGAAAGACCTTAACGACAATGAGATACTCGATTTTATTGCCCTTACAAAGCACAACAATATAGAGATACGGTTTATAGAATTTATGCCGTTTGCGGGTAACAAATGGAGCAGCAACCAGGTTTTTACACTGCACGAAATACTATCTAAAATTGCTACAAAATACGATGCCCTGCCTGTTGCGCCGGAGGCTAATGATACCTCCAAACGCTATATGATTCCCGGGCATGTGGGCTCGTTTGCAGTAATAAGCACCATGAGTGCACCGTTTTGCGATACCTGCAACCGTATGCGCCTAACAGCCGATGGCAAGCTTAAAAACTGCCTGTTCTCTAAATCAGAGACTGATTTGCTTGGCGCATTACGAAACGGACAGGAAGTATTACCTTTAATTCACGAAAGTATTCAATCGAAGGCGAAAGCACTGGGCGGCCAGTTTAGCGGGGTGTTCGAAAATATCGACACGTCTACGTTAGAAAACCGCAGCATGATAACCATTGGAGGATAATATGGAAGAAACAGGCATTATTATATTAGCCGCCGGTAACTCATCGCGCTTAGGAAAACCAAAACAATTGCTTGAATATAATGGGTATACGCTGCTGCGTAACACTATAATACAAGCAAAATTAATTCCCGATAGCTTTGTTATTGTGGTAACGGGCGCTTATAAAAAAAATATAGACGAGGAGCTGGCCTATACCGCTGCTAAAGTGGTTAGTAACCCCAAATGGGAGACAGGTATGGCATCATCCATATCAATAGGTTTACAACAATTGCGGTTATCTAACCCTCAGATAAAAACCTGTATTTTTACAGTATGCGACCAGCCTTTTCTAACAGCACAGGTTTTTAAAGACCTGGTTGATCAGTATAAAACATCAGGAAAAGGCATTATTGCATCGGCGTATGCCGAAACATTGGGCACCCCCGTGTTGTTTAGCAATACTTATTTTGAGGTGCTTGAAAACCTTAAAGGACATGAGGGGGCCAAAAACGTAATTCAGCTTTATAACGATGATGTAGCTTCAGTACCTTTCGAAAAAGGTGCTGTAGATATAGATACGATTGACGATTACAATAACCTTATTAACCAATCATGATAGCGGTACAACAGGCAAAGCAAATTATACAAGATGCTGTAAAAGAGGGTAAAATACAGGAATTGCCCTTACGGGAAGCATATGGCTTTACCCTCGCCGAAGACATTATTGCAACAACAGACATACCAAACTTTGCGCAATCGTCTATGGATGGATATGCCGTTAAGTTTGAAGATAAAGATAAGCCATTGACAATTATTGGCGAAATGGCTGCAGGTGTTACCAACCAACTTACTGTTAACGCCGGAGAGGCAACACGAATTTTTACCGGTGCGCCCTTACCCGATGGTGCGGACACCGTTATAATGCAGGAAAAAATTGCTATTGAAAATAAGTTGCTTACGTTACAGGATGATAATTTATCTTTCGGACTCAATGTGCGCCCTAAAGGTGCTGAGGTTAAGATTGGTGAGCTTGCTATGGCTAAGGGTACTTATTTATCGGCGGCAGCCTTGGGCTTCTTAGCAGGTATAGGCTGTACACATGCTCATGTTTATGCTGCGCCAAAAGTTGCCATTATACTTACCGGTAACGAGTTGCAGGAGCCGGGTAAACCCTTAGCATTTGGGCAGGTATACGAAGCTAATTCAGTATTGTTAACCGCAGCCTTGCATAAAGCCGGCATTAGCGATATAACTATACTACGCAGCGAAGATCATCCTGAAACATTAACTTCTGTTCTTAAACAAGCTTTGGGAAGCAGAGATGTTGTGCTGCTTAATGGCGGGGTAAGCGTTGGCGACTACGACTTTGTGGTTGCCGCTGCAGAGGCTTGTGGTATTGAACAAAAATTCCATAAGATAAAGCAAAAGCCGGGTAAGCCTTTGTTTTTCGGGACTAAGCACGATAAACTGGTTTTTGGACTGCCGGGAAATCCATCAAGCGGTTTAACCTGCTTTTACGAATATGTACTTCCGGCTTTAGAAAAAGCGATGGATAAAAAGGCGGCCGTGGTACTAACAACTGCCATCGTCACGCATAATTATACCAAACCGGCTGGCCTTACACACTTCTTAAAAGCATTTTATACCGATGGCAGGGCAACACCGCTGTATGCGCAGGAATCATTCAGGCTGCATTCATTTGCGCAAGCCAACTGTTTTATTGTATTGCCTGAAGAATCAGCTGGATGTAGCGCCGGGGATACTATTGAAGTCCACTTATTACCGTTATAATTTATGTCGATAGAACTATTTTATGGTATACTTTTTTTTGTTGCCTTCTTGTATGCCGCAGTAGGCCACGGCGGTGCCAGTGGATATCTTGCCCTGATGGCATTGTACGGCGTAGCACCCGATGGAATGAAGCCTACTGCCTTGATGCTTAACCTGTTTGTGTCGCTTACCTCGTTTATACAATACTACAGGGGTGGTTATTTTTTAAAGAAGTTATTTATACCTATTGCTGCTGCCTCCATTCCCATGGCTTTTATTGGCGGCATGATAACGGTGGAAGAGAACATTTACAAGCGTGTACTTGGGGTGTTGCTATTGTTCCCTGTAATACGGTTTTTCTTCTTCAAAAACGTTGATGACACAGCCCTTAAGCCTTCAAACTTAACTATAGCAATAGTAACCGGCGCTGTGGTTGGTTTACTTTCGGGTATGATAGGCATTGGCGGGGGGATCATCCTTTCGCCCATATTATTATTGCTACAATGGACCAACCAAAAGCAAACAGCGGCCATCAGTGCTGCATTTATTTTTGTAAATTCGGTTGCCGGGCTGGGGGGCATGCTCACTCAGGGCATCAGCTTTACCGGCAATATGGTTATGTACATTATGGTGGCCCTTGCAGGTGGACTGCTTGGTGCTTATTTTGGGGCTAAGAAGTTCAACCAAAATGTGTTGAAGTATGTTTTGGCAACAGTATTGCTGCTTGCTTCATATAAATTATTATTTACAACTGCTTGATGATATGAGTATTAAAATTAGAGCCTTTGGGCAGATAGCAGAAATAACCGGAAAAGAACTTTCAATTGAAGCATCGGATATAACCGGTCTGCGTATAATGTTGCACGCACAGTTTCCAGCTTTGGCAGAAAAAAAATATGCTGTAGCGGTGAATAAAAAACTGGTTACAGATAATATAATATTGAATGGAAATGATACCGTGGCACTTATGCCGCCGTATTCAGGAGGATAATATATGGAAAACTATAACGCACGATATGCCCGCCACTATTCACTAAAGGATTTTGGCTTTAAAGGCCAGCAAAAACTTGCCGGTGCTAAGGTGCTTGTTGTTGGTGCAGGTGGATTGGGGTGTCCCGTGCTTCAGTACCTTGTGGCCGCAGGTGTGGGTACCATTGGGCTTGCGGATGATGACCGTGTTTCACTGAGTAACCTGCAACGGCAGGTACTATATACTACTGAAGATATTGGCAGATCTAAAGCCAGTGTAGCGGCACAAAAATTACAACAGTTAAACCCAGAGGTTACTATTCTTAGTTACAAAATGCTGATCACCAATAAAAATGCATTGGGATTAATTGTTGATTATGATGTGGTAGTTGATTGTACCGACAACTTTGCGGCGCGGTATTTAATTAACGATGCCTGTGTACTGCTCCATAAGCCCATAATTTTTGGTGCTGTATACCAGTATGAAGGGCAGGTTGCAATATTTAACGTAGCTGGGACTGACGGCAATGCATCAAACTACCGCGATCTTTTTGCCACGCCACCTGATCCGCTTGAGGTAGCCGACTGCAACGAAGCGGGTGTACTTGGGGTATTGCCGGGGATTATAGGTATAATGCAGGCAAATGAGGTAATCAAGCTCCTTACAGGAATTGGGGAAGCGCTTATAAATAAGCTACTGACTTTTAGCCTGCTTACGTATGACAGTTTTATCATTGAGATAGCCGCAGGTACTACAGTTGATGCTGTTATCCCTAAAGATGATAAGGCTTTTGGGGCGATGGATTATAATTGGTTTTGCGGCGCCGCAGTACATGGTATCGAAGATTTAGAGGCAATTATGTTCTTTCAAAAAACCGGCCAGCCCGATACCATTACCATTGATGTACGTGAAGCTGATGAACAGCCCAAAGCAGATTTTGCAAATGTTAACATACCCTTATCGGTCCTCGCCATAAATTTACCCGAAATTGCAGAACACAATATTATATTGTTTTGCCAAAGCGGTAAGCGCAGCCTCCAAGCAGCACAGTTGCTGGTGGGGAAATTCGGCACTTCAAAAAAAATAAGCCATTTAAAAGGCGGCATAATTTCTTTACAGGAAAATACATATGAGTAAACCGGTTAAAAATATATTTGTACAGGGCGCTGTTATGCCTGCTTTCATTGCCGATAGCATTGCAAAGCATGCTGCCAGAAAGGATATCGGGGCCCATAGCATCTTCCTTGGGCAGGTACGCGCCGATATTCTCGAAGGTAAGGCCGTAGCGGCAATAGAGTATACGGCGTATGAAGACCTGGCGCTGCAAAAAATGCATGAGGTACGTGAGGAAATTTTTGATAAATACAGCCTAACCTGCATGCAAGTGCATCATAGCTTAGGCGAAGTCAAAGCAGGTGAAATTTGCCTGTTTGTCTTCACATCATCAAAGCACCGCAAGATAGCGATTGATGCCTGTGCAGAAGTAGTTGAACGTATTAAGGCCGAACTGCCCATTTGGGGCAAAGAAATTTTTGAAGACGCAACATACCAATGGAAAGCAAATAATTAATATGGTAGACATTACCCACAAATCGTCCACACTGCGCAAGGCCATAGCTACAGCTACGGTAATAACGTCATCGCAGCAAACTATTGATGCTGTAGAAAAGCGCAAGGTGCCCAAGGGCGATATTTTTGAATTCTCACGTGCGGCAGCACTTTTTGCCATAAAAAAAACCAGCGATGTAATTCCCGATTGCCATCCGCTGCCGGTTGAGTATGCCGCAATTACCTATAAAGTCGAAGGCTTATCAATAGTTATTTCTGTCGAGGTACATACAATTTATAAAACTGGGGTAGAGGTAGAGGCCATGCATGGCGCATCGGTGGCGGCACTGGTGATGTATGATATGCTCAAGCCCATCGACAAAAATGTGGAGATACAAAATATTCGGCTACAAGAGAAGCACGGTGGTAAATCAGATCATAAAAAATATAGTGAGAAAGGACTGAAGTGTGCTGTGGTAGTATGCTCCGATACCGTTTCGCGCGGCGAAAAAGAAGATACATCGGGTAAAGCGATAATCAGCAGCCTTGAAAAGCATGGCTTAACCGATACTGAATATACCATCATCCCGGATGACTTTCTAACGATTCAGGAAATCTTTAAAGATTACATGGCGCAAAATATCGACCTCGTATTATTTACGGGCGGGACAGGGCTTTCATCGCGGGATGTAACTCCTGACGCCATAGCACCGTTTATAGATAAACACATCCCTGGGATAATGGAAACGGCCCGATCCTATGGCCAGCAGCGCGTAAAAACCGCCATGCTCAGCCGCGGCGTTGCCGGTTTTGCAGGAAACACGCTGGTTATAACTTTGCCCGGTTCAAAAAAAGGGGCTGAAGAAACCATGGATGCGCTGTTCCCACAGGTACTGCACGTTTTTGAAGTCCGAAATAATAAGCCCCATTAATACTACTGCGTAACACGCTCCCTAAATTTCGCTACCCATGCAGTAACCCTTTCGATGGTAGTGTCAATGTCTTTCTCGGTCGTAAACCTACCGAGGCTAAAGCGTATCGAGGCCAGCGCATCAGCATCGCTCAGTCCCATTGCCTTTAATACATAGGATGGCTCACTCGTTACCGCAGCACATGCCGAACCACTGGAAACGGCAATGTTTTGCAATGCCAGTATTAGTTGCTCTGATTGTATTCCTCGAAAACAGATGTTAGTTGTGGTGTATAGCCGGTGCTGTGTGCTGCCGTTTACATAGCTGCCTTCAATTTTTAGCAAAGCAGTTTCAAGACGGTTACGCAGCTGTGCTATGCGTGCGGTATCTTCTTTGACCCAATTATCCGCCAGTTCACAGGCTTTCCCTAACCCTATAATTCCCGGTACGTTAAGTGTACCGCTGCGCATTTTTCGTTCGTGGCCGCCACCATGCAGTTGCTGTTCGGGGCTAATTTTAGCATGGGATGAAACATACAGCGCCCCGATTCCCTTTGGTCCGTAAAACTTATGTGCCGAAAGCGCCAACAGGTCGATTCCTAAGGCTTTTACATCCATACTCACTTTACCCATAGCCTGCGTGGCATCGGTCATGAAGAGGGCGCCCTTGGCATGCGCCAGGTTTGCAATAAGGTTTATAGGCTGTATTACACCGCTCTCATTATTCACAAACATTACACATACCAGCAAAGTATCTTCTGTAATAGCGATTTTGAGCAGGTTAAGGTCGATACTCCCATCGGGCTTCACCGGCAGGTAAGTAATGTTAAAACCCTGTGTTTCCATAAAGGCGCAGGTATCCAGTACTGCCTTATGTTCGGTAGCAACCGTAACAATGTGCTTCTTTTTTTGATTGATCAAGCCTTTAATCGCCAAGTTAATCGCCTCGGTGGCACCCGATGTGAAGGTAATTTCTTTAGCAGATGCACCTATAAGTGAGGCTGCCTGTTCCCGGGCATCTTCGATAGCTTCGTTAATCGTTAAGCCAAATAAATGGCTGCTGGTGGCATTGGCATACTCTTCAGTAAAATAAGGAAGCATGGCCTGTAAAACCACAGCATCTACACGGGTTGTGGCATTGTTGTCTAAATAAATGATTGCCTTGGTCATAACTTGTATTGTAAAGTTACTACTTGTTTTCTTTATAGTATTAACATTAACTACTATAAGTTGTTAAAATAATACTAAATTTTTGAAAATCATAAAGTAATATTTGAAAAGCTTAAACATCCATATCTATAATTAGGTAACTTTGTTAAGGATGATATACACTACAAACGATTAAAACAAATCATTATGGCTAACAATAAACCCGAAAATGAAAAAGTTGGCAATCAGGATGGTAACACGCGACGCGATTTTCTGAAAAAGTCGGGAATGATCACAGCACTTGCAATGGCACCTCCAGGGCTTCTTGCTGCATCTGAAAATAAGTGGGATGAGAGGTTAGCGGAGTATCTTGAAACGGTTCCATTATCCCTGGAAGTAAATGGAAAAAAGCAATCCCTGCAAGTTGAACCCAGGACGACATTATTAGACCTGCTGAGGGAAAACCTGCAGCTTACAGGCAGTAAAAAAGGATGTGACCATGGTCAGTGTGGTGCCTGTACGGTGCATGTAAATGGTACCCGTGTATTGTCCTGCCTTACCCTTGCCGTAATGCAGCAAGGCGCACAGGTAACAACTATAGAAGGTTTGTCAAAAGGTAAAAAGCTACACCCAATGCAGGAAGCTTTTATTAAGCATGATGGCTTTCAGTGCGGCTATTGTACTCCAGGCCAGATTATGAGCGGCATCGCCTGTATTAAAGAAGGGCACGCGAACAGCAGGGAGGAAATCAGGGAATATATGAGTGGCAATATCTGCCGCTGCGGGGCTTATCATAACATTGTAGATGCTATTCAGGATGTGAAGGAAGGAGGGCAATTATCATGAAAAACTTTCAAATAGTACGGGCATCATCGCCTTCGTCAGCATTAGCGAGTAGCGCTAAAGATAGTGCAAAATATATAGCAGGCGGCACTAACCTTGTTGACCTGATGAAAAAAAATGTCACAGACCCTGACCGACTTATCGATATAACCGGGCTTGACCTGAAAAAAGTAGAACGGGTGGATGGAAAGATCCGCATTGGGGCATTAGCTAAAAACAGCCAGGTTGCAGAAGACAAGCTTATTAAGGAAAGTTACCCGTTACTGTCTCTTGCACTCGCTGCCGGAGCCTCACAGCAAATCCGCAATATGGCTACTGTAGGGGGGAATATGTTGCAGCGTACCCGTTGTTCATATTTCTATAATACCGATCTGCCATGCAACAAGCGCCAGCCGAAATCGGGTTGCGGTGCTATGGAAGGTTATAATCGTATGCATGCCATTTTCGGTGCATCGGACAGCTGTATCGCTGTGCATCCCAGCGATATGTGCATTGCCCTGGCTGCCCTGGACGCAACTGTAGTGGTGGAAGGAAGTAAGGGACAGCGGAGCATTAAATTTGCCGATTTTCATAGGTTGCCAGGCGATACTCCCGAAAAAGATACAACCCTAAAAGACAATGAGCTAATTATTGCAGTAGAACTACCTGCTACTACTTTTTCCAAAAACGTACATTACCTAAAGGTGCGTGACCGTACGAGTTATGCCTTTGCGCTGGTCTCAGTTGCTGTTGCATTGGATATCAGTGGTGGTACGATTAACGAAGCGCGCCTGGCTATGGGCGGTGTTGCACATAAGCCATGGAGGCTTACAGAAGCAGAGTCCTTTCTTAGTGGCAAGCCTGCATCTGCCGAAATTTTTAGGCAGGCCGCAACACTCGCGATGAAGGGAGCAAAAAGCTATGGTGGCAACGACTTCAAACTTACCCTTGCTCCAAACAGTATAATAGAGGCATTAACCATTGCAGCATCAAAATAGACAGATATGAGTAAGACACAGAACCTAAACAGGGTAGACGGGCGTGCTAAGGTTACCGGTGCCGCCACCTATTCCGCCGAATATAAAATACCGGGTGTTGCCTATGCCTGCCTGGTAGGTAGTACTGTTGCCAAAGGAAAAATAAAGAGTATAGACACTAAAAAGGCAGAATGGGCCCCGGGAGTGCTCGCCGTAATTTCGCACAAAAATATAGACAAGCCAGCCGGTTATCAAAAGGATAAAAGCCCAACAAATTTAGGCCAGCCCCTGCAAATATTTAAAGATGACGCCGTGCTGTATTACGACCAGCCGATTGCCTTGGTGGTCGCGGATACCTTCGAGCGCATGCGTTATGCAGCGAGCCTTGTGAAGGCGGAATATATAACAGAAAAACACAATACAGATCTTCATAAGGCCATTGATAAAAGTAAATTGCCGGGCGGCCCCCAGGCGAAAGATTATGTGAGGGGTACTGAAGATGCCTACAGGAATGAGGAGGTAAGCCTTGAAATGGAATATGTAATGCCGGCGGATGTGCATAACCCTATGGAACTCGCTAATATTATCGCCCTTTGGCAGGATAACAAGCCGGTATTGTATACCAAAAGCCAGGGCGTCGAAGGTACACGCAAGAGTATTGGCGACGTATTCGGGATAAACCCGGAAGATGTTGCGGTCCACTCTGAATATCTTGGGGGTGCGTTTGGGATGGGGCTACATACCTGGCCCTATGAGGTAGCTGCACTTATCGGTGCAAAAAAAACGGGCAAGCCGGTCAAGCTGGTACTGCACCGCGAACAAATGTTTACCAATGTAGGTTTTAGGCCCTATACGATACAAAAGATGGGCGTGGGGGCGACCAAAGAAGGCAAGCTAACAGCATTGACACACGAGGCTACAGGACAAACCTCAACGTATGAGGATTTCACTGAAGCCACCGTTAACATGTCGCGCTTTATGTACGACTGTGCTAACGTTACCACGCGATACCGTATAGCACCTGTTGATTATGGCACCCCTATTTGGATGCGCGGGCCCGGCGAGGCAACCGGTGCTTTTGCCCTTGAATGTGCTATGGATGAGATGGCACATAAATTAGGTATGGACCCTATTGACTTTAGAAAGAAGAACCATGCTGAAACCGACCAGGAAAAAAATAAACCGTTTAGCAGTAAACACGTTTTAGAATGCTATGAAGAGGGCATGAAACGCATAGGATGGCAAAACAGGAAGAACACCCCCGGTACTAATTTTGAAGATGGCTCTCTTGTGGGCTATGGCATGGGTACCGGAACATTCAATTCAGGGAGGAACCCCACATCGCTCAGGGCTAAAGTAACAGCTGAAGGAAATTTAGTGCTACAGTGCAGTGTTAACGATATGGGGCCCGGAACGGCTACGATGATGACTGCAATTGGCGCGGAAACAACCGGGATGGCTGCTGATAGGATCGTGATTGAAATGGGAAGCAGCGGATTGCCAAAGGGACCTACGCAGGGAGGTTCTGCCACGACTTCGTCTGTTGGATCGGCAGTTTTTGATGCCTGCAACCTGTTGAATGGTAAAATATTGCAACTTGCGCTGCAACAGCCTGCCTTTAAAGGGCTAAAAATTGACGACCTTACGTTTGCAGATGGACAAGTATCTTCGGGTAAAGGTAAGGATACGATTTCTGTAACATCGCTGCTCAACACAAATGGACTAAAGGAATTGGCTGCAGAAACAGAATCTAAAGGTAGTGAAGAAGCCAAAAAATATTCGACCTACTCATACTCTGTGCATTTTGTTAAAGTTCTGATTAATCCTACTATAGGTAAAATTAAATTAGCACATATTGTATCCTGTGCTGATATAGGCACTGTAATTAACCAAAAAACATCTGCCGGGCAAATGTATGGAGGGGCAGTGGGGGGTATAGGCATGGCCATGATGGAAGCACTGGAGATCGACCATCGCTTCGGCAGGGCTGTAAACAACAATTTTGCGGATTACCACGTGCCGGTCAATGCCGATATTATTAAGCAGGAAGTTTTTTTTGTGAATAAAAAAGACCCCTACAGCAACCCCATGGGAACAAAGGGCTTGGGGGAGACCTCGCTGGTAGGAATGGCGCCGGCTATTGCTAACGCAGTGTTTAATGCCACTGGTAAAAGGATTCGCGAATTGCCCATAACGGTAGATAAACTTTTGTTATAGTTTCAATTATAAAGCTTAAACAACACAACTTAATCTACATCAGTAAATCAATCCCGCCTGCAGGAATTACGTTTCTAAGGCGGGTTTATTATAAAAATGAACGCCTAATCCACTATTTGCATTTGGCCAGTGGATCTATGGTATACAATCGCAAGATGGAAGTGTTACAGCCCCACAAAACAACTTATTTATTAATTTAACCTTACCCTACATCAGGCACTACACTGGGTTCGATAAAGTGATCAGTAAAACGACAACCCTTTACGATGGACCCACTCCATTGCAGCAAACGGAAACCTATAAATATGACAGGATGCCGGACCACCATCAGTTAACCGCCAGTGAGACTACAGGAAGCGAAGGGCAGGCAATCAGTAAAAAATTCTTATCCTGTAGATTTTTTATCAGCCCCGGTCTATTTAAAGATGGAACAGCTGCATATGAAAAGCCCCGGGGTTAAACCGGAAAATTATGTGAACAGTACGCTTTTAACATCACAGACAACTAATTATTACAACTGGGGTAGTGATAAAATAGCGCCTGTAACTGTTGAAACGAAAAAACAGACTGGCACCTCTGAAATACATTTCAGGTATAACAACTATGACACGTTTAGGGTCTGCAGGAATCGATTTTTATAGTAATCCTTCTGAGGAAATGCTATGAAGGTAGGAGAAAATTTAGGTTTGATGTTAGCAAAGACTAATCCTTATTCTTTAAGTGCTGGTATTGCAGTAGGAATTTTAGACGCTACTGGTGTGTCAGATAAAATATATGAAAGTATTGATAATGGGGCAAATTCATTTAAAAAACAATTTTAAACAATGAAAATTATTTTATACAGTCTCTATAGGTATTATGATAATAATACACACACTGATACAGCATATTTTAAAGCTATATTTTTACTCTTATCGATGGTAATGATTAATTTGTTAACTATTTTAATCGCTTTTAACTTCATAAGCTTACTAGATTTGCTTACTTTGGAAAACAAATCCTTAAGATATTTATTAATCTTTTGTTTCTTTGCTTTGCCAGGATATTTTATAATTAGTAAAATTGTAACTAAAAAACAGCTTGATAGTCCCAGTATGACAATTAGATATAAAAAAAAAACATTAAATTGATTTTTACCTATGCAATATTAAGTGTATTACTGTTTATGATTATTGTAGTCTTAAATCATCCTACGTATTATCGCTCCAACGGGTAACAATTGGGCAAGAATAAGGTGCAAGGCAGAAAAAGTACAGGTTGTAGGCACTATTATTGCCGACCCTATGGGCTTCTTTAGTAACCTTATTGCAGGTGGATATAGCAATTAAATTGACCCCCTCTCGCCAGAGCAAATTGACCCCTTATTTGTACCTCGTATGTACCTCGGAGCACGGAAACGCTTATATATACAAGATAGTAACTTTCTGTATAGGAAAGTAAGCGCACAAAACAACACAAAATAGCTGACTAAAAATTAATTAAATATCTATAAATCAAATTTATAGATATTTTTTTGTGCCTTATATTTTGGTTTTTTTTGTTTTCTATTTCAAAATGTGATTTCAAGTCCTCAAAACAATTGGTAATTAAATTAATATTTTATAATATGCTAAAAATCAATATATTTGTTATAAATAAAATGCCCATATTATAAATTATCCAATAAAAATATTTTGAATATTACACTTTACCCAATACTATTTGCAGCGTTATTTTGCATACCACAAACTGGTGTTGCGCAGCATAGCAATCCCGAAATTAGGCTGAACCAATTAGGTTTTTTTCCTGATTCAAAAAAGATTGCCATAGTGGTTAATGATGTAGATAGCAATAATTTTTTTGTTATCTCAGAAAAGTCTAAAGATACAGTATACAGGGGGCAATTATCTAAACAAATAAAATCTCAATATTCTTCATTAACTACTAAGGTTGCCAACTTTTCTTCTCTTAGCCAAAAAGGTAAATATCATTTGTTTATTCCGGAGGCTGGAAATTCTTTTGTTTTTTCTATAGATAACAATGTTCTTGACGACGTGTCTAAATTAGTTACAAAGGCTTATTATTATCAAAGGTCGGGCGTGGAGTTACCTGTAAAATATGCGGGTAAATGGAACCGGGCCTCAGGTTACCTGGACACACACGTTGTTCTACACCCTTCTGCGGCCAGTAAAGAGCGACCGGCAGGTTTTGTAATTTCATCTGCTAAAGGCTGGTTTGATGCCGGCGATTACAACAAATATATTATTAATTCAGGAATTACAGTTGCTACTTTGCTTTCTGCTTATGAGGATTATCCTGAATATTTTACAGCTCTGCAGCTTAATCTCCCCGAAAGTGGAAATGGGTTACCGGATATTTTAAATGAAACACTTTATAATCTCGACTGGATGCTTACTATGCAGGATCCAAATGATGGTGGTGTTTATGCAAAATGTACCGATGCTGATTTTAATGGTATGGTATTACCCGAAAAGGCAAACGCTATCCGTTACGTTGTGCAAAAAAGCAGCGCTGCTGCTTTAGATTTTGCAGCTGATATGGCCTATGCAGCACGAATATTTAAGCGTTTTGAAAAACAATTGCCGGGATATTCGGTAAAATGCCTGGATGCAGCCAAAAAAGCGTGGAACTGGGCCATACTGCATCCTGATGTTTGTTATGACCAAAATGCATTAAATAAAAATTTCGATCCGGATATTACAACCGGTGCTTATGGAGATTATAACGTTAACGATGAATGGCTCTGGGCAGCTACTGAACTGTTAGTTACTACAAAAGACAGGCAGTATAGCAAAGTTTTTAATGAAAGGATTAATGATGCAGTAGATTTACCGGGCTGGAGCAATGTGGGTATGCTGGCATATTATACTATATTAAAAAACCCGGATCCCGGGCTGTTTAATAGTGCTACACTTAACAGGGTAAAATCTTCAACAATGTTAATGGCCGATAAATTATTAGAAAGAGGCAATAAAGCGTTTGCTACAGTTATGGGGCAATCAAAGGGAGATTATATTTGGGGCAGCAACTCTGTAGCAGCTAATCAGGGTATATTACTTTTAAAAGCTTATAATTTAAGCCGTGATAAGAAGTACCTTGATGGTGCTTTAACAAATCTTGACTATCTGCTGGGCAGAAATGCTACAGGATATTGTTTTGTAACAGGCGTTGGCATAAAATCGCCCGTACACCCACATCATAGAATTTCTGAAGGAGATGCTGTAAATGAGCCTGTTCCCGGCTTACTTGTTGGCGGACCTAATCCTGGCATGCAGGATAAAAGTATTTATCTTTTTAAAGAACCCGAAACAGCCTATACTGACGTTACAGATTCGTATGCTTCTAATGAAATTGCAATTAACTGGAATGCACCCATGGTTTATTTAGTTAATGGTATAAATTACTATTATTAGATATTGCACTTTCCTTAAAGTTTAATATCGTGTAATTCTTTAAGAATGTGCTTCTAAAAAGAAAGGAGTTGTCAGTATGCTTTATAGTGGTCTAAAGCACTGCTGTTTGAGCTTTTTTCGGCCTGCCTAGGCTAAAGTTTCAAATGCCAAAGCCCCGCGCATTGCGCAGGGCTTTGGCATGTGCCGCGTGAATACGAGATGGTTTAGCAAAGCAATACTTTTTAAGTATGTTATGCAGAATAGTATTGCTTGGTATTTATTCGAGCGAAAGAATTATTTAAACAATTTAGGTGCAAACTGATACAAACATCTGCGCCATGTAAGCCATTCATGGGCGGTTTCGGGCGATTCGTAATATTCATATTTAATTCCCTGCTGGTCTAACATTGTTTTAAATGCCCCAATTGACTTAGGGAAGGGAGAGGGCTCTTTAGTGCCTAAGCCCAGCCAAAAAAGCTTTATTTTTTTATTAAGCGCATTGCCGTCTTTATATTTTCCATCTAAAAATTCAGATGCATTGAGCGCATCGGTGCCAGGATAATTTGCTGTACCGCTAAATCCTCCATAGTATGAAAATGTGTCAAGGTGGTTCATCATAATCCTCATTGTCTGATTAGCTCCCATAGATAAACCTGCTATAGCCCTATTATCGCGATTAGCTGCAGTGCGAAATTTAGCATCGATCATAGGAATGACTTCTGTAATCAGCACTTCTTCAAACACAGATTTTGGGAGTTCTTTTTTATCTGTAGCGGCTACGCTGCGTGATGCATAGGCATAACCATTATCCATTACTATTATCATGGGCACAGCCTGATTTGATGTAATTAAATTATCTAAAATTAAATTTGCTTTACCCTGTGCAGACCAGCCTGTTTCGTCTTCAAAACTTCCGTGCTGCAAATAAAGTACAGGATAACGTGTTTTTGTATTTTCATAATATCCCGGCGGCGTATAAATATAACAACGCCTAAAAGAATTTGTTAATTTTGAGAAATAGATATTTTCGCTAACAAGGCCGTGCGGTACATTTTTAAGGGCGAAAAAATCCTGGTC
>Ga0247806_10000120_pt1 | contig 50520 bp, 56 predicted proteins | sample UWRJL059202B1_FD_179935 | JGI IMG/M metagenome (GOLD analysis project Ga0247806, IMG submission 179935) | Plant litter microbial communities from Arlington Agricultural Research Station in Wisconsin, United States - UWRJ-L059-202B-1 | ecosystem: Environmental > Terrestrial > Plant litter >... | reverse complement strand
CAGGCTGTGGCAGAGATTTTTAGGGCTGGTATTGTACCCAGCGCACTCGAGTTTATGGAGCGCGATGCTATAGACTGGGGACTTAAGTACCTTGACAGCGTAAACCTTGATATTAAAGATGAAGTTGAGGCACATTTGCTTGTTGAGGTAGACGGTAATTACCCGGATGTACTTTTTGCAGAAGCCGAAAAAATTATGGCTGCTGTAGAGCATTTTGATATAGACGAGATACTTTTTGCCGATACCGAAGACCAAAAAAATGCGCTATGGAAATTGCGCCGCACTGTTGCCGAGGCTGTAAAGGCGAACTCTGTTTATAAGGAAGAAGATACTGTTGTACCACGTTATGAGTTGCCCGTTTTACTGGCAGGTATAAAAACTATAGGTAAAAAATACGGCTTTCATTCGGTTTGTTATGGCCATGCTGGTGATGGTAACCTGCATGTAAACATTATTAAAGGCAACATGACCGATGATAACTGGAAAACTGAAGTGCCTAAAGGCATTCGCGAAATATTCGAGCTTACAGTGTCTTTAAAAGGAACATTGTCTGGCGAGCATGGTATTGGCTATGTACAAAAAAACTATATGGATATTGCTTTTGGTACTTCGCACCTTTTATTAATGAAGGGTATAAAACAATTATTCGACCCTAATAATATTTTAAATCCGGGCAAGATCCTGCCGGATAGCATATAAATTACTTTTTTATCGCACTTAAAAGTTAATTTACCGCATATATACACAAGCAAGGCTATAGCTAAATTCTTGTGCATTTATGCGGTAAATTATTGATACAGACTATAAAATAGCCTTCATTATAAAATATTCTTAATCAAGTATATTTAAAAACTTTAGGCCAAATACAATACCATCGGTTTGATAACCACCCTGGTAAGCACGCACATAATCTATGCGCAGCATCCTGAATTTGCCAAAACCTATATTGTCGAACCCGGCAGTAAATTCCTGGTATGGTTTATTATCGGGAGTGGCAAGAGCATGGTAACCCACAACAAGATTCCATTGCAACAAGTTAAGTACCGGTATTTTGTTCATAATGTAGCCTTTAAAGTTATGCTCTGCATGCAGCTCTACATACGAGTCGTTAGTGCTGTGGGTATAATACGGCATCAGGTTAAATACATTAAGGTATCTTTCTGTCATACCTATATGCGTCTGGTTACCATTAAAATGCTTGTAGTCTACAAAAGATATTCCGTCGGCATTAAAAAATTTACCGGCCTTTAGGTTGATACCAAAGTCACCTTTGTTACCTATGGTAGTATTGTATGTTGTGCGTGCCGCTATAAAATCGTATTCATAATTTTTTTCGCTTCCGGCAAAAGCCTTTTCATACTGAAATGAGAGGGTAGGGTAGTTGCTGTTACTCACGTTAAGCCTTCCATCAGGACGTGTAATGTATTTTTGCCCAAAGCGAATGTTTGCAATAACACCGGCTTTCGCCAAATGATGTGTCTCAAATGCAGCAAACTCATCGGTTTCCGGCAACAGCGGATTGTTAGAGGTATAATCATCATTGGCATCTTTTATAAGCACCCAGTCGGCATTATTAAACAAGGCTTTCCTGCGCGAAAATTCACCATAGCCTGTCAGCGTTAAACCTGTAAACGCTTCCTGACTGTATTGTATACGTGCAAATGTCTTGTCATACAGTTTCATGTAGTTGTCTTTAAAGAACAACGTGCTTACAGAGTTTACAAGAGGTGTTATAGGTTCGGCGGAATTAAACTGTGTGGCCACGCTACCCCCAAAAACACTTATAGTAGCATAGTTTTTCCGGTTAAAGCGGTGGCTAAAACTACCCTGCACACGCAGGCGGTCTTCGGCAAAACCATAATTAAGTTTAGTGCCTATGTAGGTATATTTTCCGGTTTCCTCGTCATATTTATTAAAAGAGAATCCTGTGCCTACGCTCCATCCCTGCACCGTATTGTAACTTAAAGAGCCAATATCTAAAAGCCCATCATACGTAAAATGGGTTTTCTTAAAAGAGTTGTGGTAGCTATAGCCTGTAAGCACATCAAAAACCTTAAACTTGTTCGACTTTTTATCAATCGAGTCCATGTAGGTTTTAGAGGTGTGCAGCGTTTGTATACTGTCTTTCTTTACATAATCGGTTACTTCTTCATCCGTTAACGGTATCGGCCTGATAGTATTCCAGTAAACAGAATCTTTTTTGTTAGATCCTTCCTCTACAAAGACTATTTCTTTGCCAAAAGTCTTTTTATCAAACTGGTCATGAAAAACATAGTTGGTATACACGTGTGTAAACTTTCCGGTAAAAGTAATGCCAAACATACCTGCTTTAAAGTCAAAGCTCTGGGAGTTTTTTGCCCAGATGCGGCTTGTAGTATTGTAACTAAAATTTTGTTTAAGGTTCAGCGTTTCCATTACGGGTTGCTGCGAGCGGTAGCCTTTAATATCTACATCTATGGCATAAATAGCCCAACTGTTGTCTACAATATAAATATATCCTTCAAACACAGGCTCTTTATCGCGGCGTGGTATCAGTTTTATCTTGTTTATCTGGTTGTTGTTCTCATCAAAAAAAGTACCTTCAAGCTTAAACTTATAATAATTAAACGCATTATTAGCTAATGGCGATACCATATTGATGTTGAAATCTACATAATTGTTATAGAAATTATAGAACGTTCCCAATGCGGTGTTGTAGCTAAAGCCCCTGTCATTACCACTTATTTTAGAGGCCACTATGCGCTCCTTAATATTGTTTGGCTGCTCGAAAATGATATGCGATACCGTTTCACTCAAATATAAGATGCCACTGCCGGTACTGTCTACCATACCTTCGGGGGCTTCTATCTTTTGCCCAAATATCTTTTTAGGCAGGTCTTTTACCCTGAAGATCCCTTTCGAATAAAAGTCGGCTTCAAACTTACCCGTCTTTTCAGAGTTTTCTTTTTTGTGGGCAATCGCCTGGCGCATTACAGCATAAGCAGGGTCTTCGCTGTTAGAGATTACCACCTCGTTAAGCTCATAATTTTCGTCGTCAAGCTTTATATCCAGCACATACGGAAATGAAGCGATATTTACAGGGACTTTTTTAGTCTTAAAACCTATTGACTGGAATATTACATTGTATTTTCCCGTTTGGCGAAGGTTAAGCTCATACGTGCCTTCTTCGTTAGATGTTGTGCCCGTATAGGTATTCTCTATCGTGATGCTCACAAAAGGGATTCCCTCGCCGCTGGCCGATGTTACTTTGCCCTTTATTTGCGCACTGCCTGCCAGTCCTGTCATCAGTAGTAACGCGGTTAAAAATTTGTACATTGTGTTTATTGATTAAGATTGGTTACATGGTATAATGGTACAGACGCGTTGTGTTAACAAAAGGTTGCATGTACGTTAAAATATAATTGGTATATAGCATAACGCAGCCTGCATTATTTTCTTACAAAAAAAATTATTGCATAAAAATAGACGTTAATTATAAAGTTTGTGTGCCATAGCTTGAAATTGTTACCGTTTACTTTTATTTTTGCAGAATGAAAAAAATAGGGCTGTATTTTTTAGTGATAATTATTGCTTCTTATAATACGGGCCTGTATGAGCTTGCAAAACTGCCTGCATTTTTTACCCATTACAGCGAACATAAAGAGCAGCAGGCAACTATAGATTTAAAAGATTTTATTGCCATGCATTATTTGGGGCACGACCTTAACGATAACGACGATACAAAAGACAGTAAATTACCCTTTAAAAATTACCACACACCATCGCACCCTAACCTGCTTTTTGTACCGGTGCAGCATAATTACACCATACCATTGGCATTCGCCGAAACCATAATTGATATACCTTATCCACCCAATTTTGCTCCCGAAAGTGCATCATCCATATACTTTAGGCCTCCCTGTTGTGCATAGTTTTTTAGTTACTGCCAGGTTCTGGCACACAAAAATCAGTAAACTATAAAACCAATATTATGGAACAACCCGGCAACAACCCGGCTACTAAAGCAGCATTAAAAACCACGCTTACGGGTATAATTGTAAGCCTTGTGCTTGCCATTATCAAAGCATTAGGAGGTATATTCGGGAACTCGTATGCGCTTATTGCCGATGCGATAGAATCTACCACCGATATTATAACTTCAAGCCTGTTATACATAGGCCTTACATGGTCGTCTAAACCGGCAGATAAAGAACATCCTTACGGTCATGGCAAAGCCGAAGCACTAATAGCACTGGGTATAGCGCTTGCCCTTGTAATAGCGGCAGTTATAATAGGTATAGAGAGTGTGCATAACATTCGCACACCACATAAATCGCCTAAGGCTTTTACACTATTAATACTTGGCGGGGTTATCCTTACCAAAGAGCTATTGTACCGTTACGTAATTAAAACGGGCAACGAGATAAACAGCGGCGCGGTTAAGGCTGATGCTTTTCATCACCGCAGCGATGCCATAACATCGGGCGCAGCGTTTATAGGTATTACAATTGGTCTTTGGGGCGGCCCCGGTTATGAAGTAGCCGACGACTGGGCTGCGCTCCTTGCAGGTGTAATCATTATTATTAATGCCTATATTATTGCACGCCCTGCCATAGGCGAATTGCTTGATGAAGAACTTGAGCCACATATTAATGAGCAGGTTAAAAAACTGGCTGCCGAAGTAGCGGGTGTAGAATTTATAGAAAAATGCTACATACGCAAAATGGGGCTTAAAAGCCATGCCGACATGCACGTGTGGGTAAACAAAGACCTTACGGTAGAGCAGGGGCATACTATAGCCCATGCCGTGCAGGATCATATACAGGAGCAGCTACCACAATTTGCCATTATAAACATACACGTAGAGCCTGCGGGCACTGTACATTAAAAACACATTATGAGAGAAATACGTTTTAACCTTGCCAGCCGCCTTATACACTGGGCAATAGCTTTTGTTTTTTTATATATTTTACTAACGGTATTACTCCGCCTGGGGTGGATGAACAAAGGCCACATGGGCGATATCATTCAGGAGAATTTAGCCAAGGACGGTATTAATTTAGATAAGGATGCTGCCGGAACGCTTGCCAAAAAAGTGCGACGCCCCATGTGGGAAACCCATACCATTGCGGGTTACGTTCTGGTGGGGCTATATGTCATAAGGATGATAATTAATTATTTCCAGGGCTTTGGTTTCGAAAGTCCGCTTAAGGCAGGATTGTCGGGGTACAAAAAATTTAAGTCGTGGGTGTATGTAGTATTTTATATTTGCCTTGCAGGATCTTTACTAACAGGATTGCTAATAGAATTTGGCCCGCACAGCATACACGAAGTAAGCGAAGAAATTCATAAACTATCACTGTATTATATGATAGCGTTTATAGCCATACACCTTGTGGGTGTTGTTATTGCCGACGGTACTAAAGAACGCGGCATTATCTCTAAAATTATCAGCGGAGACAGGCCTTTGTAGAGACGTTGCATTGCAACATCTTTTCGTTATTAACTTAACTGTTTGTAAGACGTTGCATTGCAAATTATCTCTATAGTAACCCGCGTGCCTTAATTTCAAGGTATTTATTAATACTGTCTATAGTAAGGCTTTCCGGTTTTGTAAGGACTGAATAGATACCATACTTACGAAGTTCATTAACAATAAGCCTTTTTTCAAACGCAAATTTCTCTGCAATAACCTGGTCGTAAATTTCCTGTATGTTGGCAGCTTTCTGGTTGGTAAGCTCTTCCAGTTCTATGTTCTCAAAAAACACCACTACAAGCATGTGGCTTTTAGCAATGCCTTTAAGGTAGGGCAACTGACGTTTAAGCCCATCGAGGGTTTCAAAATTTGTATATAAAATAATAAGGCTACGCTGGGTAATGTTCTTTTTAACATCGGCATACAGGCGGCCAAAATCACTTTCAAAAAAGTCGGTCTTAATGTTATAGAGAGTTTCCAATACCTTTTGCATTTGGGTAGATTTTCTCTCTGCAGCCACGCGGTTCTCTACCTTGCGCGAAAATGCAAACATACCTGCCTTGTCCTGCTTTTTAAGAATAACATTGCTAAGTACCAGTGTGGCATTAATAGCATAATCGAGCAGGCTAAGCCCGTTAAAAGGCATTTTCATAACACGCCCTTTGTCTATTACCATGTACACACTTTGTGAGCGTTCGTCCTGAAACTGGTTTACCATCAGCTGGTTTTTCTTGGCCGTGGCTTTCCAGTTTATGGTGCGTATATCATCGCCCGATACATATTCCTTGATCTGCTCAAACTCCATGGTATGGCCTATGCGGCGAATTTTTTTAAGGCCATAGTCAAACAGGCGGTTAGAAAATGCCATCATATCATACTTGCGCAATTGCTGGTACGACGGGTAGGTGGGCACCAGCTGGCCTTCGCCAAAAATAAAGCGGCGGGCTACCAAACGCAGCGGTGAGGATACATAAATATTGAGTTTGCCAAAGTAATATTCGCCACGTTCGCGTGGGCGTAAAAAATACTCGAAAGCATCCTGACCACCCGCAGATACGTTACGAATTACCTGAAAATCGCGTACCTGAAACTGAAACGGTATCTCGTCTATTACCTTAAGGCGTACCGGAAAACCGTATCCATTTTCTATTTTTAGGGTTACCGCATTTTCATCGCCGTTGCTAAATTTATCCACCGTTTGCCTATCGCCTGTAAAGCGCTGGTTGCTGGCAAAAAGCAGCAGGAAATCGATTACAAGAAAGGCGGCAAAAATATAAAGCATCATCCATGTAGCCTGGTACAGTGCCGGAAAAATATAAGCCAGCACAAAACATACCAGTATGCCTATAAAAACATAAAAGGTAAAGTTGTTAAGGTATATGCGGTTTAGCCACTTCATTAACGTGGAATTTCTACAGTGTCTATAATTTGCTTAATGATCTGCTCGCTGCTTATGCCTTCCATTTCGCGCTCTGGTGCTACAACCACACGGTGCCTTAGTACCGGCACGGCAGAATCTCTAATATCATCTGGCGTTACAAAGTCGCGGCCACGTAGTGCAGCATACCCCTTAGCGGCATTAAGTATGGCAATAGATGCCCTTGGCGATGCGCCCAAATATAAAAACGCGTTCTCGCGGGTGTTGATAACTATCTTGGCAATATATTCTATCAGTTGTGGCTCTACCATAACCTGTTTTACAAGTGCCTGGTATTTAATAATATCTGCCTGAGAGAGTACACGCTCTATTTTTTGCAGTTTATCGCGGTCCTGCAACGCATTTTCGCGCTGCAGTATAGAAATTTCTTCATCAAGCTTAGGATAATCTATAGTTATCTTGAAAAGAAAACGGTCAAGCTGGGCTTCCGGCAACCTGTAAGTGCCTTCCTGCTCAATAGGGTTTTGGGTAGCAATAACCAGGAAAGGGGCTTCCATAGTGTAGGTAGAACCCTCTACGGTTATTTGTCGCTCTTCCATAACTTCAAAAAGGGCAGCCTGCGTTTTTGCAGGGGCACGGTTTATCTCATCAATTAAAACAAAGTGAGAAAATATAGGCCCTTTTTTAAACGTAAATTCTGACTTGGAAAGGTCGAATACCGATGTACCCAATATATCCGATGGCATGAGATCTGGTGTAAACTGTATACGGCTAAAATCCAGCGACAGAGTTTTGCTAAGCAGCTTTGCCGTGATGGTTTTTGCCACACCGGGTACACCCTCCAGCAGTACATGCCCGTTAGACAGTATGGCTACAAGCAACTGGTCTATCATTTTATGCTGGCCTACAATAACTGTATTAAGCTGCTGCTTTACGGCATTAATGCCGCGTTGCAGGTTAGAGAGGTCTGTACGGGCACCAAAGGTTATATCTTCGCTTTCCGACTGTGGTTCAGGAGCTGGAGTAACATCAGGGGTTGTGTTCTTTTCTAAGTTAGTGTTTTCCGGTATATTGTTGTTGTCAAATTCTGTCATATCCTTAAGTTTTCTATAGCGTTATTTACGGCTGCCACATCGGCCTCTGTACTGGCAAAGTTATGGCGGTGTTTTTTAATCAGGTTTATTGCGGTTTGTATCTCTTCTATGGGTTTGCCGGTTTTTAGGTGCAGTTTTTCGGCAAAGGCATCATCCAGGCTGTAGGTATCTATAAGATACTCTGTGCGCACCTGTTCTAAAAAATAAATTATCTTTTTCTCTATAATAGTATGGTGGTCGCCCTCCATAAAGTAAAGGTTACCTATGGTCTTGGCAAAATCTATAGTGGTGTTGCGCAGCGGGATAATTTCGGGTATAATGCGCTGCTTTCTTTTTGCGTTAAAAAATATAAAGACCAACAGGCCTAAAAGTCCTAAGTAATAAGCCGCCTTTAACGCAGGCTGTTTCATGATGTAACTTAGTGGCGAATCGCTAAGGTTACTTGTAGCATTGCCATCCTGCCAGTAAATGGTGCCACGCGGTATTAACGACACTACATCCTGGGCATATTTATAATTGTTACCCCTAAGCAGGTAATAGTTGCTAAAAACAGTAGGCTGCGTGTGCAATAATATACGGCCGTTGCCAAAGGGTATCTCTATAAAATTAGGTAGTTTTTTGCCGTGGTCTGTCTGGTAGCCTAATATTTTTATGCCACTGCTTTTAACTTTTTTTGGCGTAAGGCTGTCAAAAAAAGTAACACCTATGCCCTCGTTATACCAGTACTTTTTAGATGGCGATTTTTGCAGGCTAAACTGTACCGAGTCTGTAATAAAACGAGAGTCGGGCGAAAGGCCCAGAGTGTCTATTATTTTTTGCGGAAAACTTTTCATGCTCAGCATCACGGTATTGCCATAATCGGCAAAAGACAACAGCTCTATAGCCGACTGGTTGTCTATTTCATCGGTTTCGTTAATGGATAGAAATGTACCTTTTATGGTGTACTTTTCATTATCGTAATCGTATTTTTCATCGAAAAACTCGTAGGGTGTAACCCTGAATTTCTCTATTGTATCGGTCTTAACTAAATCGCTTAATTCTTCGTTAAATACATAAAGCCCTAAAGGTGTTTTAGCATTAGTGGCATAAGTAGGTGTCCAGTCAATGGGTGTTGGGCTTGTAGCGTCGTCATAAATAAGCAACCCTGCAATAATAACCACTATGCCTATATAAAGTATGAGTTTCCTGTTCATTTTATAAGGTGTTTAGGGTTTTCTTAAACGATCTTTCTGCTTTGGCAAAAGCCCATTCATCTATAGGGAAGTCGCCATACCAGCTATGTTCGTACACGTAAGACAGGTATTCAAAATCCCTGCGCAGTTTAGTGTCTTTAATTTCATACAGGTAGTCGTTATTGGTTTTGTCGCGATCCCAGTCTATAATTTCGCGGTACGACAACATTTTAAGTACCCATAAATAGTAATAGCGCAACGCCAGCCTGTAATTGCCGGCTGCTGTGGTTTCTTCTATAAGCTGCCTAAAATCAGTTTCATGAATGTTTACTGCTTCATGGCTATCATCATCATCAGGGCCTATTTTGCCGCGTGAACGCCCAAAAATCCACATACCCTGTTTGTTAAGTATAAGGCGTACAATAAGGTATACCACCCACCCAATGATACCAAATGCTGCTACTTTAAAGACAGGGCCCAGCCAGTCCAGGTTTATATTGCTTTTAGCTTTACTGCCACCAAAGAGCCAGTCTAAAAAGCGCTGCCATAACGATTTTTTTGCTTCCTGCTCTTTGTAAACAAAGTCTTCGTCGTCATATTTTTTCTTAAAACCGGGCTTAAAGCTACGTTTGCTATACACCGGTGGTGCATAAGTAACAGCAGGGGCTTTAGCTTCGGCAACAGTGTCCGGCAGCGTCTCTGCCATAGCAGGCGGATCTATGAGGGAGTCTCCCATTTCCTGGGCAAAATTGCACAAGGGGCTTAAAAGGAGTAGTATGTAAAGTATAAATTTATTCAAGGTTAAGGTTTGTGGGTGTGGCGTGTACTGTTGTGTTAATTAGCGGGCTGTGCAAGCCTTTTATTTACTTTATAAGGGTATATAAGATAGTAATAAGTAATGCAGGCGAGGGTTATTATTATAATGCCTATGTTAAGAACGCGAGGCATATCTGGCGAATAGCGGGTTACAAAACCCTCCAGTACTCCGGCGGCAAAGGTAAAGGGTAATGTGCTTGCCCATATTTTAAGTCCGCTTTTAAATCCTGTTTTAAGCGACTCAACCCGGGAGAATGTTTTAGGAAACAATAGGGCTGCGCCAAAAATAAGCCCTGCAGCACACTCCATTACCATTCCGAAAATTTCCATGCAACCGTGTATCCATATACCGCGAACACTTTCCCAAAACACCCCTTTTTCGTAAAAAAAATATTGAAAAGAGCCCAGCATTACCGCATTCTGAAACAGGAAATACATGGTCATGATGCCTCCCGTAATTCCAAAAATAAACATGTAAGCACCCACTTTAAGGTTGTTTAGCGTAATGCCTATAAAGCTGCCCACGCTGCCTCCACTTTTATAAACGGCTACAGGGTTGCCTTCGTCTATATTTTTAAGGGTCATGTTTACATATTCGTCTCCTAAAATAACGCGAACAAAATTTTCGTCTTTACTGGCAGAGAGCACACCTATAGCTGTAAAAATAAAAAACATAATAAAAGCATACAGCACATAACGCCTGTTGTTGTAAACAATGAGCGGAACTTCGGTTTTAAAGAAGTAGGCTACCCTGTTAGTCTCCTCACGCTTAGTCTTGTATATCTTTTGGTAGGTAAGTGCCGCAAGGTGGTTAAGGTAAATAACCGTTTTACTTTTAGGGTAATACGTTTGCGCATACGAGAGGTCGTTAACCAATTGTATATAAAGGCTTGCAATTTCGTCAGGATTTTTTTTAGCTTTACCAAAAATTGCCTGCTCAAATTCGAGCCATTTTTCTTTATTTTGTTTTATAAATGCAACTTCTCTCATACCAAGCTAAAATATAAAATATGCAACAACTATCTATTACTACTACACAAAATGTTAACATAAATTTTAATACAGCAAATCCGGGTGAGCGGGTAGTTGCCTATTTGCTTGATATGGTGGTAATTGCTGCTTATTATTTTGTAGTTTATTTTATAATAGGTAACCTGCTGGATGCTGCCCGCATGGTAAATAGCCTGGACCATTGGACAATTATTGCCATTAACGGGGTTATATCGCTGCCCGTTTTGCTATATACACTGCTCCTCGAAAGCTTTTTTGAGGGCCAAACCATAGGCAAGCGCATTATGAAAATTAAAGTTATAAAGATAGACGGGTACCAGGCAGGCTTTGGCGACTATCTTATAAGATGGATTTTTCGAATTGTAGAGGTTACCGGATTTATGGGGCTGATAGGCCTTATTGCTATGAACAAGAGCAAAAAAACACAACGCATAGGCGATATGGCGGCAGGCACGGCGGTAATATCCCTTAAAAACGATGTTACCATTAACCATACTATCCTGCGCGATATAGGCAGCAATTATGTGCCGGTATATCCGCTGGTTATAAAGCTTAGCGATAACGACGTGCGTATTATTAAAGAAACCTACGAAACCAGTTACCAAACTGCCGACTTTGATATGATATTAAGGTTACAGGAAAAGATTGAAACCGTTACCGGCATAAAATCTACCAGCCTTAATGCCACCGCTTTTGTAGATACTGTGCTTAAAGACTACAACTACTACACACAGAATATGTAATGGAGATTTTTAGAAGATAGATTTTAGATTTCAGATTTCATTTCAGATTGAAGATTGCATTTAACCCTTCTTTTTCAAAGAGTATCCTCCCTATTTTTAAGTTGCTCCAGCCATTCTTTAAACGATAGGTAAACACGGGAGTGTTGTCTTTAAGTTCGCATTCCAAGTAGTGGCATTGTATACTATTATCTGCAACTTCCGGCATTGTAATAAGCTCATGCAGGTGGCTCGATACCAAAAACAATGAGTCAGGATAATTAAGCATGCCCTTTAAGGTTGTCCTGCTTATTTCGAGTGCATCATCAACATTTGTCCCCCTAAATAGCTCATCAAAAATTGCAAATGATTTTTTTGTGGCTGCTGCTTCGGTTACCACTTTTTTAAGGTTCAGGATCTCTGTCATAAAATGGCTATACCCGCTTTGCATGTCGTCATTTAAATTTATAAATGCCGATATATTGTTGTACAGCGGCATAGATGCTTCTTTTGCAGGAACGGCAAAACCTAATGATCCCAGATAGATACAAATACCAATAGCTTTTAGCAAAGTAGATTTGCCCGACATGTTAGGACCGGTAAGCAAAATAACATTGCTGAAGGATGTAAAATCATTTTTAACAGGTTTCTTTAAAAGCGGATGGTAGAAATTCTGTAAAGAAATTCCACTATCTTTTATTGCAGGGAAATTAAAATTATGGTAATGTATACCAGTGCTTATGGACAGATAAGCTTCGAACAACGTATATTTTTTCTGAAACAGGAAAATATCATCATGCTTTTTTTCTATCAGTTTAAAAATTTCAAGAATGTGTTTGGTGCGCAAAGAGCCTTTGCGAATCAGGCCTTCATAATAAGCAACGTTAAAACTGGATAGATAAGCATCAATAAAACGTATATCGTTTTTATAAGCCTCCGGGAAGGCAGCCGTAGATAGTTTTTTAATATATTGGTTGTGCAGTTTGTAATACAGCAATATCAGCTCCACGCAATGCGCACGATAAATATAATATCGTTGTTTAGAAAACCACAGCCTGTATTTAATAAACTTTGGCAGGTAGTTGCCTGCGGTAAAGTTTTGCAGGAACAGGTCTACCTCCCTGAAATCTATTTTAGAATAGGCATAATTTGTAAATATTGCAATATTGCTAATGAAACCTTTAAGTATATGCTGGCGCAGGTTTACAGCCTCTTTGTTTTGTAAAGGTTTTGACATCAGAAGTTTTACCTTATATTTTGCATTATCGTTTAGCGTATAATTAAAGAGGTTTATAATGTCGTTATCAATATTTAAATCTTTAAGATCCATGTGCTGTTCTGTATTTGTCAGAAATTATTTCTTAAAGCTAATATAAATTATATTTTAGTAAGACTAATCTTTACCGATTGATTTTTAACATGTTAAAGTTAAAAAATATTTAAAATTTAAATAAAATATTCATAAATTAGATTTATCGAAAATGTAAAACTAATGTAGTTGAATATGATAAAGAAAATTTTGATGTTAGGGATTGTTATGGTTTGCACGTACTTTAATGCTGCTGCGCAGACCGAAAATGCAGAAGCTGAAAAGGAGGAAACTATTGTTTCGCATAAAGTGGAGATGGGTGAAACTGTAATGCTGATAGCTAAAAAATACCGCACCACGCCCGACGAAATTTACGACCTTAACCCAGAGGCGGTACACGGCATTAGTTACAATACGGTTTTGCAAATACCTGCTGATAAACGTTATGTAGCAAAAGATAAAGCAAAAAAAACAAACAGGATTAACAATGACGCAGTTTACAATAGTGGTAACCAAACAGCCGGTGTGCCAAAGGGATAATAAAAAAACTGTTTTAACTTAAAATTATGGGGTTTATTAATGCAATTAGCCGTTACAAAAACTAACTTTGTAGCGGCTTAATTTTTGTTAAAAACTGTTGTATGAAATACATTTTAATTTTATTTTTTTCGTTAGCATTGCTTTCAACCCCTGCTTATGCACAGGATCTTAAAAAACACAAGGTTGCTAAAGGCGAGACTGTAATAAGCATTGCTAAACAATATAAAATTACACCTTATGATATTTACCGCCTTAACCCCGATGCAAAAAACGGGCTTAAGCTGGATAGCGTGCTGCTTATCCCTAACAACCCGGTAAAGCCACTTCCTGTAAATACACCTGTTAAAGAAGCTGCAACCAAGGTGGTAAACACTACCCATGAAGTACTTGCTAAAGAAACTCTTTACAGCATTGCAAAAAAATATAAAGTTACCGTTGCCGACCTTGAAAAGGCAAATGCCGACTTACTAAAAGATGGGCTTAAAAACGGCCAGCACCTTATTATACCTGTTAAAGGCAGTGGGGTAGAGGCACAGGCAAAAATTGCTGAAAAGCAACAGGATAAAAAGGGCGAACCGTCTTACATGTTCTATACCGTTGCTGCCGGAGATACTAAGTATGCCATTGCAAAAAAATATGGGATGACCGTGCAGCTTATAGAAGAACTTAACCCCGCTGTAAAAGATACATTGCCATTAGGCTACAGGCTTAAACTGGCTAAAGACGCGGTTATTGCCGAGGCTAAAGTGCCCGAACCTGCAGCTACGGCTGCTGTAACTGCGGCACCTCAGGCTGATAAATACATTGATTACACTGTAAAGCCTAAAGAAACCCTTTACAGCCTTACTAAAGATACCGGCCTTACAGAGCAGGAACTTTACACGCTTAACCCCGCGCTTAAAGACGGCGTTAAAGAAGGTATGGTGCTTAAACTACCTGCCGCATCGGTACCGGTGCAGGGCATTGGCGCAGTGGTTAACCTTAACAGCACGCTTAAAAAATCAGATGCTAAAGAGCTTGCGTTGTTATTGCCATTTAATATGTACCGCATAGAGAGCGATACCGTTAAGGCTAAATTATTACGCAATGATAAATTCCTGAACCTTACGTTAGATTTTTATGCCGGTGCGCTAATAGCGATAGATTCGGCTAAAACACTTGGGCTGCCGCTTAAGGTTAAGATCCTGGATGCCAAAGAAAATAGTAAAACATCGGACGTAGCTACCCTTAAAAGCGGATTAACAAGTGCAAATGCTGTTATAGGCCCGTTCTTTCAGGGTAATGCAGAGAGTGCAGCAGCATTATTGCCGGGAATCCCTGTAATATCGCCTATGGCAAAAGAGGGCGGCAAACCGTACCCTAACCTTTACCTAAGCATACCCAGCGATGAGAACATGCGCCTTGCCATGCTTAACTACCTGCGTAGCAAGAACGGTAATGTGGTAGCTATTATAGATAAAAAGAAAACAAGCTCGAGAGATTTTATTAAGGCTAACTTCTCTGAAGTTAAATTTTTAGACGGTATAACCGGCGATGGCATTCGTGCATTGCTTGTTAAAGAAAAAACCAATTATGTTGTACTGGATACAGAGGCACTAAGCTCTGTAACAGGGGTAACAAAACTGCTTATAGAAGCTCAGGCAGAATACACCATTCAGCTTGCGGTGTTAGATAAAAGTGATAAGCTTGATAATGATGAGGTGCCGCTGGAAAGGCTTATTAAGTTAAAAATGCTGTACCCATCTATTACCCGTGACGATGATAATACGCAAAGCCAGTTGTTCAGTAAAATTTTCAGGGAAAAAAACGGTTATAACCCGTCGCAATATGCAGTGCGTGGATTTGATGTAACGTTTGATGTTATTATGCGCCTTTTCCAGCCGGAGGGTATCGCGGCAACGATGGAGAGCAAATCGTCGGCACAGGTAGAAAATAAATTTGCGTACAATGCCGTTAACGGCGGTAACTATAATAAAGGAGTTTACATATTGCAGTATGACGAAGGCATGCTGGTAAAAGAAGCACAATAAATTATGACATCAAGAGTAACCTACCTCGGAGATTTAAGGACCTCCTCTATACACCTGCAATCGGGCAGCGAAATTATATCAGATGCACCGGTAGATAATAATGGTAAAGGCGAGGCATTCTCTCCTACCGATACTGTCGCCAATGCCCTGGCAAGCTGCATGCTTACTGTTATGGGTATAAAGGCGCGGGACATAGGAGTTTCGCTAACAGGATCTGTAGCCGAAGTAACAAAATCGATGCAGGCAGAACCCCGCAGGATATCGGGTATTAAAGTGGTCTTTACCATGAAAAGCGATGCCGACGAGAAAGCTAAAACCATACTGGAACGCACAGCGCTTACCTGCCCGGTACACCAGAGCCTGCACCAGGATATAGTAAAAGATGTAACTTTTAATTGGGAATAAGCTGCAAAAATAACCAAGTAATTCGCAAGATAATACTTATTAAAAATACCTATTTATAGGTATTTTTTTTTGGTTTTAACATTATTAGATTTGGTCTAACCAATTCAATTATAATAATTTAAAACCTTATTTATGAAAAAAATTATCTTATTGTTTTTTACTTTTTTTATAATTACAACAGTACACTCTCAAGAAGATTCGAATTATGGAAAGGAGGTGTATAGAATTATCAAAGATAACGGAGACAATATTTCAAAAATAGGAACTTTTAAAATGCTTCGAAATAAAATAAAATTGTCAGGTTCAGATACAAATATGGCAATTCCTGATACAATCAAAATACTTGTGCGTAACGGGTTCATTAAAAATATAACTGTACAAATGGATAATGGTGAAGTCTTTACTAATACAGTTTCTATTTCATTAATACATTATTCAGACAGATTGAATGATGAATTAAGTAATATTCATCCGCTAAAGCATAAAGAATTCATTCTATTAGGTGATGTGCTAAAGTATGACAGTGAGATGGGAAAGAATTACACCCCTGACAATATTACTGTAACATTACCTTTCAATAGGAAAGTTAAAAAAGGAAAATATAATATTATTATTGATGACGCAAATGGTTTAAAAAAAATTGAAACGAAGGAAGGTTCTGATTTGGAATTTGATAATATTTCAATATATAGTTGTAATATAAATTTGAAAGATGGCATAACTAATCTTATTGACTATCGGATTTATTCGGATTTTTTAGGGTTAATTGAAACATCGACTAACGGAATAGTGAATTTTGAAGCCAAGGTTAATATTCCCATAAATCCCAATAATATTTCAAATTCAAATTTTTACGCGTTTAAAGCAATAAATCCCCAAGTACGTTACAGCAGATTTGATAAAGATGATAGAGTTATAAATATTAATGATAGTTTATTACCTTCATTTGGTGCTAAGAATAAAATGGAACTTGTTCAAAAATCATTTCTTAGTGCTGGGGCATCTGTTGATTTGCTCTCATATAATCCCAAACATTCTTTTTTAGAGTTTAATATTCCTTTCATCACTAATTTTTATTTAGCAGAAATTATTCCGACTGATAAAGAATATATTACGAGTGCAAGTTATGGTAGTGGCTTAGAGTTAAAAATTAATAGGAGCAATAGTTTTGGGATTAATTTTGGTTATTATGTTCACAGGCTTACTCATTTGTATAACTTACAACGTAAGATTGAAGAAATAAAGCCATTTAACTACTATAATTTGAATGCTGAGGTATTCTTTTATGGCGCGACAACATCTGATGCATTATTTCTAAGATTTAATTATACAAGTGTTTTTGGAGATTCAAATAATTTTTTCCAATTTCAAATAGGGTACAAATCAGGTTTAAACTTTAATAAATAAACGTATGAAAAGGATAATTATTTTTATAGTTCTGTTAATAGCTAGTATAGAGTTAAATGCTCAAGATAAACCAACGTTTGGCGAAACAGTTAAATACATTCAAGATAAAGTTAAAAACTTCTCAATAGGTTTTAACGATAGTAGCGAATTAAAAGTTGATAATGTAACAATAGAAAAAAATGGAGATGTACTGGTGATTTATAGTGACAAAAAAGTTTTAAATGAAAAATTTAATTTAAATAGCCTGAAAACTATAGCTTTCTCTAATGACATTGGTAATTGTAAATGCGGTATTACATTGCATGACAATAATATTACTTTTTGGGTAAATGATAAAAAAGGTATAACTATCAGAATAAGTAATCAATATTCTAAATCGGTATATAATGCCTTTGTCCATCTATTATCCGCAAAAGACAAAGAGGATTTATTTGCAGATCCTAAGTAACATTGTTTAATAAAATTTTACCTTTGCCCCTTAACCATAAGGGGCATTTTTATTTTGGACGACCAGCAAAAATTCTTAATTACACTCGCACATACCAAAATGCCTTTTGGTAAATATGAAGGCCGCTTTCTTATAGAACTGCCCGAATATTATGTGGTGTGGTACCATAATAAAGGTTTTCCTAAAGGTACGCTGGGGTTACAGCTACAGCTTGTTTATGAGCTTAAGCTTAACGGACTGGAAACCCTGATACATAATATAAAAAAGCAATATCCCAAGGGCGTTAAATAGTAATTATTAATTGCTTAATGTAGCAATTCTTAGGTGAGGTTTAACCGTAGAGACGCAATGCTTGCGTCTCCCACAAGAATTGAACATGATTTTGATAGTGCTGTTTTTGGGGAACTCATTTTAACCAAATTAAGCTATTTCTATAAATATGCCGCTTCTCCAAAGCTGAAATGCTTATTATACAATGAGCACATTTAAATGACGTACTGTCATTTAAAATCTATTACGCTTTATCGTCTTATCAATAAATTTGAGCCATCAGCGACACATTGCCATGTAATGTTAAATTTTCTTAACGTGGTATAAAATTTGTCAGGTAAAATATAAGGCCGGGATATTATCCATAAGGTAACAACTTTGTGTAGCATTTTAAAGTATTGGGGCAACCTGTTTATTTTTAAAATGTTACATTAAGTAATTGTTACATGGGGTAAGTCCTTTTCCAATCAATTAATTTTCGTACTTTTGCCAAGTTTTTTACAGAACTACAACACAACAACAGCATACCATAATGAATCAGACAAAGTATATTTTTGTTACCGGAGGTGTTACATCTTCCCTGGGCAAGGGAATTATAGCGGCTTCGCTGGCAAAACTATTGCAGGCCAGGGGATACAGGACAACCATTCAGAAGTTTGACCCCTATATTAATGTAGACCCCGGCACGCTAAACCCTTACGAGCACGGAGAATGTTATGTTACCGATGATGGTGCCGAGACCGACCTGGACTTAGGCCATTATGAGCGCTTTTTAAATGTGCCTACATCGCAGGCTAACAATGTTACTACCGGCAGGGTATACCTTTCGGTTATAGAAAAAGAACGCAGGGGCGAATTTCTTGGTAAAACGGTGCAGGTAATACCGCACATTACTAACGAAATTAAGGAGCGCATGCAGCTCCTGGGCCACACCGGCGATTATGATATTGTAATTACAGAGATAGGCGGTACCGTGGGCGATATAGAGTCACTACCTTACATTGAGTCTGTAAGGCAATTGGTTTGGGATCTGGGAGAGAGTAACAGTATTGTTATTCACCTTACCCTGGTGCCTTACCTTGCAGCAGCAGGCGAGCTTAAAACCAAGCCTACACAGCACTCGGTTAAAACATTAATGGAGAGTGGTATTAAGGCAGATATACTTGTATGCCGTACAGAACACGAATTATCATCTGACCTTAGGCAGAAACTTGCACAGTTTTGCAACGTTAAGCGCGAGGCTGTTATACAAAGTATAGATGCATCTACCATTTATGATGTGCCTAATTTAATGCTGGAAGAAGGACTGGACAGGGTTACCCTTAAAAAGCTTGACCTTCCTGAAAAAAACACACCTGATTTAAAACCGTGGAACGAGTTCCTTTTCCGTCTTAAAAATCCTAAGCATACTGTAAATATTGGCCTTGTAGGTAAATATGTAGAGCTGCAGGATTCTTATAAATCAATACTTGAGGCGTTTATACACGCAGGATCTGCTAACGAAACTAAGGTTAACGTAATAAGCATTCACTCAGAATATATAGACGAAGATAATGCTACTGATAAATTTAAAGGCCTTGATGGTATTCTTGTTGCACCGGGCTTTGGTGGCCGTGGCATAGAGGGTAAAATAGAGACTGTGCGCTATGCGAGAGAGAATGGTGTACCTTTCTTTGGTATATGCCTTGGTATGCAAATGGCGGTTATAGAATATTCCCGTAACGTTCTTGGCTGGAAAGATGCCAACTCTACCGAGATGAACGAGCATACGGCATATCCTGTTATCAACATCATGGAAGAGCAAAAAACAATTACCGATAAAGGCGGTACTATGCGCCTTGGTGCATGGGCGTGCGACCTTACCAAAGATACCCTTGCAAGTTCTATATACAACGGGCAGCCACAAATTATGGAGCGCCACCGCCACCGTTACGAGTTTAACAGTGCTTACCTTGAAGATTTGCAGGGTGCAGGCTTAATAACCAGTGGTGTTAACCCCGATACCGGTCTTGTAGAGGTTATAGAACTGGCCGAAGAAACACACCCGTTCTTTATAGGTGTGCAGTACCACCCGGAATATAAGAGTACTGTAGCTGCTCCACACCCGCTATTTAAAAGTTTTATAAAAGCAGCGGTGCAAAAAAAAGTAGGTAATACCGAGGTAAAAGCATAATTACGGCACAACCGTAAAAGCATAAAGTGAATCAATTTTAAAAACTAAATGGAAGAAAAAAAGTTAGACTTAAAAACCATTGTAGGCTTTGGCCTTATAATGTTGCTGCTGTTATATATGATCTATAACTCGTCTGCAAAGACAGAAGCAGAAAACAAAGCTAAGGCTAAACAGGAGCAACTGGATAAAGCTAAAAAAACGCAAATACCGGAGCAGGCTTCTGCATCAGTTGTTAAAGATTCCACTATAAGCGATTCGGTAAAGGTGGCACAACTAAAAAGTTCTTTAGGCGCTTTTGCCTACAGTGCTACGCTGCCATCTGCCAAAAATAATTTTACAGAACTTACTAACGATGTGCTTTTACTGCGCATTGCTAATAAGGGTGGTTATATTGCAGAGGCTAACCTTAAGAATTTTGAGCAGTTTGCCAAAGGTTCTAACAAAAGGGTAGAGCTTATAAAAGATAACAACGCAAGTTTTAACCTTCAGTTTAAAACTAAAGACAACCGTGTGCTAAATACTAAGGATATGTATTTTGAGCCGGTTGTTACCAAAGAAGGCGAAAATCAGATACTTACCTTAAGGCTTAAAGCAGGGCCGGAGCAGTATTTAGAGTACCGTTACACACTTAAAAAAGACTTTATGCTGGATTTTTCTATCCGTACACAGGGCCTTTCTCAAATAGTGGATACCTCTAAACCAATAGATCTCGAGTGGCAGCTAAAATCATACAGGAACGAGAAAAGTGTAAGCTATGAAAGCCGTTATACAGATCTTGTTTATGAGTATGAAGGTGGTAAGGACAATAAACTGGGCCAGGGTAAAGATGATAAAGAAACTGCCGAAGATGTAACATATGTAGCATTTAAACAGCACTTGTTTGTATCTATTCTACTTACAGATACACCATTTAAAACGGCCGATTTTACATCTGAAAATCTTGTTAAGGAAGAAAAGACAGATACCATTTTTACCAAAAACTTTACAGCTAAAATGCCTCTTGCTTACAAAGGCGGAGAACTTAGCTATAACATGAACTGGTATTATGGCCCGGCCGATTATAAAATACTTAACGACTACGATCGTAATCTTGATGAGGTTATACCACTGGGCTGGGGTATTTTTGGCTGGATAAACCGTTTTGCGTTTATACCGCTATTTACATTCCTTGCTAAATTTTTACCTTACGGTATATCTATTATTGTATTTACTATAATAATTAGGTTGTTAATGTCTCCGGTAACGTACAAATCATACCTGTCTCAGGCAAAAATGAAAGTACTTCGCCCTGAAATTACAGAGCTTAACGAGAAGTACAAAAAAGACCCAATGAAAAAACAGCAGGAAACCATGAAGCTGTATACCACGGCAGGTGTAAACCCTATGGCAGGATGTTTACCGGCGGTAATGCAAATTCCGGTGTTCTATGCGTTATTCCAGTTCTTTCCTTCGTTCTTCGATCTTAGGCAACAAAGCTTCCTTTGGGCAACCGATTTATCGTCTTATGATGTGGTTTATCGTTTTCCTAACGGCATCAGGATACCATTTTATGGCGATCACGTAAGTTTGTTCCCAATACTTGCATCGGTTGCGATTTTCTTTTATATGAAAATGACATCCGGCGACCAGAGCATGGCTGCACCACCGCAGGAAGGTATGCCGGATATGAGCAAAATCATGAAGATAATGATATACATATCGCCACTTATGATGCTTGTATTCTTTAACAGTAACCCATCGGGCTTAAGTTTGTATTACTTTATATCTAACCTTATTACAATAGGTATTATGTATGTAATTAAAAACCATATTGTAAAAGAAGATAAGATACATGCTCTTATACAGAACAACAAGACCAAGCCTAAAACACAGGGCCGTTTTCAGCGAAAAATGCAGGAGATGATGGAGCAGGCACAAGAGCAGCAAAAAAATAAGCCAACAGGCAAAAAATAATTTTCTAAAAGCACTCTTCGGGGTGCTTTTTTTGTAGTTGTTTATGGTCAAAATTTAAGTTGGCCTATTTTTTGAAACAATAAAAAAAGTATATTCGGGTTTAATAGATAAATGCACTTTAATAATGGAAAAAAGATTTTTAACCTTTTTGTTTTTACTTGCCGTTTCTACCGGTATGATGGCGCAGGCCTTAAACAAACACGATAACGATGGCAAACGCCACGGTGCCTGGAAAGGTATTTATGAGCCTTCTAAAAAGCCACGTTATGAAGGTACTTTTAATCACGGCATGGAAACCGGCACGTTTAAGTTTTTTGCCGATGATGCTACATCGTCATTAATGGCTACCCGCAAGTTTGAAAAAGACGGTTCGTGCTATACCACATTTATAGACCCTGCCGGTAATAAAGTAAGTGAAGGCCGCGAGGTAAACCGCCTTCAGGAAGGTGAGTGGAAGTACTACCACAACAACTCTAAGGCTATAATGAGTGTAGAGAAATATAAAGAGGGCAAGCTGGACGGCATTCGCAAGGTGTTTTATGATAAAGGCGAAATAGCCGAGGAGACTAATTATGTTGCCGGCGTAAAAGATGGTGCTTATAAAAAATTTACCGAAAAAGGTATAGTGCTGGAAGAAGCAATATATAAAAATGGCGAGTTTAACGGCCCGGCTACTTACCGTGACGAGAGTGGTAAAGTGGTGTCTCAGGGTACTTATACTGATGGGCTTAAAACAGGTGTCTGGAAATTTTATACCAATGGCAAACTTACTAAAGAGCAGAACATGAGTGCCAAACGCAAGTCGGCCACCAGGAAAAAGGCAACCAATTAGTTTTTGTCGTATTTTTGCATAAATTATATAAGGAGACAATAAAATGAAACGTGTTGTAGTAGGGCTTAGTGGCGGAGTAGACAGTAGTGTAGCAGCATACCTTTTGCAGCAGCAGGGGTATGAAGTTATAGGGCTGTTTATGAAGAACTGGCATGATGAGGCTGTAACAATATCTAACGAGTGCCCGTGGCTGGAAGACAGTAATGATGCGCTTTTAGTTGCCGAAAAACTGGGTATACCTTTTCAGACGGTAGATCTTAGCGAGCAATACAGGGAGCGTATTGTAGACTATATGTTTAGTGAATATGAAAAAGGGCGCACGCCTAATCCCGATGTGTTATGCAACCGCGAGATAAAGTTTGACGTTTTTATGAAGATAGCCCTTAGTCTGGGCGCTGATTATGTGGCAACAGGCCACTATTGCCGTAAAGATACCATTGTGGTAGACGGTAAAGAAGTGCACCAACTATTAGCAGGGGCCGATGGTAATAAAGACCAGTCGTACTTTTTGTGCCAGCTTTCCCAAGAGCAGCTTAGCAAAGCATTGTTCCCAATAGGGAAGTTGCTTAAGCCGCAGGTTCGTGAAATTGCTGCCAAAATGGAACTGGTTACTGCCGAAAAGAAAGATTCGCAAGGCCTTTGCTTTATTGGTAAAGTACGCCTGCCCGAATTTTTACAACAACAATTACAACCAAAGGAGGGTGTTATCTATGAGGTTAATGCCGAACTGGATACCTATACTACAGATAAGCCACAGTTTGCATCTATTAAAGAGCAGTTGGCATATCAGGCAAAAAATATAGACTATAAACCGGATATGGGTAAAGTAGTGGGCCGCCACCAGGGGGCACATTATTATACCATTGGGCAACGTAAAGGCCTTAACGTAGGCGGTACAAAAGAGCCGCTGTTTATTATAGCTACAGATGTTGCTACAAATTCCATTTACACCGGCCAGGGGCAAAACCACCCGGGATTGTTCCGTACGGCACTGTTTATCCAGGAAAACGAGATACACTGGGTACGCGAAGACCTTGCCATTGCCGATGGCGAAACTATGGATGTTATGGCGCGCATACGCTATCGCCAGCCGTTACAAAAAGCTACACTGCACAAGTTTGACAATGGCATGTACATATCGTTTGCCGAGCCGCAAAGCGCCATTACCGAAGGGCAATTTGCTGCATGGTACCATGGCGATGAACTGGTGGGTAGTGGAGTGATTTCTTAGTACTTAATACACTCTTATATGTATAAAATTTTCTTTATCCTTTCATCTCTAATGTTTATTGGCTCTGCAAATTGTAAGCAATTTCATGATGGGACATTTATATTTCAAGACTTTGGCAGTGAATTTAAGATCGTTAGGAAAGGAGATAAACAAATTGAATATATTGATGGTGGTAAAGAAATTTATGAATACACTGTTGCATGGGAATCAGATTGCAGTTATAAGCTCTTCAATTCGAAAATCATTAAGGGAAATCAAAATACCACAGGCGATGATGTTGATACACTCTATTGCAAGATAGTTGATGTTGAAAAAAACATGTTTAAGGTTTTATGCACATTTGATGGTAAGGAAGCTAAAACACCTTACATCACTAAAATCGAATAGTGTAGTAAAAACGAATTATTAATGTAGAATACCCAATACAGTATTGTGTTGGGTGTTTTTGCTATATATAAATAATATATTTGTAGAAAAAAGCTTGATGAAACCTTTATACTATTTGTTTTTTACTGCATTCATACTGATGTCATGTAACTCAAGGCCTGAAGAAAAAGTTTCTGCTCCTGCTGTAAAACCTGCTATGCCTGCTATAAAACTTAGCGGTACTACTTATTTTTTTGGTCGCGAATTTATTAAAGAAACATGCGAAGCAGAGAGTGAATGCGATTGTTGCAGTATGCTTATTTTATTTATTGATGACGAAAATTTTATTAATATTTACCCGTGTGAAAGTGAAGAGACTTTATTGCGGGGGACTTATAAGATTACTGACGGCAACGTAGCATTGTCTTATGATACACTGCAAGTTGACAGAGATTACAATTTTGAAATTGAAGGGGATACATTACAAAGTGATAAACCCGAATATATTGTTACGCTTAAAAAAGCTAAAATCACCAACGAAATATTACAAACATCGTATTGCAATGGTAAATTGTATTTTAAGGCGAAAGATGATGATGGTGTAATGTATGGAACTGTTGATACTCATTACTCACTTAAAGAACGCATTCAGCAATTAAAGGATGAGGGCGTTTGGGATGAAATTCAGCAGTAAAATATTATAATGTAATGCGTAATTGTATCGTATTATTTTTCATGCTTTTAGATGCAAATCAAACTCACATGAAACGTTATTACCTGCTTTTGTTAAGTTGTGTTATAATGGGATGCGGCAGTAAATTTAAAGAAAATTCGATCGTTGACGGAGGCCAGTTTACCGCTGGGTATATTGGCGATGAACTTGGATGTAGCGTGGTAATATCGTAATCGCAGCGTCATTGCGGGGAGCGAAGCGATCTAATATATTTAATGCTCAATGCAGCGATGTATTGAGTATTTTTATTTCTAAATAATATATTTGCAATAAACATCTGACATGAAATTAAATTCTTTCAAATTTACTATTTGTATATCATTGTTTCTTTATTGTTTGGTTGTACTGATCGTAAGGCAATGGATTGTTCGATGTTACAAAATGGTGTATTTAAATTAGTTTCCATGTCAAACCAAAAGGAGTATATTATTACAAGGACTTCTACATGTCAGGTTGAAAGAAATTTTGGTACAAATAATGATCTCAAGTTTGATATTAAATGGACGTCTCCCTGTGATTATATATTATTTAACGGTCGCAAAATTAGTGGAAACAGGAAATATAAAACCAATAAAACAGATACGATTTACTGCCGGATTATAAATGTAGATGGTAATACACATGAAGTTCTAACCTATAAATATAACGAGGTTAAACAACATAGATTTAAATTGCAAAAAGTTAAAGTAATTAGTAAAAGGCTCTAAATATTTAGTTAACAATGCTCTATAACCTCCATACCCATTCAGCTTCCGGTAACCAGGATGTTTTCGAAATCGTAAACCGCTATCCGTATGAAGCTACAGATGTGCCTTATTTTTCTACCGGCATCCATCCTTGGCATATCGACGAAGATAAGATAGACGAGCATCTTGCTATAATAGAAGAGCGCCTGCAACAGGATAATTGCCTTGCCCTTGGCGAATGCGGACTTGATAAACGTATCGAAATTCCGTTAAATGTTCAGGTAAAAGTTTTTGAAGGGCAGTTACTGCTTGCAAAGCAATACCAAAAACCCGTAATTTTGCACCTCGTTGCTGCTTTCCAGGAGTTGATAGAAATTAAGAATGTCCTGCAACCGGGAGTACCCATGATAGTACATGGATTCTCGAAAAATGTACAGGTAGCAAAGCAATTGCTCAATAATGGTTTTTACCTGTCGTTTGGTAAATACCTGTTGCGTAACCCCGAACTTAGCAGTGTGTTTGCTGAGATACCTGTGGATAGTTTTTTTTTAGAAACTGATACAATTGAAGAAGGTATAGCCGATGTATATGCTAAAGCAGCATTGGCACGAAATATGGATATAGAAGATTTGAAAAATAACGTAAGCAAAAATTTTAAAAACATTTTTAAGAATGGCTGAATGGACTGAAAGAGCCGAGCTTTTATTTAAAAAAGAAGGGCTGGAGAAATTAAAAAATGCACATGTAATGGTAGTGGGCCTGGGTGGCGTAGGTTCTTTTGCTGCAGAGTTTATTGCGCGTGCCGGAGTGGGTACAATGACAATTGTAGATGGCGATGTGGTAGATATTACCAATATTAACAGGCAATTGCCTGCACTGCACAGTACCGTGGGCGAACCTAAAGTTACTATTGTGGGCGACAGGCTTATGGATATTAACCCGGAGCTTAACCTTATCCGTATAAAAGAATTTCTTTCGCCGGAGCGCGCTTACGAACTGGTAACCAACGAATATGATTATGTACTTGATTGTATAGACAGTATTACACCTAAGCTAAACCTGATATTATCGGCAAGGCGTAAAAAGGTAAAGATTATAAGCAATATGGGCGCAGGCGGCAAGTATGAGGCTGCTAAGGTGCGCGTAAGCGATATTAGCAAGACTGATGTATGCCCACTGGCAAAAACAATACGCAAGCGTTTAAAAAAAGAAGGTATTACTAAAGGGGTAAAGGCAGTATACTCTGCAGAAGCACCCGACCAAAGCAGCCTAAAAATGACTGATGGTTCTAATTTTAAGAAGTCTTTCTTTGGTACAAACAGTTGGATGCCGGCATTGTTTGGCCTGCATGCCGCAGAGGCTGTAGTAAAACATATTATAGGGAAAACAGCGTAATTTTTTTAAGAATATAAATAAAGAAAATATATATAATCAAATCATTTTTCTTCACATACGGTCATTTCGAGGCACGAAGCAATCTTAAAATATGACAATGCTACTCTCTGATTGCATGCAATGATAAATTAGAATAGCCTAAAACCTGTACAATTGTGCAGGTTTTTATTTTTTTTCACGCGGTGGGTTAAGATCGTCGTTGCCGGTTGATTTAGCAGGTGTTGTACGCGGCTTTGCAGTAGTGGTTGTAGTCTTTGTGGTTGCAGTTGTAGCCGGTTTAGTTGTAGCGGGCTTTTGTGTGGTAGTACCTGAAGGCTTGGCAGCTGTAGTGGCTGGCTTAGCTGTACTACTGCTAGTGGTTGCGGGTTTAGCGGCTGTATTTCCTGCAGGTTTATTTGTTGCGCCCGTTGCAGTTGATGGCTTTGCTGTAGTTCCTGTACCTGTAGCAGCCGGTTTTGCATTGCTTCCTGTTGCGGGTTTGGTACTTGTAGATCCTGTAGTAGGTTTTTTAGGTGCTGTAACTGTAGGATTTGCAGCAGTTGTTGATGCCGGTTTTGTGGCTGATGGTGTTCCTGATGGTTTAGGTGTACTTACAGCAGGCTTTGCAGCAGTTGTTGCCGGTTTTGTTACAGCTGCAGGTTTTTGTGTATTCCCTGCATCTGCGCGGCGTATAGGTGCAGTAACAGCTGCAATTGTAGAGTCTATAGCTGTTTCTATAGTAGGTGCGCCAATAGGGGTATACACATCTGTTACCCATGCAGATGGCCTGCGTGTTTGGTCACTGTTTTTAGTATATACTTCAATGTACTGGCCTGTAGTATTTTCCTGTAAAACCTTTTGGTTAATATGCCTTTTAGTGGCTTCCCATGCTTTAGGGATATGCGAGTAATCGCCTTTAAGGGTGGTTTTAACTGCATTAAATGGTAGTAGTTTACCACCTTCGTAATCACTGCCCGGAGAGGTAAACATCTCGTCTCTAATAGGTATGCAGTACCAGTAAGTTACATTCTCTCTATCTGCAATACCATTTTTAAACAATATAAATGGCCTGCCGTTGATTATAATATTGTTTTCTTTTGCAAAAGCTGTAAGCTTACTAAACGACGCCCATGCTTTTAGGTTTACATCTGCTAACGGCGATGTAGCAGCCTGCCCCAAATAAAAGCCCCCTTTTTTAGTAACAAGGCCGGCAACATCAACTTTATAAACCCGTATTTCTTTAACTAAAAAAGTGTTTAGGTTATCAAGGCCACGCTCTAACGAGGCTTCTATTTTATTATCAATACCGCCGTTAAGCAATGCAAATGCCTTCTCTTTAAAAGTAAGGCTGCCCTTAAGCGTTACACTTATTTTTGTGCTGTTAAGAGTATCTTTAAACGACCAGCTAAGGTTAGAATTTAAATCATCTATAGTTGCTTTCTGGCCTATAGAATCGTTTGCTGCTGCGTTAAGGGTTTGTATTTTCCCGTTGTTGCTGCCCTTCACCCAAGACATAAAAGCACCTTTACCTACTGGATTATCCGAATAGGTAAATGCAGCCGTAGTATCGGCATTGGCAAACAGGCCTAAGTTTTCCCAGTTTTTATAATCGTTTACATAATTATAAAGTACCTGTCGCGGAGCACTTATTACCTTGTCTTTCTTTATGTTATATTTTCCTTCCTGTGTGGCTATAAATACTGTTACAGCTATGGTGGCCAAAATGAGGAGCAAAAATATATATTTTACAATTTTCATGTAAGGAAAGTTTACGGTGCCGTAAAATTAGGAATTATTATTATATATAAAACAAAGAACTTTTATAATGCAGCATTATGTTTTTTAGCGTTTATCGCAGTCTATAAAATCTTTAGGATAGGGCGACAAGCTTACCTTATCTACGAGCAAAAATATATCTTCTCCCGCGGTAAATACTTCAAAAGGTTCGCTTAGCGTGGCTGTATTTAAAGTTTTTCTGTGGGTGGTGGTATCATACTGGCCGGATGTTTCGCTAATGTGATAGTTAAACGAAATGAGGCTGTTGTAATCATTTTTAAACTGTACCTGCCACACATGCTGTTCGCCACGCATACCCTCATGTTTAAGCCTGAACGATATGTTGCTGTAGCAACTTGTTTTTTGCCATTCGTCCCAACCGTCCTGTGCCTGCGCAAAGGCTGTATTACAGCCTATCGCTAAAATTAGTAACAGTAACATCTTTTTCATAACAGTGGTTATAAAGTTTCAACTTTTACAATGGTCACATAAAAATCAGCACTTTTTTGTACAAATGGGTACCAGCCGGTAATTTCTTTACTTGGTTTTACCTTGTCTTTAAGCGTATAGTAAAGGTTTGTAACAGGTTTGCCATCATCTTCCAGTTTTTCATATTCATCCAGCGTTACCAGTTTATAGTCGGCTGTAATTGGCTTCTCTGTAATAGTATATGTTACTGTAGCCTCTTTATCAGATGTAAAGAATATTTTCTTACCATACTGGTTTATACCATCTTTAACTTCACTAAAGTACGATACTTTATAGTTAATCCCGCTGGCATCTGTAATCCATTTATCATATTTAGCGGCACTATTTTTATCTAAAGCAGGCAGTGGTTTTGCAGTTGTTACCTGTGCCATGGCGGAGGCAGAATGTAAAATTTGTGTACGCCCTAAATCAAAGTAATTTACTATTTTTAAACTGCGTTTGTAAGGTATCGCAATAGTATCGGTATCAATACCCTGTGGGCCATATTTTTTAATTACAAATGTATTTTCTTTTCCGGGTGTAAGTGGCACACGGGCATAGCCTATGGTGGCGGGTAACGACTGCCAGTTGCGGGTATCGGCCTTTTCAGTAAGGGCACCGGCAGCATCGGCACTAAAGCGCACAATATCCTCAGCATTATTTCCTAAAGCCTCTTTTGCAATGGCAGCAAGCAGGGCACTACCGCCTTTTTTTGCAGCAAAGCGCGTTACAAGGTCTATAGTTTCCCTAAGCATACGGTCCTTAAGGCATTGTTTAGCTACGGTATAAAAATCCTGAGCAGGCTCAAAGTACTGTTCTTTGCCGTTTACAATAAGTGCCGCTTTGCTGTAATAGCTGGGGCGGCGGCGGTATTTAGGTATGGCAATGGCATTAATACTACCAATATTGATACCGGATGGGATAGGAATCAAAATGTCCTGTGCAATGCCATCGTCAAAATAACTTGCATAAAAAAAACTTCCTGCACCCGATGCTGTTATAACAATCTGGTCTTTAGCAGGGGCAAGGCCATTTTCCCAAAATACTATAGCTTCGCCCGTAGGTGGGGCAAGTGGTGTTTTAGGCGCTGGCAGGTTAAATTTTTTAAGGTAATCGTTATATTCCTGGGTAAAGCCAAGCTGTTTTGCTGTGCGAAGTAAATCTTGTTTCAGCTGCTCCGGCAGGGGCACGCCAAAGTAAGCCCCATTGCTGCGGGTATAGACTTCTTCGGCATTGCGGTAAGCAATAAAAGCATTGTTTATATCGCCGGTACCTTCATACAAAATACCCTGCAGTATTTGCGAAAAAGCATCTTCGGCATATTTATTCTTGTTGTTTTTGTACTTATTGTTAAGCTGTAACAGTTTAATGTTTATCCTTTTTGCCTCTACAAGAGCTTCATTGGGCTGGCCTAAAAAGAAATAGTTAAGCGCCATGTAATAATGTATGGTCACGTTCTCAAAATCTTCCCCCTTATAAGGCTCTGCCATGGGGTTGGTAAATTTTGCTGCAATTGCCTGCCCCGCATTAGTACGTATCCTGTCGTCTATAAGTGTATATGCTTCTTCCAGTAGCTTATTACTTTCTGCATAATTACCGCTAAGGTGTTCCATCTTGCCTTTCTCAAAAAGATAGAGCAGCCTGTTCCTTTTTGCCCGCAGGAACTTATTGGAATCTATACTTTCAGAAGCTTTTTGAAACTGTCCGGTTACAAGCTCATTTTCAATATCGGCAGTTTTTGTGTTATAAGTGCTACAGGCGGGCAGGGTAAACAACAGCAATACAGTTGCCGCCTTATATAAAGCGGCAAAGGTTTTCTTGGTTGTTTTCATATTTTAATGATTTAGCCTGAGCTTATTTTATCATTTTTTTGATTTTTTTGTCGCCTATCCATACTTTGTCGTTTGTCTGGATGTTTGTTAGCTCAAGATCTATCTGGTAGTAAACTGATTTTTCTTTTTTGTTCTCGTCTACAATAGAGTTTATTGTACCCTGAAGCATAAAATCGGCACCATTTTCAAGGCCAAATTTTTTCATGGTAGACTGAGATGCGTTATTTTGCTGATCGGCTCTTTCTGCCCTTATTTCTTCGCGCATGTTACCTGCCTGAACAAGTTTGATACGGCCGGAGTTGATAATGGCTTTTTCTATGTCTTTAGAAAAAGTTTCGGCAGATATATGTTCATGCGATTTGTTTGTGATAAGCCCTACAATGATAACCGGTTTTTTGCCTGCATTTTCTGATGCATAGGTGCTGTACCATGCATGGTCCATAAGTTCTGCAGTAATTTCTTCGGCAGTAATCCTTGAGTCGGTTTCGTTCCAGCGGCCACTAAGGTCGGTCACGGTAGTATCGCTAACACGGGTTACTTTAGGGCTTCCGCAGTTTGAAAGAGAAAGAGATAATGCTAAAGCTGCAATTAGGGTAAGTGTAGTATTTTTCATGATTGTTTTATTTGGTTATGGGAATTTTCAAAAGTAATTAAAAAATTTGTGTTAATATTACTACGAATACAAACAATGTGCCATAATTGAGATGTATGCAAACGGGTAGAAATAAAAAATACCCTTTCGGGTATTTTTGTCCTAAACCAACTACAAATAACTAAAATTAAATTTTAGTCTACCTGCTCTGTAAAAGAGTAAGCCTTTTGCAAATGTGCGTAATATTATAAAGCAAAAAAATACCCATTAGTGGGTATTTTTAAGGCCTGGAGGCAATGAAATATGTTAAAATTCGTATTTTTTTTCCATAGAGTATCTAATAAGTTCGCTTTTACCCTGAAGGTTTAATTTTTTCAGGATGTTTTTGCGATGTGTGTCTACCGTTGTTTTTCCTATAAAAAGTAGTTCGGCTATCTCCAGCGATGTTTTTCCCTGGCCTATAAGCCTTACAATTTCTTCTTCGCGTTTGCTAAGGTGCACTTCCTGTTCGTTACCCATATTAGCAGGATTTATAGAATCGTCAAAAAAAGTTTCGCCCCTGTAAACAGCCCTTATGGCTGAGAGTACAATTTTTAAGGAAGAATTTTTTAATATATATGCAGATGCTCCTGCAGATTGCATTTGATACATGGCCTCGTCCTGCTCGAACATGCTAAAGGCAATTACTTTACAGGCAGGAAATTCCTTTTTTATAATTCGCGTGGCTGCTACACCATCCATTTTAGGCATCCTGATGTCTGTAAGCACTACATCGGGTTTTGTAAGGCGCACAATTTCCAGCAGGTGTTCGCCATTGTTAGCTTCGCCAACAATATTTATGTCGTTTTCATAATCAAAAAAAACTTTAAGGCCATCAATAAGCGACTGATGGTCTTCGGCAATTACAAGGTTTATCATATTGGCAGGTCTATAATTATGGTTGTTCCCCGCCCCGGGGTAGAGTCTATGGTCAGGGTGCCGTCCAGTTGTTCTGTCTTTTTTGTTATAGAGTTAAGCCCCATACCATCGGCACGGGTAAGCTTTTTAGTATCCATACCCACACCGTTGTCTTCAAATATAATGTTTATATTGGTATCGTGCTGGGTAAGGTGTAATGTAGCCTCAGTAGCACCAGAGTGTTTTATAATATTAGTACCTAACTCCTGTATCATCCTGAAAATGGCTATCTCGAGGGTATTATCCAGCCTTTCTGTAAAGCCAAAGGGTATAACGTTAATCTCTAATTTTCCGGGAATAGATATTTTTCCTGCCAGTTTTTTTATGGCCGGTATAAGCCCATCGTTAGCAAAAACGCCAGCATTTTTTGCATGTGCCAGGCGCCTTACTTTTTGGTAAGCTTCCTGTATAAGCTCGTCTGTTTTTTCATAAAGCTTGTTTTCTTCCTGTCCCTGGTCTGTTTTGCGAAGCCTCAGGTTTTCAAAATTTAATTTTAAGGTGGCCAGCATGCTGCCCAGGTTATCATGCAGGTCGTTAGCAATGCGCTGTCGTTCTTTTTCCTGCCCGGTAAGCATTAGGTCTATGCTGCTAAGCTCATAGTCTTTAAGTGCTTTTTCAAACCTTTGCTCTTCTATAAGTTTTTCCTGCAAGGCTATTTTTTCTTTTCGGCGGGAGTTCATAACAATTAATATCCCAATAACAAGGAAAGCTATAAATAAGCCAATTATTATGTATAATACAATGCTGTTAAATTTCATGTTATTTTTTAAAACACTATTTTCCCATTCTTTTTCTTTAGTCTGGTACTTCGTTTGTATATCGTTTATCGCAATATTTTGTTCGGTAACGTTAATAGTATCGGCAAGTTTTTGCTCCAGCACTAAATATTTATATGCTTGTTCAAAATTGTTTAAAGCAGCATAGTTTAAATGCATGGCACCATAAGCAGCTTCCTTATATTTTACGGGGTCGTTCTTTAAGGGCAGGCTGTCTAACTTATGCAGCAGTTTTAGGGCTTCAGCATGTTTTTTTAAATGATAATATGCCCCTGCCTGGTTTAAGTAATTGTAATAAATATCGTCTGGGTCATTACCATTTTTTTTAATTATTTCTGCGTTCTCTTTTAGGTAAATAAGTGCAGAATCCGGCATCTTCAGGTTTTCGAAATATAAATTTGCCAGGTTATTAATCATAGATGATTTCATTTTATCATCTTGGAAATTAGTAAACAGGGCCAGTGCTTTTTTATAATAAAAAAGGCTTTGCTCATATTTACCCCCGCGTTGCTTAAACAGGGCAACATAACCATACCCGCGCGCAATTTTTTGGTAATTTTTTGTTTTTACCCAATATGATAAATATTCATTAATGTACTGCCAGTATTGGGTGGTGTTTCTTTCCTGAGCGTCTATCATATAAGCTACATCCAGGTTAATGTCCATGGCTTTTTCAATACTGTCGGCTTGTATAAATAATTTTTTGGCTTTAATGTAGTGGGCTAATGCTGTATTTTGCTCTGTTTGTTCATACACCCCGGCATATATATAATTGTACAATGCCTTATCTGCTAAATGCAGTTTTAAAGTATCGATGTTTTTTAAGATAGAAAGTGCCTTATAAGTGTCATAATCTTTAACGTGTTTTTCGGCAATAAGTAATTTTTGGTTATATTGAGAATAAGCCCTGCTTGCGCATAATAAACTTAAAAGCAGAGCTATTCTTATTACTAATTTCATATTACATTTTTTTTAAGCCGCCTATTCCTGTTCGCGTAGGTCCCGTTGCAGCGGCAGGAGCAGTTAAACTTAAAGTAGCCGTATTTGCTATAGTATTTAGGTTCTGGAAAAACTGTTTTGCGATTGCCTGATATACACTTACATTAGCTTCGTGGCAGGTTATTAAAATAAAGTTGTTGTTATAATTAAAGGTTGTGGCAGTCAGCCCTATGTCTGTAAATAGTGGTGTCGTGTCCAGGTTTACTTCTACCGTTTCATAATTAAGGCTAAACGGGGGTAGTATAGATCCTGTGTCGCTGGTTTTTTTAATAAAGATCAGTAAGGCATTATAGGTGGTGTTAGAGATGTTTACACACTGATATTTATAACTATCGGCAGGCAAATTTACTTCTGCAGGTAAACATATCTCTACTGTAGCCGTTTTTGCAATGTTATTAAAATACCCAAATCCTGAATATACTTTCATGTTGTTAAATTTACTGATTTACGTTACAAATTACAGCAACTTAATTCAAATAAAAAATCCCCATTAATGGGGATTTTTTAGTGATATTTTTATGAAATTTAAGAGTTATCTTTCGTTAACAGTTTGATAGCGAAAAGCACCGCTATAAAAGCCAAAAAAGCAATGAGTATACGGTAAGTGCCTTTATAATATTTTTTGTGTACAACAACATCTTTCCTGTATACAAATACTAAAACCGTTACAAAAACAATTATAAAAGCTACTGCAAAAATAAGCTGACCGGTACTAAACATAGTAAAATATTTTTTGCAAAGTTAAGGTATTGCACCCTTATTTTTGGTTATTTTTAGACCTCAATTTATACAATTATGAAAAAACAGTTAGATGCCGTTAAGCAGTTTCACACATCGTTTAAACTGGGTATGAGCGAAACCCCAAAAGACTGCCTGGGCGAAAGTGTAAACCTGTTGCGCTACAACCTTATGAAGGAAGAAAATGAAGAATACCTGGAAGCAGTACAAAATAAAGACATCGTTGAAATTGCCGATGCCCTGGGCGATATGCTTTACATACTGTGCGGCACCATTATAGAGCATGGCCTGCAATATAAAATAGAAGAAGTGTTTGATGAGATACAGCGCAGCAATATGAGCAAGTTGGATAACCAAGGCCTGCCTATATACCGCGAAGATGGCAAGGTTGTGAAAGGGCCTAATTACTTTAAACCTGATTTTTCTAAGATACTTAAATAGTTTTCAGTCGCAGTCTCAGTTTTCAGTTTAAAACCTTTAAATAAAAAAGTCTCAGTTTTAGCTGCAACATTCTGAAGCTAAACTGAGACTTTATCGTTGCATTCACTGTTTACTGTGACTGCGACTGAATACTAATTAAAATTAAATCTTAACCGTCCACCCAAAGGTGTCATCGGCAAGTTTGTGCTGTATATTAGTTAGCTTATCTTTTATTTGTAAAGACAGGGGGTTGTCCTGTTTAGGCAGTTCATAATACGTGTCCTGATAGCTAAAGCCTACAATAGGGTTAATAACTGCGGCAGTACCTGCACCAAAAATTTCTTTAAGCGAGCCGTCTTTTGCTGCATTTATAAGCTCATCAACCAGTACAGATCGTACTTCTACCTTAATATTATCGCGATCTGCAAGTTCTAAAATACTTTTGCGGGTTACACCATCAAGTATCCTTTCGCTTGTAGGAGCTGTATAAAGAGTGTCATTTATTTTAAAAAACACATTCATGGTTCCTGCCTCTTCCAGTTTTGTATGTGTGGCATCATCTGTCCATATAACCTGCTGAAAACCTTTTTGGTTTGCAAGTTTTGTAGGGTAAAATTGTGCAGAGTAGTTACCTGCAGCCTTAGCTGCACCTATACCACCATTTGCTGCACGGCTGTAATGCTCTGCAATAAGTACTTTAACCTCGCCCTGGTAGTAAGAGCGTGCCGGCGATAGTATAACCATAAAACGATATTGAGACGATGGTGCTGCTATAACACCATGACCTGTAGCTATCATAAACGGGCGAAGGTACAGCGAGTTGCCTTTACCTTTTTTTACCCATTCTTTATCAATGTTAATAAGCTGTTTTAAGCCTTCCATAAAAATCTCTTCAGGAACTTCCGGCATTGCAAGCCTTGTAGCCGACTTGTTAAAGCGGTCAAAATTCTGGTCTGGCCTAAAAAGCCAAATTTCGTCATTATCGTCCCTGTAAGCTTTCATCCCTTCAAAAATAGCCTGTCCGTAATGAAACACCCTCGACGAAGGATCCATAAGCATTGGTGCATACGGCTCTATTACCGGATTGCCCCATTCGCCGTCTTTGTAGTCGCTATACAGCATATGGTCAGTAAAAATGCTGCCAAAAGGTAGGTCGTCAAAATTAACCGAACCTATCTTTGATGTTTCAGCTTTGTTTACTTTAATAGTGTAAGTTGGGTTTTCGCTCATCAGGATTTTTTTGTAGTTAATGGTTAGTCGTGTTATGGCAAATTTACTAAAAAATCATCTTAAAGGGCTTTTTACAAATTAAAAATGAAAATTAAAAAATTAAAATGCTGAAACAAAGAGATATAAATAATGTTGTTGCGTTGCAGGGTTTAAAGTTTCTATATAAATTTGTCACATTAATTTTAATTTTCGTTAAAAAATGAAAAAGACATTTATAATAGGTACTGCACTTTTAACCCTTGCCGCCTGCAAAAAAGAAACCGAAGTTAAAACCGAAAATACCGTAATAGAAACTGCTACAGATACTCTTAATGTGGATACTGATACAATAAGCAATACTGAAACCCCCGAAGCACCGGAGGCTCCTGAAGCTACCGAAAAACAGGAAGCTCCTGAGGCTAAAGAAAAAGCAGAGAAAGCTGAAAAGCCGGAACCTGCCGAAAAAAAAGTTAGTGTTAGCGTTGCTAAAGATATAAAGGTAGATTATGCCGCCTTTGGCGATAAAATTATAGCTGATAAAGCCCTTAGCAAAGAGCAGATGTATGCTAAATATAAAAGCCTTAAAAATGGCGATACAGTAAATATTAAGTTTAAAACTAAGGTAAAAGATGTATGCCAAAAGAAAGGCTGCTGGATGGCTTTGCAATTGCCGGATGAAAAAGAATCGTTCGTAAAGTTTAAAGACTACGCTTTTTTTGTTCCGCTTAATGCGGCAGGGCAGGAGGCAGTGGTAAGCGGTAAAGCGTTTGTTAGCGAAATATCTGTAGCGCAGTTAAAACATTATGCTAAAGACGGCGGACAAAGCGAAGCAGAGATTAGTAAAATTACTGAGCCTAAAAAAACCTATGGTTTTCTTGCCGATGGCGTGCTTATAAGTAAATAAACAATTGGCAATAGGCGAAAGGCAATGAGCAACAGGCAATGAGCAACAGGCAATAAGCAACAGTCAACAGTCAACAGGCAAGAAAGCAAGAAGGCAATTTTGGGTTGTTGTTTGAGCAGAAGCCGCTATGTCATTCTGAACGCAGCGCAGCGGAGTCGAAGAATCTCCAGAATAGACAATTTATACTATTATATGAAGAATACTTATATAGCTATTGTGCTCACAATAATTGTATTTGCCACAGGATGTAAAAAAACTGAAGCGGTAAAAACGGAGTCTGCAAATGAGGCTGCTGCCAAATGTGCTAAACCCAAAAAAAAGGAGTTTAAAATGTATGAGATGAGCCAAATGGCCGCCCTCATGGAGCAAATGTATGTAGATAACCAGCGCCTTAAAGAACGCATTACTAAAGGCGACACTATAGGTACATTTCCTAAACATATATTAAACATCCACACATCGGCACTTACGGATGAAGATGATAACGATGTTTTTTTTAAAGAGCAAGCGGCGAAATTTGTAAAGGCACAACAGCTTATTTACAGCGACCCTGCTAATGCAAAACAGCATTTTAATGATGCTGTTTCCAGTTGTGTGCAATGCCACAAGGGTAAGTGCGAAGGGCCAATACCCCGCATTAAAAAATTGTATATTAAGTAAAACTACTCTTTTATAAAGTTTGTAGCAGAACTTTTTAAGGCTATAATAATAGATACATTATTTGCTTTTCCGGGAGCATTCATAAGATAGGTGTTTTTACACAAAAAACGAACTTACATGTCTTTGCTGAATGATGTAGAGATAAATGCATTACTTACTGTAATTATAATGCTTTTTACACTTGGTGTTGTAACTTTGTGTAAACACTACATATAATTGAAAAGAGAGATCATAACCACCGATGACGGTTCTGTAACCATATACCTGCCGGAAATGCAGGAAACCTACCATTCTAAATTTGGTGCCATACAAGAGGCTAACCATGTATTTATACAAAATGGGCTACACTTAAAACAAGGGCAGCCCATTGCTGTTTTAGAGATTGGTTTTGGCACCGGCCTTAATGCATTTATAACTTTTTTAGAGTCGGTAAAAAGCAACCATGTTATTAATTATACCGGGGTAGAGGCATATCCCGTAGAGCCACAGCATAGTGCGTTACTTAATTATGTAACACAAATGGAGGCAACACATTACCTTGATGCATTTAATCGTATGCACAGCAGCCCTTGGAATGCTGAAATTGCCCTGAATGATAACTTTAAACTGACTAAGCGCAAACAGTTTTTTGAAGATATAGACGATGTAAATGCATACGACCTTATTTATTTTGATGCCTTTGGCTATCCGTCGCAGCCACATTTATGGAGCGAGGCCATTTTTGCTAAAATGTATGCAGCTTTAAGACCCGGAGGTATTTTAGTAACTTATGCCTGCCGGTCTGTTATTAAAAATAACATGAAGGCTGTAGGTTTTACAACAACAAAGTTGCCTGGGCCACCGGGTAAGCGCGAAATGCTACGTGCAGTAAAATGATAAATTTTTGTTAAAAAATTATTAATTTATAAATGGCGATATGCTAAAAGTATCTAAAAAAACGTTGTAGTTAAAAAAAGATGTATAAATTTACACGCTGATTTAAAATCACCTTATAACTAAATCAATTTAAAAATTATGCCCGCATCTATGTTTAGCTACACAAAAACCGTGCTTGAAAATGTGAGTTTTGACCCAACACTTTTTAGCAAGGAAGTAGAAAAAGCAATCAAAATGCTGCTGCCTTACGAGCTTGAACAATTAGTTAACTGGCTATATAGTTTTACCACAGCCAGGCCAGAGCTTAAAGGATGCCTTGCACACGTTGCAGAATAATAATATACTACATGGCTTTTAGCCACTATAACTAAAAAAGGTTGCCCTCTACAAAGGCAACCTTTTTTAGTTTATGTATGTGTAAGTTTACTGCAGGTCTTTAATAAGGCTGGCAGAACCTTCGGGTGTATTTTCTATATACATTTCGTTACCAAAACGGCGCGTGCTCCTTGGGTCTTTAAATTGTTTAAAGTCAACATCTTCTTGGGGAGCAGCATATCTTCCTCCCGGGGCAATTATAGATAATGCTTTTGCCAGCAAAGGCTCATTTGCATCGCCCAGTGTGCCTAATGTACTTATAGATTCTTTTAGCAGGTTTAAAGTAGACGGCTCTATACCGTTACTGTAATCGCCAAAATTTCGAACATTTACCGTTTTTATTACAATAGGCTGCATAGCATATGTATGGCTTCCGTTTCTGCCGCGAGAAGAAAAATCACGTGAATCATATAATGTTACAGAACCTACGTTTTTACCTACTGTTTTATCGCCTATTTGTATAACTTCTATATAAGGTTGAAGGCAGTTAATAACAAGTTCGCTGGCAGATGCCGTAGCAGCAGATGTTAGTATGTATACTTTTGGAAGCCTCAAACTGTTTATAGCAGAGCCATCTGATAATTGCGTTGCAAAAAGATTTTCTATAGCCTCCGGATTTTCACGCTCATACTTAGCCTGTAACTTTGCGTTCCATTGCTGTTTTGCAAAAAGGCGGGTGCCAAACTGTCCGGTAATCATACTGGCAAGATAAGTTGCTGTGCGCACAGAGCCTCCGCCATTGTACCTTAAATCAAGAACAAGATCTGTTACGCCGGCAGATTGCAACTGGCCAAAAGCGGCATTAAGCTGTGTGTCATAATTGCTGTAAAAACCGGTATACATAAGATAGCCTACAGTATGGCTGCCACGGGTAATAGTAGTAACAGTATTTACAGGATTTTCGGAAAACTCTGTTCTTGTCAACTCAACAGATCTTCCATTTGGCGCTATGCCGCCTTCAACAATACTGGCAAGATTAAGGGTGTAATTATTGCTATTTAAAAGTGACTGGTAATTGCTCGAAGTAAGCGATACACCATTTACAGCATAAAAGATATCGCCTCGCCTAATATCTTTAGCAGATGCATCACTGTTAGGCATTATGTATTTTACATACCCAAAAATAGGCACATTGGGCATACCATCGTCGGATGCATTTACATAAGACAGCCCAAATTCTACCCCATTGCTTTTAGCCACTCCCTGCAGGGCATTTTCTAAAACGTGAAAGTCAGGAAATATGACGCTAAAACGGTCAATCTTATTACCTAAAAGATCTTCTCTGTAAAGCAGGCTTTCAAACAGTGACTCAGGGCTGCTATATGCCCTTAAGAAGTTGTTAAGTTGCTCCTGGTTGCTAAAGCGGTTATCGGCAAGGTTAGGTACATCAGCCTGCCATAAATAGTAGGCATTAAGGCCTTTCCATATAAAATCGTTTACGGGAACAGCATTATCATCCTGGTCTTCGCATGACTGAAAGGTTACGGCAGCCATAGCAAGCGAAAACAGTAATACAGTTATTTTTTTCATTTAGCAGTTTTGTTTATAAATGGTAAATTTAATTATTTTTAATATCTGTGTAACAAAAATAATCACTATTCGTCTTCACTTTATAAACCAATAACAAACCAACACAATAATGAATCAGGCGGAGTTTATAAAAACCATCTCCCCGTTTAAAGACAAGGTGTTCCGGCTGGCCAGGAGGCTGCTTGTGAGTACCGAGGAAGCGGAAGACGCCACCCAGGAGGTGCTGGTAAAATTATGGAATAACAAAGAAAAGCTGCAGGGCTACGGCAGTGTAGAGGCCATGGCCATGACAATGACAAAAAATTATTGCCTGGACCGCCTTAAAAGTAAACAGGCCAGCGAGATGCGTATAGTACACAGCAACTATACCGACAGGCAGGCGGGGCTGCAACAGCAGACCGAAGACCGTGACAGCTGGGAATGGGCCGAGAAGATAATGAAAAACCTGCCCGAACAGCAAAAGCTGATCATGCAAATGAGGGATATAGAACAATATGAATTTGAGGAAATTGCCAAAATAATGGATATGAACGAGACTGCCGTAAGGGTAGCACTATCCAGGGCAAGAAAAACAATGAGGGAAGAATTGACAAAAACACACAGCTATGGAATTAAGAACAATTGAACAATTACTGGATAAATACTTTGACGCAGCAACCAGTACTGCCGAAGAAAATCAGCTTAAGGAGTATTTCTCTTCACCGGGTGTGGCGCCGCACCTGCAGCAGTACAGGCCTATGTTTGGGTACTTTGCCCATGAGGCAGCATATAAGTTTGATAAAACCGTACCATTAAAAACCAAAAGGCATTATGCTAAATGGATATCGGTGGCAGCAAGCCTTGTGCTCATGATGGGTATGCTTTTTTACTTTAACTACCAACCCGTTAGCGAGAACAATGACCTGGGTACTTATAACGACCCCGAGGTAGCCTTTAGGGAAACGCAAAAAGCCCTTAACATGGTTTCTAAAAACGTAAACGTAGGGGTAAACAGCATGAACTACATTGGAGAATACGAAAAATCAAGAAAAACAATTTTTAAAGAGTAACAATCATCTAATTATTATCAATCATGAAAAAAATCATAATCACTTTACTGTTAGCTGTTATGCCTGCAGTAACTTTTGCCCAGAACGCTTTTACAAAATATGAAGGTAAAGAGGGTATAGACGTTGTAACCGTAAACAAAAAAATGTTCGAACTGCTGGGAGGCATAGAAACCAGCGGCGGTGGCGAAAAGGCAGACAAATACCTTAAACAGGTTAAAAACCTTGATAACCTTAAAATATTTACTACCAAGCAGCTTAATTATATTGCTGATATGGAGACAACGGTAGCCAGCTATTTAAAACAAAATTCGCTCGAAGAGCTTATGACGTTTAGTGATGGCGGTGCTAAAACCAAACTTTATGTAAGATCTGGCAAAAAAGCATCAGAGCTTAAAGAATTCCTGCTATTTTCGCAGGGTGGTAAAAAAAATGAGGCTGTGTTAATGTCCTTTAGTGGCAACATAGACCTTAATGGCCTTAAGTAATTAAATAACCATCCGGTTGTTTACAAAAAGGCAACCGGGGTTATTGCCCCAAAACAAAAACTATTTTAAAATCTGTACAATGAAAAAATTATTTGTAGCCTTTGTATTCCTGCTTATCCCAACTATGTTCTATGCCCAGTCGGCATTTACAAAATTTGAGGATAAGGCAGATATTACATCGGTAATTGTAAACAAAAAGATGTTCCAGCTTATGGGTGAAATGAAAATGGATCCTAAAGATAAAGAGGCGCAGCAGTACCTTAATATGGTAAAAAAACTAGATAACCTTAAAGTGTTTACCACCACTAACACTAAAAATGCCAACGAAATGAAAGCTACCGTAGACAGCTACCTTAAGGCAAACCCGCTTGAAGAGCTAATGCGTATTAATAAAGACGGGCAAAATATTAAGATCTTTATAAAAAGCGGTGCATCATCATCTCAGGTAAAAGAGCTGCTTATGTTTATGGACGGCACAGGTAAGGCAAACACGGTATTAATGTCGCTTACCGGAAATTTTGACCTTAACGATATATCTGTACTTACCGATAAAATGAGCCTGCCCGGCGGCCCCGAACTTAAAAAAGCAGCAGCTAAAAAACAGTAACACCATGAAACGTACCATAGCCTTATTAGCCCTTACAGCTTTGTTGTTAACATCGTGCAATAGCAAGCCCACACTGCAAAAATATTTTGTAAAAAAAGCAGAAGACAAAAACTTCTTAGCGGTAGATATTTCTCCAACATTTATCAAAACCGATAAATTACAGCTTACTCCGGAGGAGCAGACAGCTTTAAAATCGCTTAAAAACGTTAACATTATAGCTTTTAAAGCTAATGATAAAAATGTGGGTGCCTATGAAAAAGAGTTAACTGAGGTAAAGAAAATCCTGAAAGATGATAGGTATGAAGAGCTTATTAAGTTTAACCGTGGTGCTACCGGCGCCTCTATAAACACTAAGGGCGAAGGTGAGAGTATAGAAGAGTTGGTTTTGTTTGCCAATGATAAAACTAATGGCTTTGGCGTGGTGCGTGTTACCGGAGAGAACATGACTCCAAATAATGTGATGACTATAGTGGGTCTGCTGCAAAAAGCCAACCTGGATATGGAGCAGCTTAAGCCACTAAAAGCAATGATAGAACGAAAATAGATTTTTTAAAATATAGTATAATCCCTTGTAATTAAAGTTGCAGGGGATTTTTGTTAAAGATGTTATTCAAATTTTTCTTTCACATTTGTTAATATCTCGCAATCGCAATATCTACCATTTTTTCTAACCAGTTAACTATCTCCTATACATTATCAAAGTTAGATTGATGTAAAAATTTTAATGAATGGGACTTAAGGCCAGGCTGGGTTTTTTTGGTCTCTTTTTTAAGTAATTTCTCAAGTTGGGTATTTACCTCTTCACTTTGCAGCTTAAGGAATGCCTGCACAAATTCTATTTTTCTTGATTGTAGATCCATGGTCACTTCTTTTTTCAAAGAAACAAAATTTATTGAGAACGTATTAATTGAATTTACATTGGTATTCGGCTGAGGTTAATGGTATCAAGAGCCTCCCATCCGGTTTCTCTCTTAACATATTTTATATCAAAAAATTCAGTGTTTATTACTTTGTAATCAACATCTTCAGATTCGTCCGGTTCGAGAGTTTCAAGCTTGTAATGAACGAATACAGTATCTGATTTAATACTTATCGTCGATGTAATGCTGCATGCAAGTGCCGGACCTTCTGCCTGTAATGCGCATAGAATGGACCACGCGCTCGTTGGAATATCATCAAGCAATTGCGGCTCTAATTCTTTAAAAACATTAATATTGCTACCACAAAATCCTAAACCGGTCCCGCACGTTTTTATGCTGTAGTAATCACCCAGTTTTTTAAAACCTTCATAATTATTTTTCCAACAGCATAAATACATTCCTCCACAATAATTTTCGGTATTGATAATTTTACCTTTAGGTGTGTACTCAACAAGGACTGGAGACGCATTACGAATGGGATGTATGATATCTAAAACACAGGCAAGATAATTGCCCTTTTTAGTCTTATAGTATTTACCGATAGTATCAGTATCTTTTAGCGTAGAATAATTGGTATCAATAGTATCATTGCTTTCAATTTTCAATAAAATAGAAATGCCTTCCTTCTTTAAAATATAACCTGAGTCAGCCACAAACCTGACTGGGAGGTGACTTTCATTACTATTGCTTAGATTGCGCGTACAGCATACTAAAAGGCTGATTACTCCTAAAGTAAATAAAATGTAATGTAACCCGTTCTTCATTTTGCTTGTATGATGATGGGTTAAATTTAGGTAAAAAATTGAAAGATAATACTGTGTGTATTGCTACTTCTTAAAATACTTAACCGGAAATAACAACATTCCGAAGCATTCGCCCTGGTCTTTACCTAAATGTTTGTGGTGCATTTTGTGGGCACGGCGCACCGCTTTGCCATAGCGGCTGGTGGCATTGCGAAATATTTTAAAACGCTGGTGTATAAAAATATCGTGTACTAAAAAATAGGTAAGGCCATAAGCAAAGATACCCAGCCCAATTGCAAGGCCTATTTGCAGGATATCGTTTTGCCACAACAAAAAGAACCCAATACTTATAACAGCGTAGAAGATAAAAAAAGTGTCGTTACGCTCAAACCATGAGTCATGATCCTTGCGGTGATGGTCGGCATGGAGGCTCCATAAAAAGCCGTGCATAACATATTTGTGGGTAAACCACGCCATGAATTCCATCATAAAGAAAGTGAGAAAAAAAACTAATATATAAAGCCACATAGCGGTAACTATTAAATAAATTTAAAACGGTAATCAAGGTAGCATTTAGCAAGCAACGTTAGCTTCTGGTAATCGGGCACCCGGATTCGGGTGTTCTTAATTTCCAGTGGCGGTGTGTTTTTAAGCTTGGTAAGTAACTTTTTGTAATATACATAAGCCGTGTAAACACCAAATTTAGCTTCGGCAGGCAATTGCACAATACCTTTGTAGCCCTCGTGCAGGTCGGCTTCAATTTCCTCTACAATAGCCCTCTTGGTAGCATCGTTAATTTCGTCGAGGTTAAGGGTAGGGAAGTAGTTGCGTTCCAGCCCCTCCATATCTGCTTTAAGGTCGCGCAAAAAATTTATTTTCTGAAAAGCCGAACCCAGTCTCATAGCCGGATGTTTCAGCTCATCAAAACGCTCACAATCGTTGGCTACAAATACTTTAAGGCACATAAGCCCCACAACATCGGCACTCCCGTAAATGTATTCATTATATTCTGCAAATGTCTTGTAATCTTTTTTAACAAGATCCTGCTTCATGCTTTTCATAAAAGCAGCTATCATGTCCTGCGGAATGCTGTAGGCCTTAACCGTATGCTGAAATGCATTAAGCACAGGATTTAGGCTTATGTTTTGTGCAAGGGCATTATCCAGGTCCTGCTCAAACATGGCAAACAGCACTTCTTTATCATATTCATGAAAAGAGTCTACAATTTCGTCTGCCAGGCGCACAAAACCATAAATATTATAAATGTCCTGCCTGATTTTAGGCGACAACATTTTTACTGCCGTAGAGAACGATGTGCTGTAGGCACGCGTTACATCACGGCTGCAATTAAAAGATATAGTGTCAAAAATAGATTTCATACTGTTGGAGCAGTTACAGTTTTTGGAGTTACTTTGGCATTTTGTTTACTTATGAGTCCTGCAACCAGCTTGCCCGAAATTAAGGCAGGGGGCACGCCCGGTCCCGGCACAGTGAGCTGCCCTGTAAAGTAAAGGTTTTTTACTTTAGGGCTTTTAAGCTTTGGTCTTAAAAAGGCAGTTTGTAACAAGGTGTTAGCAAGGCCATATGCGTTTCCTTTATAGGAGTTATAGTCTTTTACAAAATCGTTAAGGCAAAAAGACTCTTTAAACAATATACTGTCTTGTACTTTTTGGTTTGTAAGCCTTTCAAAACGGGTAATTATCTTTATAAAATATTCTTCTCTTAATTGTGGTGTATCTTCTATACCGGGGGCAAGCGGAATTAAAAAAATCCCTGCTTCTTTACCTTCCGGTGCACTATCTTCATCCGTTTTAGACGGGAAGCTTGCATAAAACAAGGGCTCATCCGGCCACCGCGGATTATCATAAATATCTCGGGCATGCACATTAAAATCGGTGTCGAAAAAAAGTGAGTGGTGCTCTACATTCTCTATTTTTTTATCAAAGCCCACATAAAATAGTAATGATGATGGGGCAAAGGTTTTATTATCCCAGTATTTTTCAGAGTAGGTACGGTCAGCTTCATCAAGAAGTGTTTCGCCATGATGGTAATCAGCACCACATACCACAATATCTGCGGGTACATTTTTACCGTTAACATCTATACTGTTTACTATGCCGTTAGCACTTTGTATTTTAATAACGTTAGCATTAGTATGAATGGTAACACCAAGTTGTTTAGCCAGTGTAACCATGCCCTGTACTACACTAAACATTCCGTCTTTAGGATGCCAGGTGCCCAGGCCAAAATCGGCATAGTTCATAAAGCTATAAAAGGAAGGGGTATCGCTTGGTTTTGCACCTAAAAAAAGCGCAGGGAATTCTACTATCTTCACCAGCTTTTGATTTTTAAAACGCTTTTTTGCATCGCGCGAAATATTGCTTAAAAACTGGCCGGCTTTAGTGACTGTTTTTGGAGTAATTAGCTCTAATGCTGATTCTCCGGGGCGGTAAACCAAATCTTTTATGGCAATATCATAATTGCTTTTAGCCTCAGCCATGAAATCCATCAGTACTTTGCCGCTTCCGGCTTCTATAGCTTCAAAAGTAGCCGCAATAGCTTCTGGGCTGTCGGCTATGTTTACAAAATCATTCTCACCAAAATAAACGCTGTATGCGGGGGCAAGTTTTATAAGGCTGTAGTAGTCTTGCGGGGTTTTATTAAAATCGGCAAAAAAACGTTCAAATACATCAGGCATCCAGTACCATGTAGGGCCCATGTCAAACGTAAACCCATTTTTTTTTAATTGCCTCGCCCTTCCGCCTATTGTGGCATTTTTTTCGTATATTGTAACAGTATTTCCCTCTTTAGCAAGATAGCATGCCGCTGCTAAAGACGAAAATCCAGAACCTATTATTTTGATATCTTTTCCCATATTTTGTTTAACAAAAATAGGTAAAATGATGAACAAAACAACAAAACATTGCCTAAATCTTTGTTAATTAGAGTAAATCTGCGAAGTCTTTTATATTAGTAAAAGTTTTAATCTTGTGGTTAAGCTTGTCTGTATCAATACTGGCTGAAGTCCTCCCAAATACGTAAAGTTCTGTTTGGTTGTCGTTAAGCACTTCCTTTGTCATTGTTTCTATATAACGGTTTACTTCGGTGGAGTTAGGTTCCAGGGTAATGTAAGTAATATAGGTAACGTTGTCAAAATAATTTTTAACGTCTTTAACTCCGGCAATAGATACGTTTGGGCCTATGTAAATAGCTTTGTAACCGTTAAGTATCAACTCATAATTAAGCAGCATAAGGCCAATTTCATGAACTTCACCTTGTGGTAAGTACAAGGCATACACCCTATCTGTTTTTGTGGGTGGGGTTGCCTGAATTTTCTCTGTATTGGCGGCTATTTTTTGTTTAACCAGGCTGCTTATAAAATGTTCATGCGCCGGGGTAATAGTGTCTGTTTGCCATAATACGCCTATTTCTTCGAGCAACGGAATAAAGCATCCATAAAATATTTCTCTAAACGATTTTTCGTTCAGCAGGCTGTTGTAAGTGTTGAAGAATAAGGTTTGGTCAAAATTCATCATAGCCAGTTTAAAGTTGTTTAACACATGGCTGTTCAGGGTTTTGTTAGATAGAATTTCTCTTACCATAACTGGTATTTTCTCTTCGGCTAACTTCGCAATACTGCTTATTTTATACCCAAATGAGTGCAGCGCACATATGTTAAGCAGCTTTTGCAGGCTGTGCATGTCGTATACCCTTATATTAGTATCGGTACGCATGGGCTCAAGAATGTTGTACCTTTTTTCCCAAATCCTTATGGTATGTGCTTTAATACCAGAGAGGTTCTCGAGATCTTTTATGGTAAATACATTCTTGGGTGTGTTCATTCTTTTTGGGTAAAAGTTAAACAAATGTACTAAATTGTCATTCATTTCGTCGTGCTTTTATGATTATTTTGGCGAATAGCTTTGCAGCTTAACATTATTTTGGATTATAGTGATGTCGGTGATTTTGTGTAACGTTATAATTGTAAGATTAATAAATTAGTTACTTTTATGTTTACATAAAGCCTTTGTAGCTGATAATGGGCTTATCATTATATTTTAAACAGTTCATAAAAGCGTTTTGAGGTACGCGTATATGCTGCCGTTAGATTTTACGATTTTATTAGTGGGCTGGTTTTGTTAAAAACGTTAATGTTTTTAGGGTTCTTTTTATCTGTTTGTTTTTCAATAGTTTGGGTTTTAATGAAACGGAGTGTCTTTTGTTAATTACAGGTTTTGTAATAATGGTACTAAAACTGCCTGCTCGTAAATGTAATTTAAGGGGAGGGGGACCGGTGTTAAGAAAGTAAGTTTATGTAAATAAACCATTACTAAATAAGTGCCAGTGTATTACATTTATTACTAATATGATAACTGGATGCTAATACCTTCGTATTAAAGTTTTTTTTATAAAAAAATTGTGTACCTTTGCAGCTTCAAAAAAAGACTGATGGCAGATATAAGAAACATTGCAATTATTGCCCACGTTGACCACGGTAAAACTACGCTGGTTGACAAAATTATGTACCATTGCCAATTGTTCCGTGATAACGAGAACACCGGTGACCTGATACTTGACAACAATGACCTGGAACGTGAGCGTGGTATTACCATTACCTCTAAAAACGTTTCTGTTGTATATAAAGGTACCAAGATTAACATTATCGATACCCCGGGTCACGCCGACTTTGGTGGTGAGGTAGAACGTGTACTTAACATGGCCGATGGTGTTTGCCTTCTGGTAGATGCTTTTGAAGGCCCAATGCCTCAAACGCGTTTTGTACTTCAAAAAGCGTTAGACCTTGGCCTTAAACCATGCGTGGTTATAAACAAGGTAGATAAAGAAAACTGTACTCCGGAAGAAGTACATGAAAAAGTTTTCGACCTAATGTTTGAATTGGGTGCAACTGAAGAGCAATTGGATTTTCCAACTGTTTACGGTTCTGCTAAAAATAACTGGATGTCTGACGATTTTAGAAACCAGACTGAAAATATTGAGCCTTTACTGGATATGGTAATTAAAAATGTACCTGCTCCAAAAGTATCTGAGGGTACACCTCAAATGCTTATTACATCTTTAGACTTTTCTGCCTTTACAGGACGTATTGCTATTGGCCGTTTAGAAAGAGGTGTTTTAAAAGAAGGTATGCCTATCTCTCTTGTAAAAAGAGATGGCACTGTAATGAAATCAAGAATTAAAGAA
>Ga0247806_10000119_pt1 | contig 51031 bp, 43 predicted proteins | sample UWRJL059202B1_FD_179935 | JGI IMG/M metagenome (GOLD analysis project Ga0247806, IMG submission 179935) | Plant litter microbial communities from Arlington Agricultural Research Station in Wisconsin, United States - UWRJ-L059-202B-1 | ecosystem: Environmental > Terrestrial > Plant litter >... | reverse complement strand
TGAAAGCCGATGAAGCGCAGGCCGCATACGCCAGGCTCAGTCGCATCGCGGTGAACCTCGACACTGACGATGCCGCAACCGCCGAACCGGGCAGCCCCGCACCCGAGCAACGGCGCACCAAGGACCAACGCCGCGCGGACGCCTACCGCGACCTGCTCCTGGACGGCATCGGCCCAGGCGGCCTCGGCCACGGCATCCGCGGCACGGTGCACATCACCGTCCCGGCACTCACCCTGCTGGATCGCAGCGACGAACCGGCCATCCTCGAGGGCTACGGTCCGATCGACGCGGAGACCGCCCGGCGGATCGCCGGCACCGCAACCAGCTGGACCCGCATCCTGACTCACCCGGAGACCGGCTGCCGGCTCAGCGTCGGCAGAGACCAGTACGCGCCGCCAGCGGACATGCGCCGGTACGTCGAGATCCGCGACCAAACCTGCCAGGGCATCGGCTGCAACCGCCGGGCCACGCTCAGCGAGATCGACCACACCCAACCCTGGAGCACCGGCGGACTAACCAGCGTCGACAACCTCGTCTGCCTCTGCAAGGCCTGCCACCGGCTCAAACACCAATCCGCCTTCACCACCAGCCAAGGACCCGGCGGGCAAATCACCTGGACCACCCCCGGCGGCAAGAAACACACCCGACCACCCCTCACCGAGGCCGACGGACAACTCAACAAACCGGCCCCGGCTCCGGCACCCACCGCAGCATCCGACCCGCCACCGGCACCGGAGCAGCCACCGCCCTTCTGAGGCTCGACAAATCTTCCCCGCGCCCAAGACACCGACCCGGCACCCCCGCTAATGTCGGAGAAAGAGCCCGGCACCGGGTGAACCGGAGCCGGCTCCCGCGGTCGCGAAGGAGCAACCATGGTGCGCAATCCCCCGCCCATCGTCGTCGGTGTCATGTCGGGGCAGCCCGACGCCGTGGTGCTGGCCGCATCGGAGATCGCCACCCAGTTCGGTGCCGAGCTGATCTGCGCCGCCGTGGATCCGAGCCGGTACACGCTCGAGGAGCTCCCCGACGGCAGCGTGACCTCGGCATCGTTCGACCCCGACGTGAACGAACCGGCCGTAGCCGAGTTCGACCCCGGCCTGCGTGCTCAGCTCGAGCGGGTGCTGCACGGGCGACCCGTCTCCTGGTCCACACGCGCCCTCGCCGGCGACCCGGCCCAAGCGCTCGGCCACCTTGCCGGCACCGTGCGCGCGCTGCTGATCGTCGTCGGCTCCCGTGCACCCACCATCCGGCGCAGCGTCCGCTCCATTTTCACCGGGACAACCGCCGTGCGCCTCTCCCAGGGTCAGCATCGCCCGGTTGTCATCATCCCGTTGGACCCACTGCCATTCGGCTCCGTGCTGCCCCGGCAACCCGAGCCACCGAAGGGACCCAAGCCTCATCCCCCTCCGCCGCAGGGCGGATGAGCGCACTCAGCCCCGAGGCGGATGCGGGGCCCTGGGGGCCTCCATATCGTTGAAAGCACGCTACGAAGGGTCGCACATGCTCGAGATCAGGGACATCAATAAGCACTACGGAGCCCACCAGGTGCTCACCGATGTGAGCTTCACGGTGGGTGATGGCCGCATGACCGGTTTTGTCGGCGCCAACGGCGCCGGGAAGACCACCTCGATGCGCATCATCCTGGGCGTGCTGTCGTCGGACTCGGGCAGCGTGCTGCTGGACGGCGTGCCGCTGACCGCCGGTGACCGGCGCCGGTTCGGCTACATGCCGGAAGAACGCGGCCTGTACCCGAAGATGAAGGTGGCCGAGCAACTCGTCTACCTGGCTCGGTTGCACGGGCTGAGCTCCGCCGCCGCCAAACGCAACACCAGCGACCTGCTCGATCGCCTCGGCCTCGGTGAGCGCGCCAACGACATGGTGGAGGCGCTGTCCCTGGGCAACCAGCAGCGCGCCCAGATCGCCGCGGCCCTCGTGCACGACCCCGAATTCCTGGTGCTCGACGAACCGTTCTCCGGACTCGACCCGATCGCCGTCGAGGTGGTGCTCACTGTGCTCAAGGAACGTGCGGCTGCGGGGGCCCCGGTGCTGTTCTCGTCCCACCAGCTCGACCTCGTCGAACGGCTCTGCGACGACCTCGTCATCATCGCCGCCGGCGAGATCCGCGCCAACGGTTCCCGCGAACGCCTGCGCGAGCAGTTCACCACCCCCCGATTCGAGATCCACACGGATGCCGACGCCGGCTGGATCCGCGGCGTCGACGGCATCACCGTGATCGACTTCGACGGCGGCGAGGCCGTCTTCGAAGCCGACTCCGACGCCGCCAGCCAGAGCGTCCTCCGCGAGGCCCTCACCCGCGGTGCGGTGCATTCCTTCGGCCATCTCCGGCCCTCCCTCTCCGCCATCTTCAAGGAGGTCGTGCAATGACTACCGACATCAAGCCGGGCACCGGCACCGACGCCCGCCAGCCCGCCTCCCGCGCCACCCACGGCGCTCCCAGTTTCTGGGCCAGCGTGTGGCTGGTCTCCACGCGGGAGATCATGTCGCGCCTCCGCAGCAAGGCGTTCCTCATCTCCACGGGCATCCTGCTGCTGATCGCGGTGGGCTCCGTCGTTGCCGGCGGTGTCATGAGCGGCAACCCGTCCACCACCAAGGTGGCCGTCGTCGGCACCGCCAGCGCCGTGGTCGGGGACACCTCCGGACTCACCGCGGTGCCCGCCGACACCGTGGCCGCCGCTGAGGAGCTCGTTCGGGACGGCACCGTCGAGGCGGCCGTCGTGCCGGACGACTCGCTGATCGGCGTCGGCGTGATTGCCCTGGATTCCGCGCCGAGCGAGGTCATGAACGCCCTCAGCGTCGCCCCGGCCGTGCAGCTTCTCGACCCGGCCGAACAGGGCGGCTTCCTCGTCTACATCGTGGCGCTCGGCTTCGGCCTGGTGTTCTTCATGTCGGCGCTCACCTTCGGCTCCACGATCGCGCAGAGCGTCGTGGAGGAGAAGCAGACCCGGGTGGTGGAGATCCTGATGTCCACGATCCCGGTGCGTGCGCTGTTGGCGGGCAAGGTGCTGGGCAACTCGATCATGGCCCTGGGCCAGATCCTGGCGATCGCGCTACTGGTGGGCATCGGGATGGCGGTCACCGGTCAACGGGTGCTGTTGGCCGACCTGGGACCGGCCATCGCCTGGTTCGCGGTGTTCTTCGCCTTCGGCTTTGTCATGATCGCCGCCCTCTTCGCGGCGACGGCGTCCATGGTCTCCCGCCAGGAAGACGTGGGCACCACCACCGCCCCGGTCACCTACCTGGTGATGATTCCGTACTTCGCGGTGATCTTCTTCAACGACAACCCGCTCGTGATGTCGATCATGTCGTACGTGCCGTTCTCCGCGCCGGTCGGGATGCCCGTGCGGGTGTTCCTGGGCACGGCCGAGTGGTGGGAGCCGCTCGTGTCGCTGGTGATCCTGGCTCTCACGACCGCTGGAGTGATCATTTTCGGCTCCCGCATCTACCGCAACTCGCTGCTGAAGATGGGCGGCCGGGTCTCCTACAAGCAGGCGCTGCGCGGCTGATCCACGACAAAACCGGCCGGGTGCGCGATGCGCATCCGGCCGGTTTGTTGTTAAACCCGTGCTGTCTGACCTACGAGCCGACGGCGGCGAGCTGGTCGTAGGTGGCGAACCGGGAACCGATGGTGTCGCCGGTGAAGTTGCCGATCCAACCGTCGTCGTCGTGGAAGAAGCGCACCGACACGTACTCGGGGCGGGTGCCCATGTCGAACCAGTGCGTGGTGTTCTCCGGCACCGAGATGAGGTCGCCGGCCTCGCAGAACACGGCGTGCACGAACCCGTTGACCCGCAGGTAGAAGACCCCGGAGCCGCGCGCGAAGAAGCGGTCCTCGTCGTCGTCGTGCTGGTGCTCGCTGAGGTACTTCTGGCGCGACGCGGCCGCGAGCTCGGCGTAGGCCGGGTCGTCGGACGGAGCGATCGACACGACATCCACCAGCGTGTAGCCCTGAGCCGCGTTGACCGCGTCGATCTCGGTGCGGTAGGCGGCGAGCACCTCGTCCTGGGTCGGATTCGCCGAGAGCTCCTTGAGCTCCCAGCGGGAGAACCGCACGCCCAGCGGGCTCAGCGTGTCCGCGATGACGGCGGCGTCCCGGGTCTGCAGGGTGGGGGTGGTTTCGTCGGTTTCGTTCCAGACGGTGAGAAGTGTCATGCAACGAATATATTTCCCCACGCCGGGAAGCCCGCGCTCCGGGGAAGCAACGGCGTAACACGAGGTCACGCAATTGGGTGCAACGTCACAACTCTTGATCCCATGAGGTAATCACCCGACCCGCCAGGAGAACGATCAATGGCCCACGCACGCTACCTCTCAGTCCTCGCCCTCACCGCTTCCGCCGCGCTGGCCCTCACCGGGTGCGCACAGTCCTCCGCCGGCGACACCGGGGAATCCGCACCGAAGACCACCACCGTGGCGACCGCTCCGCTGCCGGCCCCGTTCGACGGCGACCCGGTCTCCGTCGCGCTCGTTCGCCAGAGCGGCGCCGGGGACTACTTCGAGGCGTGGGGAGCCGGTGCGAAGGCTCAGGCCGCCACCGCCAACATCGACCTCACCGTCACGGATGCCCGCAACGACAACGCCAAGCAGGCCAGCGACCTCGAGCAGGCCATCGCGTCCAAGCCCGACGCGATCATCGTCGACCACGGCCAGACCGACACGCTCCAGCCGCTGATCACCCAGGCCGTCGACGCCGGCATTCCCGTGGTCGTCTACGACCTGGCCCTCACCGACACCACCGGCGTCGTGACGACCTCGCAGTCGGATGAGTCGATGGCGGCCGGCGTGCTCGACCAGCTCATCGCGGACGTCGGCGACGGCGCCAAGGTGGGCTACGTCTCGGCCACCGGTTTCGCGGCGCTCGACCGCCGGGCCGTGGTGTGGGACCAGTACGTCACCGACCACGACCTCGATGTGGTCTTCTCCACCGGCAAGGTGAGCGAGTCCACGGCCAGCGACAACATCCCGCTAGTGGATGCCGCGCTCAAGCAGAACCCCGACGTTGAGGCGATCTTCGCCCCGTACGACGAGATCACCAAGGGCGCCGTGCAGGCGGTCATCCAGAACAGCCTGCAGTCCGACGTCAAGGTGTACGGCATCGACATCTCCAACGCCGACCTCGAGGTCATCAACGCCGAGGACAGCCCGTGGGTGGCCACCTCGGCCACCGACCCGGCCGCCGTGGGCGCCGCCACCGTGCGCACCCTGGCGCTCTCGCTCGCCGGCCAGCTCGACGAGACCGACGTGCAGTTCCCGGCGATCGTGATCACCCAGGACTTCCTCGCCGAGGAGGGCGTGCAGAACGTCACCGCCCTGCGCGAAGCGGAGCCCAGCCTGACCCTGGACACCACCGTCGTCGCCGATTGGCTGCCCGCCACCTCGTGACGAACGAACCGCTCGCACGCCCGGAGGGAGACGACCGCACCACGGTCGTCTCCCTTCGGGGCGTGTCCTTGTCCTACGGCGCCAATCAGGTGCTGCGCGACGTGAACCTCGACTTCGCGGCCGGCAACATCACCGCCCTGCTCGGCGCGAACGGTGCCGGCAAGTCGACGCTGATCAAGGCGCTGTCCGGCGCGAACCCGCGCTACTCCGGGTCCATCCGTATCAATGGCGCGGAGGTCTCCCTGACCAGCCCCACCGTCGCCAGGGTGCACGGGATCTCCGCGGTGCACCAGAAGGTGGCCGACGGCATCGTGCCCGGCCTCACCGTGGCCGAGAACGTGCTGTTGGACAACCTCGCCGGTCTGCGCGGTGCTCTGCGCAGCCGCCGACGTGATCTGGCCGACGCGCGCCGGGCGCTGGCGCTGCTCGGCCTGGACTGGTCGGACCGGGTGCTCTCCCAAGACGCCAGGGACCTGCGCATCTCGGATGCCCAGCTGGTCACCCTCGCCCGCGCCCTGCGGCACACTCCCCGGCTGCTGATCCTCGACGAACCGACCTCGGCCCTCACCTCCTCCGAAGCGGACCGGCTGTTCGGTGTGCTCCGGACGCTCCGCGCCGACGGGCTCGGCATCGTCTACGTCTCGCACCGGTTCGGCGAGATCGAGGCCCTCGCCGACAGCGTCGTGGTGTTGCGCGACGGCACCGTGCAGAGCCACAGCCCGAGGCCGTTCGACTGGAACGGCATCCTGCACGACATGCTCGGGCGGGCCACCGAACTGGCGCAGAAGCGCGAGCACGTGCACCACGGTGACACCGTGGTCGCCGAGGTGCAGGGTGTGCCGCTCTTCGACGAGGCGCGGCCGCTGTCGCTGACCATCCGCGGCGGTGAGGTGCTCGGGGTGCTCGGCCTCATCGGCGCCGGCAAGAGCGAACTCGCCGAGATCCTCGGCGGGCTGGCCCGGCCGGCCGACGGCACCCTCACCCTCGGCGGCACCCCCTACGCCCCGCGCCGGCCCGGTGACGCCATCGCCGCCGGCGTCGTCCTGGTACCGGAGGACCGGCAACGCCAGGCGATCCTGCCCGGCTGGTCCATCGCCAAGACCGTGTCGGTGCCGTTCCTGGCCGAATCCTCGCGGTGGGGCACCCTGCGCCCCGGCCTCGAGGCCGACCGGGCCACGGCCGTCGTGGCCGACCTGGGTGTCGTCACCGAATCGATCGAGACCTCCACCGACGACCTCTCCGGCGGCAACCAGCAGAAGGTCGTCGTGGGCCGCTGGCTGTCGGCGAACCCCCGCCTGGCCGTGCTCGACGAACCGTTCCGCGGGGTCGACATCGCCGCCCGCCGCGGCATCGGCGTGCAGCTGACCACGCTCGCCCAGACCGGCAGCGCCGCGGTGGTGTTCTCCAGCGACGTCGACGAGATCCTCGAGGTGTCCGACCGCATCGTTGTGCTCGTCGCCGGGGAGATCGCCCTCGACGGCTACACCGACACCCTCGACCGGGCCACGATCGTCGAGGCCTTCCTCGGCGAGACCACCCCCACACCGGAAAGAACCACAGCATGAGCCGCACGTCCTCCATCCAGCTCCCCCGCGGCTTCGACACCCTGTCGGCCGGCATCGTGCGCTGGGGTTTTGTTGCCGTCACCGTGCTGCTGATCGGCTTCTTCGCCATCACCGAACCCAACTTCCGCACCGTGGACAATATGTTCGGCATGCTCAAGTTCATCGCCCCGATCGGCATCGCCGGTCTCGGTGTCATGCTCGCCATGACCGTGGGCGGCATCGACCTGTCGGTGGGCGCCTCGGCCGGGTTCGCGGTCTCGATCGCGGCGTGGACCATGGTCGTGGGCAACCAGGTCGGCGGTGTCGCCATCGGCGTGGTCCTGGCCGGCGGTGCGTTGATCGGCGCGCTGAACGCCCTGCTGATCGTCGTGGCGCGCATCCCCGACCTGCTCGCCACCCTCACCACGATGTTCGTGATCGTGGGGCTGAAACTCCTGATCGTGGACGGCAAGTCGATCTCGTCGCAGATGACCCTGGCGGATGGGTCCACCGCCCCGGGCCGATTCACCACCGACTTCCTCTGGTTGGACCGGGGCAGCATCGGGCCTATTCCCGTTCCGGTGCTCATCTTCGTGGCGCTCACCGCGCTGCTCTGGTTCGTGCTCGAACGCACCAAGTGGGGCCGTGCGTTGTATGCCGTCGGCGCGAACGCCGAAGCGGCCCGGCTGGCGGGCATCCGGGTGCAGTTGTACCGCACCCTGGCCTACATCGGCTGCGGCCTGCTCGCCTCCGTCGCCGGTCTGCTGCTGGCCGCCCGGATCGGTCAGGGCGATGTGAGCGCGGGCAACTCGCTGCTGCTGGACGCCATGGCGGTCTCCCTGGTGGGAGTCTCGGTGCTCGGCATGGGCCGCCCGAACGCCTGGGGCACGGCGCTGGGCGCGGTGCTCATCGCCGTGATGGTCACCGGCTTCACCATGATCGGGCTGCCCTACTACGCGCAGGACTTCGGCAAGGGCATCGTGCTGCTCATCGCCCTGCTGTTCAGCTTCACCTTCTCTCGCAAGCGCACCGTGGTGGTGGCCGGGAGTATGACGAACTAGCCGCCTAGCGGGTCTCGAGGGTGAAGCGCAGCATCCACTCGATCAGTTCGGCGTGCCAGCGGGCCTTGGCCAGGTCGGCGCCCCACACGTAGATGCCGTGGTTGGCCACCAGCAGGGCCGGCACCTCCGCCACATCCATGGTGGGTTGCAGGTACCGTTCCTCGAACGCGTCGCCGAGCTCCACCATGTCCTGGCTGTTGTTCACCACCGGCAGCACCACGGTTTCGTCGTGCGCGAGGTGACCGATGCCCTTGAGCATCTCCAGGTTCCGCAGCACCACGCCCTCTGGCCAGTGGTGCGCGGCGACAACGGCGGCCAGAGCGTGCACGTGCACCACGGCGCCGGCGCCGGTGACCCGGGCGACCCGCGCGTGCAGCCCCGCCTCGGCGGACGGCCGGTGGCCCGAGCCGCCGCGACCCTCGACGCGTTCACCGTCGCGGTCGACGATCACCAAATCGGATGCCGTGAGCTCACCTTTGTCGAGCCCGGACCCGGTGACGGCCAGCAGCAGCGGGTCCCGCTCCAGGGTGACCGAGAGGTTGCCGGAGGTGCCCCGCATCCAGCCCATCCCGGCGAACCGGGCAGCTTCGGCGGCCAACGCCGTACCGGCGGCGTGCAGGGTGTGCTCGGTCAGTCCGAGCGGGGAGAACTGGTTCATGCGACGCTCACCTCGACCTCGTCGAAGGACGCCACCACCGGGGCCGCACCGAAGTCGGCGCCGAACCAGGGCTCACCCGGCCGCGAGAAGGCCACCACCTGCCAGCCGGCGGCAGCGGCCGCGGCGACCTCGTCGGGGTGGTCGGTGAAGAAGACCACGTCGGCGGCGTCAACGCCGAGAGCCGTGCGGATGGCGTCGTAGGAGGCCGGTACCTTCTTGGGGCCGGCCGAGACGGTGTCGAAGTAGTCCACGATCAGCCCGGTGAGGTCGCCGTCCGGCGAGTGCCGGAACCACGGCACCTGGCTGGCCACGGAGCCGGAGGAGAACACGGCCAGTGTCACACCGGCGGCGTGCCAGCGGCGCAGCTGCGGGATCACGTCGTCGAAGAAGTGCGAGCTGATCTCATCGCGGGCGAAACCGGCCGCCCAGATCTGGCCCTGGATGCTCTTGAGCGGCGTGGCCTTGACGTCGTCGGCCATCCACCGGTGCAGCACCGCGACGACCTCGTCGGTCGACGCGTCGGCCGTCAGCTCTGCCTCGGCGATGACCTGGCGGCGGGCCTCGCTGATGACCGGATCGGTGGCGTGGTCGTCGAGCCAGGCGCCGAGACGGGGCCGGGCATAGTCGTAGAGATCACCGAGGATGAACCCGGCGGCGCTCGTGGTGCCCTCGAGGTCGAGGACCAGGGTGCTCGCGGTGATGTGGGTGCTCACTTGGTTCCTTCGGTGCTGGTGCTCGTGCTGGTGTTGCTGGTGCTGTCGGTGCCGTCGGTGCCGGTGATGATCCAGGCCCGCGCGCGCCCGAGCAGGTCGGCGTACGCGGCGGGGGTCACGGCGTCCGGGAGGGTCTCGAAGTCGGCGGCGTGCGAATACCCGGCGACCCGGCGCACCGACTCGACCCCGGCGAAGCGCCACGCGTCGCTGTGGATGCGCGCGAGCCAGGCGTCGAGGTCGAGCCCGTCCGGTGCGGCGAGGCGGTGCGGCCAGCGCTCGGTGACCACGCTCACGAACGCGGCCCAGCTCGACCCGATCGCGCTGGACCGTGCGACCGCGAGGGTGTGCGCGTCCACCTGCGTTGCCGCGATCGACGCGATGGTGAGGTTGGCCCAGAACAGGCCCAGGTCCATGCCGATCGGGCCGACGAAGCTGAACTCCGGGTCGAAGATCTTGGTGGCCTGCGCGCCGTCGCGCTCCCCGATCATGAGCGAGCCGGAGTGCAGGTCGCCGTGGATGAGCGCCTCGGCGCGGGTGGCGAAGATCTGTTGCACGTGGTCGACGGCGCCGAGTAGCTCGGTGTCCACGTAGATCGCGCGCACCTCGGCATCCAGCTCGGGGATCCAGTGATTGTGGTCGTTCAGCCGGTAGGGCTCCTCGAGCACGGCGTCGACGGTGAGGGCGCAGAGTTCCGGGTTCGCCGCGGTATCGATGAGGGCGGCGTGCTCGTCGGCGCCGAGGCCCACCCGGCTGGTGGCGAGGGACAGCTCGGCGCTGAACCGGCCGACGACGGTGCCGAGCTGTTCGAAGTCGATGGTCACCGGTGCGGTGCCGGCGACGTGGTCGGCCACCTGGCCCACCAGCACGTCCCGCAGCACGTCGAGGTCGGAGAGGTCTTCCATCACCAGCACGTAGCGGTCGAGGTCCACCGGCTCCACGGCGGGCACACTGCTGGGCGCCAGCTCGGCGAGCATCGCGTACGCCCTGGCCTCGGAGGCGATCCGGTTCGGGTCGATCGGCCACTCGGGGCCGACCGCCTGCACCCACGGCGGCGCCTGCTTCACGGCCAGGCTGCCCAGCGGGCCCCTGGCGATGAAGACCCGGTTCATGTTGCCCGCGGTGACCTCGGTCACGTCGACCTCGTCGGCGGTGACTGCCAGCCGGGGCAGAAAACCGGCGCCGGCCAGGTAGGCCACCACATCGTCGCGGGTCACGAGCAGGTCGTACTCGGTGGTCGGGGTCTGCGTCGGGGTCTGGGGAGTGTCGATGGTCACCGGTGGGCTCGATCCTGGGAAGCGGTCGGGGAAGGGGAATCAAAATAGTCGGTCAGCAGGTCGGGCCGGAACGCGCCCCGGTCGGTGACGAGCGCGGTGACGAAGCGGGGCGGCGTCACGTCGAAGGCGGGGTACCAGGCATCCGTGAGCAGCGCCGACGCCGTGCGCACACCGAGCGTGTCGAAGACCTCGGCCGGGTCGCGGTTCTCGATCACGATGTGCCCGCCGGTGGGAAGGGACGGGTCGGGCGCCTGGATCAGCGCGTAATAGGGAACGTCGAAAGCGGCGGCGGCCACGGCCAGCCCGAGGGTGCCGACCTTGTTGGCGACGCTGCCGTCCATACTCACCCGGTCGGCGGCGGTGACGAGGGCGTCGATCCGGCCAAGCGACGATCCGGGCGACAGCGCGGCAGCGGCCATCCCGTCGGTGATCAGGGTCACCTGCTGGCCCATCTCCCGCAGCGTGTGCGCGGTGAGCCGGGCGCCCTGCAGGTACGGCCGGGTCTCGGTGGCGACCCAGTCGAACCGTTTGCCCGCGGCGGCGGCGGCGCGCACCAGTTCGATCAGGTAGGTGTCCATCCAGCAGTGGGTGAGGATGCGCGCACCGTCGTCGAGCAGTGCCGCCGTGTGCTCGCCGAGCGCGTGGCTGCGCCTGCGGTACCGCAGCGCGTACGACCGGGCGGCGCCGATGGCCAGTTCCACGATCTCGGCGGTGCTCCCGGCGCCCACCAGGGCGGCCTGCACGTACTCCACGGCCTCGCGCGGGTGGTTGTTGGTGGGGCGGGCGTTGGCCAGCGCCACAGCCGCGTCGGCCAGGGCCGCGGCCGCGGCGGGCAGGGGAAGGTGGGCGGCCTGCAGGGCGGCGAGCTCCATGCCGGCGCAGGCGGCGAAGGTGGGCCCGGAGCTCTGGGTGACCATGGTGGTGATTCCCACGGCCACGGCGGCGGCCGAATCGGCGCGCACCCATTCGATGGCGGCCGGGAACACCCGGCGGTCGAGGATCCAGACCGCGCCGTCCGCCACCCGCACGGAGTCATCGAGGGCCGGCAGGGCAGGGGGACGGGTTCCGTGGGTGACGCTGGAACTCACTGAAGCCTCCGGGTGTCGGGTGGGGTCACCCGTCGGGCGGGTCGATCCCCTGAGAGTACCCGCCGTGACCCGGTCATTCCGTCCTCCCCGTAGCCGGGCCCGCGCATCCCCTGCAATCGCGGGCCGGTCGCGCTTTCGAATGTTAAGTAATGTGTCGGCGGCTCCGCTGGCGGCATTTCGGCCGTTGTTACGCTCGTGGCTCCCGTGTCCGTGCCCCCGCACGTGCTGCCCTGTTCTGTCGTTAGGTATCTCATGAAGCTCTCCCCGCGTTCCGGCATCAGCACCGGTATCGCCCTTGTCGCGGTCGCCCTCACCCTCACCGGATGCGCCACCGACGGCGCCGCCGCACCGGCGAGCGACACCGACGCGTCCATCATCCTGATCACCCCCACCCCGATCGGGTCCAACAACTTCCTCCAGCTGGCGTCCGCCGGTGCCACCGAGGCGGCCGAGACCTACAACGCCAGCGTCGACGTGTACGAGAGCGAAGACCCCACCAGCATTCAGCAGAACCTCGACGCGGCCCTCCGTGAGAAGCCCGACGTGATCATCGGGGTGTCGTACAGCGTGCTCGACCAGTTCACCGAAGCGGCCATCGACTACCCCGATCAGCAGTTCCTGCTGATCGACACCTCGGCCGAGGAGCCGACCAGCAACCTCACCGCCGCGGTCTTCAAGGAGTACGAGGCGACCTATCTCACCGGTGTCGAGGCCGGGCTTCTCTCCGAAACCGGCAACATCGGCGTCGTCGCCGCCCTGGACACCCCGTTCATCCACCGTTGGATCGACCCGTTCTTCGCCGGGGCCACCAGCGTGAACCCGGCCGTCACCACCGCAGCGCAGTTCGTTGGCGGCGACAACCCGTTCGGCGACCAGGCCCGCGCCAAGGCGCAGGCGCAAATCCTCGCCGACTCCGGCGCCGACTACGTGCAGGCGGCCGCCTCGGGCGGCAACCTCGGTGTCTTCGAAGCGGCCGCGGAAACCTCCTTCGCGGCGTTCGGCGTCGACACCAACCAGTGCCTCGACTCCCCCGGCAATGTGGTCGACAACGCCATCAAGAACGTGGACGTGGCCCTCGTCGCCTCGGTCGGCGACATCCTGGACGGCAAGACGGGCGACTTCACCTCATACGGTCTGGCCGAGGGTGGCGTCAGCCTCACCGGACTCGAGGACGGCGTGGCCGACTCTGAGTGCCTGATCGCCGACCACCCCGACGTATTGGAGAAGGTCGCGGCCGTGCGCGACCAGATCGTGTCCGGCGAGCTGGTCGTGGTCGACCCGCTCACCGCCGGATGAGCATTCCCGCCGTTGAACTGACCGGGATCAGCAAGAGGTTCAACGCCGTCGTGGCCAACGACGGCGTTGACCTCGTGTTGCGCCGGGGCACCGTGCACGCAGTGATGGGAGAGAACGGTGCCGGTAAGTCCACGCTGATGTCGATCCTGTTCGGCCTGCTCACTCCCGACGCCGGCCAGATCCGCGTCAACGGCACGGCCCGCACCTTCACCGGGCCGCTGGATGCGATCGCAGCGGGCCTGGGCATGGTGCACCAGCACTTCCGGCTGTTCGAGTCGCTCACCGTGGCGGCGAACGTCGTCTACGGCGCCGAACCGCGCCGGGTCGGGCTGTTCGACCGTCGTGCGGCCGAAGCCAGGGTGCGCGAGCTGGGTTCCCGCTACGGGCTCGAGATCGACCCGCGTGCCGCCGTGTCCTCCCTCTCCGTGGGCGAGCGGCAGCGGGTGGAGATTCTCAAGGCGCTGCACCGGGACGCGACGACCCTAATCCTGGACGAACCCACCGCGGTGCTCACACCGGGTGAGGTGTCGACGCTGTTCGCGGTGATCCGCCGGGCCGCTGCCGCCGGGACCACCGTGGTGCTGGTCACCCACAAGATCAACGAGGTGTTGTCGGTCAGCGATGACGTCACGGTCCTCCGCGACGGCCGGGTGACCGGGCAGTTCCGCACCGGGCAGACCACCAGCGCCGAACTCGTGCACGCCATGACCGGCCGCGAGGTGCACCCGGTGAGCAACCAGGGACTCGGCAGCCCCGGCGCCACCGTGCTCACCGTGCAGCACGCCGTCGTCATCGACGCCGGCGCCACCCGGGTGCGCTCGGCGTCGTTCTCCGTTCGGGCGGGTGAGATCGTCGGCATCGCCGGCGTCTCCGGAAACGGCCAGCACGAACTCGTCGAGGCGATCCTGGGTACCCGCACCCTGCAGTCCGGCTCGATCGGCCTCCTCGGCGCCGACGTCACCCGGTCCAGCGTGCGGGACCGCCGGCTGAAGGGCATCGCGGTCATCCCGGAGGACCGCCGCGGGGAGGGCAGCGCGATCACCATGTCGATCGCGGAAAACCTCGCCCTCGGGCACCACCGCACCGCACCGATCGGCGCCACCCGGGGCATCCGCCGGGGCTGGATGTCGCTGCGCTCCCAGCGCGCCCGCGCCCGCGAGCTGATCGGTGAGTACGACGTACGCACCGCCGGCGAACAGCAGAACGTCGGTTCGCTCTCGGGCGGCAACGCGCAGAAGGTGGTCATCGCACGGGAGCTGTCCCATGCGGCGCCGCTGCTGATCGCCGAACAGCCCACCCAGGGCGTGGATGTCGGCGCCATCGAAGCCATCCACGGCCGCCTGCTCGACTACAGCGCCACCGGCGGCGCCGTGCTGCTCGTGTCACACGAGATCAGCGAGCTGCTCGCCCTCGCCGACCGTGTGCTCGTGATGCTCGACGGGGCAATCGTGGCCGAGTTCAGCCGCGCTGACGCCAGCACCGCCGGGATCGGCGCGGCCATGGCCGGGGTGGGCTCGCCGCATCCGTCATCACCACCGTCTGCGCCGAAAGGGCCTCGCGTATGAGCACCGACACCCGCACCCGGTCGTCCTGGCGCAGCCACCCAGCCGCCCGGCTCATGGACGCCGCCGTGCGGCACCCGGTCGTGGTGCCGTTGTTCGCCGTCGTGCTGGCGATCCTCATCGGCGCGGTCATCATCGTCGCCGCCGGTCTCAACCCGCTCGACGCGTACGCCGCCGTCCTCGAGGGCTCTCTGCACCCGGACACCCTCGACTACACCTTCTCGGTGTGGGGGTTCATCTGCGGCATGGCACTCGTCGCGGCCATTCCGCTGCGAATGGGCGAATTCAACCTCGGCGGAAACGGCCAGCTGGTTCTCGGCGGTCTCGCCGCCGCGATCGTCGCCGGCCAGTCCGGACTACCGACCCTCATCGCCGTGCCCGTCGCGCTCCTGGCGGCGGCAGTGCTCGCGGGCGGGTTCGGCGCGATCTCCGCACCGCTGGCCACCCGGTTCGGCATTCCCATCATCATCAGCACGCTGCTGCTCTCACCCATCGCCGTCGCCGTGGTGTCCTACCTCGTCCGGTTCCAGATCGGCGAGGCCGGCGCGGCGGTCGCGCAGACCGACCGGTTCCCCGAGGCGGCCCGCATGTGGGCGCTGGGTGACCTGTCGTACACCAACGTCGGGTTGCTCGTCGTGATCGCGCTGATGGTGGTGTTCTGGCTCGTCGACTCCCGCAGTGCGGTGGGGTTCGAGCTGCGCGTGGTGGGCGCGAACCGCCGATTCGGCGCCTACGGCGGCGTGCGGGTGGGCCGCCTGGCGTTCGGCGCGATGGCCGCATCCGGCGCCGTCGCCGGAATCGTGGGTGCCATCATCACGTTGTCGGCGCCGTACCGGTTGACCGATGGCGCCCTGCTCTCCCCCGGCTACACCTTCGCCGGACTCGCTGCCGCGCTCCTGGCCGGGGGTCGGCCCGCCCTCATCCCGGTCACCGCGATCCTGTTCACCGTGCTCCAGGTCGGCGGCGCCGCCATGGAACGCTCCGCGGACGTACCCCGCCAGTTGTCTGACGTGCTGCAGGGCGTCGTGATTATCGTGCTGGCGCTGCGCACAGTGCTGGATTCCCGGCGCTCCGGCGAGAGCGGGGCCCGCTGATGCAGATCCTCGAACTGAGTTTTGTGGCCGCGGTGCTCCTGGCCGCCACCCCGGTGCTGTTCGCCGCTCTCGCCGGCGCTCTCTCCGCCCAGGTCGGCGTGTTCAACATCGCCCTCGAGGGCCAGATGCTGTGGGGCGCGTTCGCCGCCGTCGCCGCGAGTTTCTACACCGGAAACCCCTGGGCGGGCGTGCTGGCCGCGGTGCTGTCCACCGCCCTGTTCTCGGTGGTGCTGGCGGTCGGTGCCGCCCGGTGGAAGGCCGACCCGATCGTCATCGCGATCGGTTCCAACCTCTTCGCGCTGGGCATCACCGGGTTTCTGATGCGGGTGCTCTTCGACGTGTCGGGGTCGTTCTCTCCCCGCGGCCTCGTGGGCCTGGAGAAGATGCGCTGGCTCAGCGACGTGCCCATCCTCGGACCGGTGTTCGGCGGGCAGACCCTGCTCGTGCCCCTGGCGCTGCTGCTCATAGTGGTGGTGGGACTGTGGCTCGCGCTCACCCCGCGCGGGCTCCGGCTGCGCGGCGTGGGTGAGCATCCGGATGCCGCCGCGAGCCTGGGCATCAACGTCGCCGGCTACCAGTTCTGGGTGACCATCGCCGCCGGGGCCCTGTGCGGCTTCGCGGGCGCCCAGCTCTCCCTCGGCAACGTCACCGTCTTCACCGAGAACATGACCGCCGGTCGCGGCTGGATCGCCGTCGCCGCCGTGATGCTGGTGGCCGGCCGGCCGCTCTGGTTGCCCCTGTCCTGCCTTGGTTTCGGCGCCGCCGAGGCCCTCGGCTTCCGGCTGCAGGGTGTGGGCGCGCCCCAGCAGCTCACCGACGCCGCCCCCTACGCGATCACCATCCTGGTGCTGATCCTCACCCGTATCCGACTTCCCGCCCGCGGCCCACGCGCCGACGCCGTCCCCGCCCTTCCGAAAGAGACCAGCACCCCATGAGCACTACCTCCTCCGACAACAGCCCCGCAGGCGACATCCGCCACGTCATCGTCGATACCGACACCGGCATCGACGACGCTCTCGCGCTGCTCTACCTGGCCGGCAGCGACAGGGTCGAGATCTCCGCCATCACCAGCGTCTACGGCAACACCCCTGTCGACGCCGCGGTGACCAACATCGCCCGGGTGCTCGAAGTGGCCGGCCTTGAGGACACCCTGGTGGCCCGCGGGGCGAACGGCCCGTTGAACGGCGACCCACGGATCGCCGGTCACGTGCACGGCGCCGACGGCCTCGGCGACCTCTGGTCGAGCCCGATCGCACCACGCAACCTGTCGCCGCTCACCTCGGCCGAGCTGCTCGTGGACCTCGCGCGGTCCCGCCCCGGTTACTACGACCTGCTGCCCATTGGGCCGCTCACCAACATCGGCCTGGCCCTGCAGATCGAACCCCAGCTGCTCACCCTGTTCCGCTCCGTCGTGATCATGGGCGGGTCCGGCCCGTTCCCGCCGCTGGGCACCGTGCAGATGGTCGACGCGAACATCCACAACGACGCGGATGCCGCGGCTCTGGTGTTCGCCGCGCCCCGGCAGCGCCTGGTGATGGTGGGCGTCAACGTCACCGCGGGCACCATCGTCGACGAAACGGCCGTTGCCGCTCTGCACGACGCCGGCACCGCCTGGGGCACCTTCTCCGCCCAGATCCTCGAGGCGTACATGGACTTCTACCAGTTCTCCTGGGGCCGCCGGGTCTCGCCCGCTCACGACGGGCTCGCCGCGGCGCTGCTCATCCACCCGGAGTGGATCACCGGTGCCCTCGAGGGCCCGGTCAACATCACCACCGACGGCTACGCCACCCGCGCGCACCTCATGCGCACCGCCGAGGGGCAGCCGGTGAGCTGGCCGGCCACGGATGCGCCGGGCACCGTCGTGGTCACCGACATTGACCGCACCCGCTTCCTCCACGATTTTGTGCGTGTGCTCTCCGGAACCGCCTGACGGGTCGCCCCGTCGTGCTGGCGCGACGATTCCGTGCGCTGCCATCGGGCAGACGCACAGATTCGCCGCGCCGGCTTGCGCCAAGATGGAGGGGTGACCTCCCTTCATGACCTCCTCTCCCGCGGCTTCGCGTCCGACAACTATTCGGGCATCCACCCGGAGATTCTCGACGCAATCACGCGGGCCAACGGCGCCCACCAGATCGCGTACGGCGACGATGTCTACACTGCAGAGCTGCAGCGTGTTTTCGGGCGCCACTTCGGTGAGGGCGCGCAGGCGTTCCCGGTCTTCAACGGAACCGGCGCCAACGTCATCGGCCTGCAGTCGATGCTGCCGCGCTGGGGTGCGGTCATCTGCGCCAGCACCGCGCACATCAACACCGACGAGGGCGGCGCGCCCGAACGGGTCGGCGGGCTCAAACTGCTGCCGGTGAACACCCCGGACGGCAAGCTCACCCCCGAATTGATCGACCAGGAGGCCTGGGGCTGGGGCGACGAGCACCGCGCTCAGCCGCTCGTCGTGTCGATCACGCAGACCACCGAGCTCGGCACCCTGTACACCCCGGCCGAGGTGCGCGCCATCGCCGACCACATCCACCCCAAGGGCATGCTGCTGCACATGGACGGCGCCCGCATCTCCAACGCCGCGGCCGCCCTCGGTGTGCCGTTCCGCGAGTTCACCACCGACGCCGGCGTCGACGTGCTCAGCTTCGGCGGCACCAAGAACGGCATGATGCTCGGCGAGTGCATCGTGGTGCTCAACCCCGACGCATCCACCGGCCTGAAATACCTGCGGAAGCTCAACATGCAGCTGTCCTCCAAGATGCGCTTCATCTCGGCGCAGCTGATCGCGTTGCTCGACGGCGACCTGTGGCTGCGAAACGCCGACCACGCCAACGCCATGGCCGCGCGCCTCCGCGGTGCGCTCGAAGAGGCGCTGGCGGATGGCTCGCTGACCGGCATCTCGTTCAGCCAGCCCACCCAGGCCAACGCGATCTTCGCCGTGCTGCCCGCCGGCGTGGCCGACAAGGTGCGCGAGCTCTACCGGTTCTACGACTGGGACCCGGCCACCGGCGAGGTGCGCTGGATGTGCGGCTTCGACACCACCCCCGACGACGTCGACGACTTCGTCGCCGCCCTCACCAAGGAACTGGTCAGCGCATGAACGCCTTCTCGAACAAGCCCTGGTTGAGCGCCTACGCGGCCGGCGTGCCCAACACCATCGCCGACCCCACCGAGACCCTCACCGACATGATCGAGGGCTCCACCCGCCGGTTCGCCGACAACGTGGCGCTGGACTTCTTCGGCGGCACCATGACCTACGGCCAGCTCGGCGACGAGATCTCCCGCGTGGCCAACGGGCTGCGCCGGCTGGGCGTCAAGCCCGGCGACCGGGTGGCCCTGGTGCTGCCGAACTGCCCGCAGCACATCGTGGCGTTCTACGCGGTGCTGCGGCTCGGCGCGATCGTGGTGGAGCACAACCCGCTCTACACCGAACGTGAGCTGCGCCACCAGTTCGAGGACCACGGCGCCAGCGTCGCCATCGTCTGGGACAAGGTCTACTCCATGGTGCGCGGCTTCCCCCGCGACATGGGCCTGCACACCGTCGTGGCCGTCGACATCACCAGGTCGATGCCGCTGGCTACCCGGCTGGCCCTGCGCCTGCCGATCGCGAAGGCCCGCACCTCCCGTGCCGCCCTCACCGTGGCCCAGCCGCTGAAGGACGCCATCGAGTGGAGTGCCCTGGTCGCCTCACGCCGGTTGCGTACCGCGCATCCGCGCCCGCTGCTCGGCGACACCGCCGTGCTGCAGTACACCAGCGGCACCACCGGCACCCCCAAGGGCGCCATCCTCACCCACTTCAACCTGCAGGCGAACGCCCAGCAGAGCGAGGCGTGGGTGCCGGGCCTCGAGCGTGGCAAGGAGGTCTTCTACGGCGTCCTGCCCATGTTCCACGCGTACGGCCTCACCCTCTGCCTCACCGTGGCGATGTCCATCGGCGCCCGCCTGGTGTTGTTCCCCAAGTTCGACGTGGGTCTGGTGCTCAACGCCGTCAAGAAGACCCCGCCCACCTTTTTGCCGGCGGTGCCGCCGATCTACGACAAGCTCGTGAAGGGCGCCAACGACGCCAAGATCAGCCTGCGCGGCACCAAGTACGCCATCTCCGGGGCGATGAGCCTGCCCCTGGCCACCGTCGAGTTGTGGGAGACCGCCACCGGCGGGGTGCTCGTCGAGGGTTACGGCATGACCGAGTGCTCACCCATCGCGGTGGGCAACCCGATGGGCCCGACCCGTCGGCCCGGCACCGTGGGGGTGCCGTTCCCCAGCACCGAGATTCGCGTGGTCGACCCCAAGGATCCCACCGTCGACCGAGGCTTCGACGAGGAGGGCGAGCTGCTCATCCGCGGTCCGCAGGTGTTCTCCGGCTACTGGGACCGCCCCACCGAAACCGCTCAGACACTGCTGGCGGATGGCTGGCTGCGCACCGGCGACATCGTCACGGTCTCACCCGACGGCTACGTCACCATCGTGGACCGCATCAAGGAACTCATCATCACCGGCGGGTTCAACGTGGCACCGTCCGAGGTCGAGGCAGCGCTGCTGTCCCACCCGGACATCGCCGATGCCGCCGTGGTCGGACTCAAAGCATCCACCGGCGGCGAAGACGTGGTCGCCGCGGTGGTGCTCATCGCCGGCGCCACCCTCGATGTGGACGTGCTGCGGGAGTATTGCCGCACCCGCATCTCCGCCTACAAGGTGCCCCGCCGCATCGTCGAGGTCGATGACCTGCCCCGCTCGCTGATCGGCAAGGTGCTGCGCCGCCAGGTGCGCGACTCGCTTGTCGCCGCCGACGCCGCGAAGGATGCGCCCACCGCCTGAGAGTGAGCCTGAAGAACCTGTGCGATCGCTCATGCGAACGCATGGAATATCTGCGTGCGCCCGGCGTTGCAGTGACTGGGACGATGATGCCCCGCATCCGATTCATCTCCACAGCAGTCATCTCCACAGAAAGCCGGGCATCATGACCCTCATCACCGACACCCACAGCCGCGCCGCCGACACGACCGCACCGATCCTCCCCGCGCTGGCCGGCCGCTGGAGCCCGCGCGGCTTCGACGCCACCGCCGTCATCGACGAGAACACCCTCACCACGGTGCTCGAGGCCGCACGCTGGGCGCCGTCCGGCAACAACAACCAGCCGGCCCGCTTCATCGTCGCCCGCCGCGGCTCCGCCAGCTTCGCCAAGATCCACGCCCACCTCAAGGGCTTCAACCGGGCCTGGACCGACAAGGCCTCGGTGCTGATCCTCAATATCGCCGAGGGTGACAACCCCTGGGCGGAGTACGACCTGGGCCAGGCCGTCGCCCACCTCACCATCCAGGCTCAGCACGAGGGCCTGTTCAGCCACCAGCTCGGCGGCATCGACCGCAAGGGCCTGGCCGACGCCTTCAACCTCAAGCCCGACCAGAACGCCGTCACCGTGACGGTGCTCGGTGTGCTCGGCGACGCCGACGACCTCAGCCCCGAGCTGCTCGCCCGCGAGACCGCCCCGCGCACCCGCAAGCCGCTCACCGACATCCTGCTCGTCAACGAGTAAACAGCACCCTCCCCGCTGACTTGCCGCAAAGCGCCCCTTCGGGTGCGCCGAAGGGGGCATCTGCCGCAACTCGCGGAATGGCTGGTCGCCCACTTGCTTCGAAGCGCCCCTTGGCGAGCGCTGAAGGGGACTTCTGCCGCAACTCGCGGGCCGGACCGAACGACGAACGCCCCCTCGCTTCGAGCGAGGGGGCGTTCGGGGTGTACCGGGCGCAGGCTACGGGCGCAGCAGCACCTTGATGGCACGACGCTCGTCCATGGCGGCATACGCCTCGGCCACCTCGGTCAGCGGCAGCTGCAGGTCGAAGACCCGGCCGGGGTCGATGGCACCCGAGAGCACCTCGGGCAGCAGCTCCTCCACGTAGGCGCGCACGGATGCGACACCGCCGTTCACGCCGACGTTACGGCCGAAGAGCGCCTTAATCGGCAGCTCGGCGCCGCCGTTGGGCACGCCGACGTAGCCGACCATGCCGCCGGGACGGGCCGAACGGATCGCCTGATCCATCGACTCCTGGGTGCCGACACACTCGAGCACGCAGTCGGCGCCGACGCCGTCGAACATCTCGCGGATGCGGTCCACGCCGGCATCGCCGCGTTCCTCGACGATGTCGGTGGCACCGAACTCGCGGGCCACGGCCTGCCGGTCGGCGTGCCGCGACATAGCCACGATGCGGGAGGCGCCGAGGCGCTTGGCCGCGATGATGGCGCAGAGGCCCACGGCCCCGTCGCCGACCACCACAACGGTGCTGCCGGTGGTGACGCCGGCCGACACGGCGGCGTGGTGTCCGGTGCCCATCACATCGGCGAGGGTCAGGAGGCCGGGGACCTGGGCATCCGTGGGCTGCACCGGGGTGGCGACGAGGGAGCCGTCGGCGTGCGGAACCCGCACGCGCTCGCCCTGGGCGCCGTCGGCGAAGCCGCCGAGCCGGTCGTCGGAGCCCCACCAGCCGCCGTTGAGGCAGGAGGTGCTGACGCCGTTGAGACAGTTGACGCAGGTGTTGTCGCAGTCGTAGAACGGGGCGATGACGAAGTCGCCCACCTTGATGCTGGTGACGTCCGGGCCGATCTCGTCGACGATGCCGACGAACTCGTGGCCGATCCGGTGCGGCTCATCGGTGGGGGTGACGCCGCGGTAGGGCCACAGGTCGGAGCCGCAGACGCAGGCCGCGACGACCCGCACGATGGCGTCGCCACCGGTGGAGAGAACTGGGTTGGGAACTTCATCGAGTCGGATATCCCGCTCGCCGTAAATAACAGTTGCACGCATCCCAAAAGCCTACGCCGTCCCGCGAACTGAGAGTTTTGCCCCAGAATTTCGTGATTTTTGGGGCTCAACTCACAGTTCGCGGATGTCGGAACGCGTGTGACCTACTGTTTCTGTCGTGCGTCCCGTCTGAGGGTGCTCACTCGTAGGGTGGGAAAACGGCCGAGAGGGCCGCCGAGACGACCCCTCGAGGAGACAACTCATGACTGATCAGGCCCGCCCGCTCCGTTTCAACGCGTTCGTGATGAACACGGCGTCGCACATCCAGCACGGCCAGTGGCGGCGACCCGATGCCCGTCAGCACGAGTTCAACGACGTGGACCTGTGGATCGAGGTGGCGCAGACCCTCGAACGCGGTGCCTTCGACGCCCTGTTCTTCGCCGATGTGGTGGGGGTCTACGGGCCGGTCGGCGGCGACTACACCGTGAACGCCCGCGAGGGCCTGCAGCTGCCGAACAACGACCCGTCGGTGCTGCTCGGCGCTCTCGCCACCCACACCAAGCACCTCGGCCTGGCGTTCACCAGCTCGATTCTGCAGGCGCACCCGTTCGAATTCGCCCGACGGGTGTCGACCCTCGACCACATCTCCCGCGGCCGGGTGGCCTGGAACATCGTCACCAGCTACCAGGAGAACGCCGCCCGCAACTTCGGCCTCGACCGACTGGGCGAGCACGACGGCCGGTACGACCAGGCCGCCGAGTACCTCGACGTGGTCTACAAGCTCTGGGAAGGCTCCTGGGACGACGACGCGCTGCGGCAGGACAAAGCCGGCGCCTTCTCCGATGCCGCGGGCATCCACCGCATCTCTCACGAGGGCGAGTACTACCGGGTGGAGGGCCCTCACCTGTCGGCGCCGTCGCCGCAGCGCACGCCGTTCCTGTTCCAGGCCGGCTCCTCGCCCAAGGGGCGCCAGTTCGCCGGCACCCACGCCGAAGCCCAGTTCGTGGGCGGCAGCACCCCCGAGCAGGTGCGCTCGATCATCAGCGACACCCGCGACGTCGCCGTGGCGCAAGGCCGTGGGCCAGACGACATCCTCTTCTATGCAGCGCTGAGCTTCGTGATCGGCAGCACCGAGGACGAGGCTCGGCGGCGTGAGCGGGAGTACGACGAGTACGCCAACGAGGAGGGGTTCCTCGCGCACGCGAACCTCGGTGTGGCGCAGGACGATGGCAGCCCCTACCCGCCGGACACCCTGTTGCGCGACATCACCACCAACGGCAACAGGTCCACCCTGGCCAGCGTCACCCGCAGCATCGAGGGCCGCGAGGCCACCGTGCGCGACCTGGGCGTGCTCACCGCGCAGCGGCACACCCGCGTGGTCGGCACCCCCGACCAGATCGCCGACCAGCTGCACGACTGGCGGGCCGCCGGAGTCGACGGTGTGAACGTGGTCAACTGGGTGCTGCCGGGCAGCTACACCGATTTTGTCGACCACGTCACCCCTGTGCTTCAGGAACGCGGCCTGCAGCAGAGCGAGTACGCACCAGGCAGCCTGCGCGAAAAGATCACCGGATCGGCGCGCACCAACGAGCGTCACCCGTCCGCGAAGTACCGTGGGGCGTTCACGCTCGGCAATGAGGGGCATCCACTAGTCTTCCCGAATGGACACTGCAACGAGTAAGCGCACCCAGGCCGTGAAGCGCATCGAGGCCAAGCGTGAATTCTGGCGCCTGCTGATCCTGTGGGTCGGCGCTTCCGTTGGCCTCCTCGCGGTCTGGGTCTTCACCGGGGACTACGACTACTTCTGGCCGGTCTGGCCCATGCTCGCCTTCGGAGCAGCCGTTGCCTTCGCCGGCATTCGGGCCTTCGGGCCCGGAGAACGTGTCATCTCCGAATCCGACATCGACGCTGAGCTGCAGAAAATGACAAAGCGGCCCTGACCCGATCGAATCGGGCGGGCGGGCGGCCACCGTGATCTAGGTCAGGACCCGCAGCCAAATGGATCCCGCGATGAGCAGGACGGCGCCCAGGAATCCGAAAAAGAACACCGGATAGTGCCTGGACACGATCCGGGTGACCCGTGGCAGGCTCTTTGGCAGGCCGCCACCCGGTCGCCCTGTGCGCTTCGCCGTCCAGTGCGCTTGGGCGGCCGCAGGCAGGTCACCGATGTCCGCGATTGTAGCCAGGATGCGAGTGCCGTCGGTGTTCGGAACCGGCAGCAGGCCGAGCACGATGAACAGCCAGGCCATGGCCAGGGCGACTGATGCGGCTTGGCGGACCTCCACTGAGTTCGATGCGATCCACACCAACACGGGCACAAGAGTCGCCGCCGCGCTGAGTGCGGGCCCCGCACCGAGGATGAGGAGGCGCTTCCATTTCTCCACGATGAGCGTGAAGCCGATCATTCGACTCGCCGGAGAGTAGAAGTACGCGTTCAGGCGCACGATGGCGAACCCCGGGGAGCGGTCGGAGAATTTCGCGAATACGAGTGCATGAGCCAGTTCATGCCCGACGAGCACGAGCACTTGCCAGACGGCGCCGAGCACCACGGCCAGGAGAGTCCACCAGACGCCGGTGATGTGAACGGCAGTGAGGTCCGCCACGAGGTCCGGCCCTAACCAGACCGTCAAGACCAAGCCCGCTAAACCAGCCAGGCCCAGGGCGATCACGGTCGTCTTGGGCGCCACGAACCGCGAGGCACGTCGCACCCACTCTGCGGGGGCGGTGCTGAGACTGTAGTCAGCGGCTCTGGGGCTGGTCTCGCTCTCATCGGGGCCGCTCTCCCACCCTAGCCGCGAGCCATTCTGGGCGGCGTAGGGCAGCTCGAGCAGCCCGTACCTCAGGAAGGTGTTGATCGTACGCGCACAGACGTCCACCGCGATCGCCCCCGCGGTGGCCTCTGCGATGTGATCACAAGCTTCGGTCAGGGTCCGCTGGCCGTCCAGGGCCTCCATGATCAAGCGCTCCTGCAGACCGAGTTCGATGAGCCGGTCGCTATGTGCCACGCCAACCGACGAGATGAGCGTACGACCGGACCACAGGTTCGGACCCACGCTCAAGTCGCTCTTCAAGGTCGGCCGCCACTGTGGAGCGACATTGGTCGCGGGGTCACTCGACATCGTCGGCCTTGTCCTTGAGTACTGTCGCGATGAGGTAGGCAACGTAGGCCTCGTCGGCCGCTGTGAGGCCCAACCTGTTGTTGGTCATGTGCACGAAGGAATGCCCCAGCACCCAGAGCGCTGTGCGGTTCGACTCGGCAACAAATCGGCCCCGGTCCGGCAGGTCGAACTCGATCTCCCCGCCAGCCACGGCCGCCTCGATCAGCTCCCGGATGCGGCCGCATTCGTGCGCCCAGTGCCCGAGATAGCCGGGCATGCTGCCCAGCCCGTCTCGGTGGAAGTTGGCGTACAGACCATCGACCATCTCTCCGATTCGCGTTTTGCTGGATGCGTACGCACGCTGTTTGGTCGGATCGGAATATGACTCGTCGAACTCATAGAGATCCACCCACCGCCGGTAGTAGGCGTAGAAGAAGTCCGAGATGTCCTTGCGGTTCTCGAGGAAGACCATCGCAAGCACCAACATCGCCTCGAGGGCGCTCCCCAGCAGCATCGTGCGAACGCCGACGTTGCGAAAGGAGCGCAGGGTGAAGACCAGGCGCGTGGACTGTTCGAAGAAGTCCTCCGAGATCACCATGCCGCGTGGCCCGCCGTATCGTTCGAACTCCGGCGCATAGAAGCGCTGTTGGACAGTGTTGTTCGGCACGAAGCGTGGGGTACCGTCCTCGTGGAAGTAGGGCGTCCGGTCGGCGCCCCGGTACTCGGCCGCGAAGAGCGATTCGTAGTACCCGGACGATTCGAGTTCGGGCATGCTGTGCAAGGACGGGTGCTCAGCGAGGTACAGCGAGATCACGGCGAGCGAGCGGGTGCGCATGCCTTCGCGTCTGCTTTCGTCGGCCGCTTTGAGCCGCAGCCGAACGTGCCCGCCCTCGAGCCAGTAGCTGATGTAGAAGAAGCGGGCCAGGTAATTACTTGCCTCCAGTTCTTCGATGAGCGGCATAACGCACTGGCGCACCAGAGCGTCGGTGTCGCCCCCATAGAAGATGTGGAACGCGTCCCATTGTGCGCCGTGCGCGAGCTTGGCCGGTTCGTTCGATTCGTGAGTCGGCGATAGTGCTGTGTCGACCATCAGGTGGTTCCTTCCGCTTGCGCTGCGCGAATTAGATCAAATCCGAAGATGGTCTCACTGGCATGCCGACCCATCGTCGTCGAAGCCAGGGTGTCTTTCAGCGCCGGTAACGCTTCCGCGAACTCGATACCCCCGCCTTCGTCCGCCCCCAGCCATTCATGTGCCGCCGCCTGGAGCATGAGCACTCCCGAGGTGTCGACGAAGCGCGGTTTTCCGCGCACACCCGCACCCGACTCCGCAGTCGTCCGGGCGTAGCTCTGCTGAGGCACGCCGCCGTCCCGGAACCATTTCATCCAGGTGAGGTAGCTCTCGGCTGAGAGGGGCGGCTCCTGTGGAAGCTCACCGGTGGTCGTTTTCCAGGTCCGACGCGCGAGCACGAGCGAGCCAAGGGTGAGTCGAGGCATGACCGTGACTCCCCCGGTGCGACCGCGCTCGACACCTCGCCAGAGGTCGAGTGCAGGGTTCGTCGCGGGCCCGAACAGCAGAATCAGTCTGGCCAGCAACGGCAGCGCGTTGACGACCAGATAGCCGTGGTAGACGGGCAGGATCTCGGTTCCGGTTCGCTTGTCGATGAGTGCGATGCGGTTCTCGCTCGGTACGTCGACGATGGCCAGGTCGTCGAATTCGAACGACGCGACCGCGCCGCCCGAGGGTGCGCCGGGAATGACGATCTCAGCGTCGACGAGTGGTGCGTGCAGGTTGAGGTTCGTGTACAACGACGTGCCGGTCAGCTCGGCGAGAACGACACCAGCACTGCTGGCCTGCTGGCTGAGATTACTCTCGCTCCTCAGATAATCGGCGCCGAACGATGTCGTGAATCGCGACAGCGCGAATCCGGGCGAACCGTAGATGCTGTTGATCACCAGTGCGGGCGCTGCGCCCTTCAGTTGCTGGGCGAAAACGTGGAAATGTCGGTACGGGTACGTCGCCGGTGTCGTGTCAGCGAGTACCGGGCCATCCGGCGTGAGGGCCTCGCTCAGGTCGACGGTGTGGTCTGCGTCGCGGGGAATGTCGTCCAGCCACTTCGTCAGCTTGGAACGCGCATCCACCCAGCGCCACGCTCCGCCGATCTTCAGCCACGGGTCGTTTTCCAGAGCGCTGCCGACGGGGTTCTCTCGGCGACGTAAGTATCCGTCCAGGAGTTCGCGACGGAAGGACCACAGGAATGCGGACACATCATCGCACCTGCCACCCACGCCGAACTTCAGCTGGAAGAAGCCGTGCATCATCGCCCGGTGGATCTCGGTGTCGTCAAGGAGTGGAACGACGCCGGCAAGGGTGCGAAGATCCTCCTCCACCGCCGCATCCATCCCTGACGGCGCTTCCCGCACCGGCGAGCGCAGGACGCAGTCCTCCAGGACCGGTGACCGCGGCACGTCGGCGTCCACGCCTGCTAACACGAACAGGCGCTCGATCAGGTCTTTTGATCGGGCTATGGTGGCCGTCCGCTTCCACGGGTCCACCTCGAGAGAGATCGAGTCCGCCTCTGCCGAGTATTCGACCATCAGGTCTGCTGCGGCAGCGGAACCCGCGCCGTCCATCGACTGCACCGCCGCGACCAGACGCGACGGGCTGGCCGTGTGCGGATGAAGTTGAACCGTCGGGGCGGTCAGGAACCCCAAGCGCAAGAGCGTGGCGACCAGCGCCTCTGCCGTACCAGTCTCGACACGAGCCGACCTGGCTATCGCAACACCGATGGATTCGACGTCAGCGGCTCCCGCGTCGATGGCGTCCTCGATCAGCGACAGCAGCTCGACCTGTCGAAGCGTCACAACTGACTCGTCAGCAGCCGCATATTCCGCTCCTCGACGCCCGTTGGAGAAGTCGTAGAGAATACGCCCGACCTCCATTCTGTCGTCGCTGACCCGTCTCACGGCTTTCGAGCGCGCGATCGGAAGCTGCCGAATCCACTGTCGGTTCTCGGTGATGCCGTCGAAGAGCCGGGCGACGACATAGACATTCCACTGTGAGTTGAGCGTCCAGTCCTGATCGAGTCCTTCCCAGGCGTCGTCAGATCCGTCACGGCCGATACGGGTGAGCGCGGTGACGGCGAAGGTCGAAAACGGGCTCGTCTTCGTTGCGGCGCGCAGAATGTAGGAGAGCAGAGGACGTTCGATTTTTCCGCTCCGTGGGCTCGCCTTTCCGGCCCGGACCTTGTCTCGATAGCTCGAAATACTCGGCCAGGCGTCTGGAGCAGAGACGCTCAGCCCTTGGACGAACCGCTCGTCGTCGAGCGCGCGAAGCAGACCACGACGCTCATCGTCCACCCAGCTGGAGAACCGGCTCGCGCCGAGGTCATCGGCCCGGGCGACGTCGTCGGCGGCAACGACGGCCCGCCGGTGAACGCCGCGCCAATCCGGGATCGATTCGTCGGCGGCGGGGCCACGGCCGGCAGCGGCGGCCAGGCGCCCGGTGTACAGATCGCGACGGAAGAGGATCGCGGCTTTCTTGGCCAACCCCGGGGGCAGCAGGCCGATGCGGGTCGAGAGCTCCTCGCTCAGCTCCTCGGCCAGCGTGTCCTTGGCATCACGGTGCGCAAGCGCAGAGTGCGCCCAAGCGAATGCGTCGGCAGAGCGCAGTGAGGCGATCGTCTCTATCGGCAGGCCGCCGATTCTGAACAGATTCACCGAATCGAAGGTGAAATGGGCCCGGTTCTCAGAGTGCAATGGGTTCCCCCCGGTGGATTCTCGACGCCCAGCGCCCGGATTCCGGTGTGTCCCGCCCGATGAGCACCATCAGCATCGGGTACTCCTCTTTGTCGCCCAGACCCAGCATCGTCTTGTGGCGCCAGGGGTCGAATCCCAGTACCAGCCCACTGTTGACGCGTCTGCCCGCGGCTTCAAGGGCCATCTTCTGCGCGCAGGCGCTGACCATCGCACTCGTCATGCGGTAGCCACGCACTCCCGCGACCGTGCACATCCTGTCGACGTTCGCGACAGCCACGACCGCTGCAGCGCACTGAGTGATGTCGTAGTTGTTCAGGAAACACGCGGAGTTGAGAAAGGAACCGTGGTCCCCGGCACTCAGCAGGGACAGCGAACCCGAATCAGCGTTGAACACGTAGACGCCGGGTTCGAGGCCGTCCACATTGAGTACGTACACGTAGAGGCGTACGAGCGAGCGGGTATCGGACGACCGGATGGTGGCGCCGAGAACGTCCGGCCCGCTCGCGCCCTCAAGGAGAATTGCGAGGAGAGCGTCGAGCGAAATGGCGTCGCCGTTGAAACGTCCGTAGCTGGACTCGCGCCGGTGCAGGGCTTCGATTGCGTCGGGTGCCGCCCCGGGGTCGCGGACGCGCCCAGGAAAGCCCCCAGGCTTCTCCGCGTCCCTCCCGGCAGGGTTGTCCACCCCGAGGAATGCCTCGCGGCTGGGCCGGGTGGGCAGGGACCGCATCGCGCGTTGCATGGCGTTCGTCGTTGCGAAGTGGGCGATTCGTGGCGCGTTCTCCGAGTCGGCACTGGTCACCCGCACGGGCGGGCGCTCCCACGTCTCTGCGGGAACGGTGGTCTCGGCGCCCCAGGGGATGACGGCATAGACGCCCTCATCCCGCGGGTCGATGCCCAGCAGGGTCGCCAGCCGGAGCTCGTCCACCCAGAAATCCGGCCGAACGCTCTCCCCTTCGCCCCGGAGAAGGTAGTCCCAGGTGCCGAGAATGGTTCCGACGTCCATCGCCGTCGCCTGATAGGCAAAGTCGGCGTATTTGTGTGCGTTCTGCCAGTACTTGACGGTGACCAGGACGTAGCTGCTCGCGCGGGCCTCGTAGCCCTGGATGTCGCTGACGTAGCCGGTAGCATCACCAGCTTCCAGAAGCCGTAGCGCGTGGTGTGCCGGCGAATAGTGGTAGATCCCGGCCGCGAGCCCGGAGTCCGGTCCGGCCACCCAGTAGAGCGCAGCGGAGTAGGCACCGCCGCCGGATGCGGAACCACGCCCCCAACGAATGTTCTGCGCGCGTTCCCAGACCGTCGCCCGGTCGTTGTGGTTGTACGCCAGGCGACGGGATAGGCGCCCCCACGCAAAGAGCAGCAGAGTACTCAGCCGTGAGAGCGAGGTTCCTTCGTGGGAATCCGGGCTTCGGTCAGCGAACGGGCCGCCGAGAGAGATCAAGGGACTATCCAGGTAGTGCTTCTGCGAAAAAGGAACCCGCGACCAGTCCGTCGCGTAGTCGCTTGCCGGCATCCCATCGGCAGCCCGCCGAAGGATGAGCTCCGCGTAGCTGTTCGCGACCGATTCATCGGGGATCGCCGTCCAGTCGAGTGGGGGGTGTGCGCGCATATCAGGTCGCTTTCATGGGAATGGATGAGGCACGAGGTTGAGCTCAGACGCGGGCAGGTGGTGATATTTCCGATAGGCGGCGGCCCGCTCGATGAGCCGCGTCCGCGTGAGCGCCCGCTGTCGCTGCCAACCGAAGTCGATGGGCAGCAGGTCCGGCACAATGACGCTGGCGGCACGGAGACCGGCGCGATAGAGGACCGGTGTCGTGATGTCGACGGAGACGACATCGTCAACATCCTCGAGCACGAGGTCGACACAGTGGGCGAGGCAGTCTTCGGCGTTGGGAAAGTCAATGGGGTCCCGATCCATCGCCCGGTCCACCGCTGACGCGTCGATGAGCTCGGCCGGATCTCGTGGCTCGAGCAGAAAGGCGGCCAGCGCTCGCGCTTCGCTGAGTCCGAACAGATCGGCGTGGTCCTGCAGCTCGCGAACCCGGTCGAAGTCTTCGAGCATCGCTGCCAGGTCGTCGCGGCGCCCGATCGCGTGGGAGCGGATGATCCGGATGTCGGAGGCGACCTCGTTCAGGGCCGACCACATGGCGCTCTCCGCTCGAGGGTGGGCCGACGCACCGAAACAGAGCCGACCCGGGCCGCCGTCGGCACGTTCAGCGACGGCGATGACCGTGGGGATGGCGATGGAGACGGTGGCATCAAAAAACCGAACGGTGTAGCCGCACAGGGTCATCCTGTTGAGCAGCGCCCGGGTGGCGCCGCACCGCGACGATCCCGCAGCGATCTCCGAAAGCGGCAGTCCTCCGTACCACGCCGTGAGGAATGCGTCCCGCTCGACCAGCTCGAGCAGGCCGTACAAGGTCGCTTCGGCTACCGAGCCGCCGACGGCGCACCCACTGCTCGACTCGAGGGCGTCCCGGTCCGCATACGGAACCGCGTCGAAGTAGGCGCTCGCCAATGGAACACGCAGGGATCGGTCCTGACCGAACGAATGGCCCTCGACAGACGCACGTCCGACGCTGAAATCGGTGCCGGTTCGTGCTGCATACGGCCGCGTCGCGGCTTCACGCTCGAGTCCTTCCAGCAGACCGATCGTGGCACTCGTGCGGTACCTCATGGAGTGACCGCCCCAGTCGCACATGAAGGGCCAGTACGCCGAGGCGACATGGAACGCACCCGACACCTTCGCCGTCGTTTCCAACTCGAGGTCGGCATGTGCCCACCCTCCGAGTACACCGCTCACACCGTCGACGAGATCATCGAGGTGGACCGCTATCTCGGACAGCTCCACGGATCGGGCGGACGTTGACCCGACGACACCGGCGCCGGGGGTCGTGCGCGGTGCGTCGGTTTCCTCCGGTACCGCCCCAAAACATCCGCAGCGGTTGCTCGGTGAGATCGTCGCCCGACGACACCGGCTCAGCGCGCCATCGATGATCCATGCAACGTTGTCGTCACGGTCGCGAGCATCAACCGATGCCAGGTACTCGAGGAGAGCGCGAACCCGCCGGTCGATGAATGACCCGTTCGCCGGGCCCGTCGCGGTCGACTTCACGTCGAATCCGTTTCCGTGGCGGCCCGCTAGGCGGACGGTACGAAACGCCTCGAGAAAGCACCGCACGCACGGCGTCGTTGTCGACCTCGGAATGACGAACACATCCAGCCCGACGTACAACAGCACGTGGTCGCCGCTCTCCTCATCGCTCTCCCACGCGTTCCACCCCTCCGCCATTGCCGTGAGGGTGTCGTGATAAGTCAGCGCCCGGGCGAGCGCAACGACCGGACTCACTCCGCCCCGATGGGTAGCACCCGAATGGCGACGAGTCCCAGTGCCCGCAGTTCCGGGCTGGTGATATCGGTTGCCACCCGGTCAGTGCCGGCCGTCCCATCGGGTGCGACCGAAGGATTCGTGCCGAGTGTTCCCAGAGGACCGGCCGAAAGCGACGGATATGCGATCTCTCCCCAGCTCGCGAGATCCGGCCGATCTTCCGTGCGCACCTGGGCCAGTGCCAGAGCCTCGGTCGCGGCGTCGACGGCCGCATCCTCGAGCTGCTCCCCCGCGCTGATGCTCCAGGAACCGGCCTGCCCGTCTGATGCGGGCACCCGGGCGCCAACCACGTGGAAGCCATCGGCAACTCCGAAGAGGCCGACCTCCAGACCGGTGCCCTCCCGACCCGTCTGAGCCAGGAACGTCCATTCCTTCGAGGCGAAGTCGGTCGTCGGCAGGGTGGTCGCGCCGCCCCGGCCTCCGGGGCCGAGCAGAACCTCGAGCACCGCGGCCGACTGGCGTGCCTGATGGAGGGCTTCGGCGCTGGTCTCCCCGATGCCGATCCCGGCCGGTCCGCGGCGGTACAACCCGCTCGCGTTGTGCGCGGAGGTGCTGAACACCGCGGCGGCGGGAATCAGAACGACCTCTGATGTTGTCACCGACGTCGCCGTACACCACTCCGCGCCACTCGGTGTTGTGGACAGCGACACCCCCAGTGCGGACAGAAGAACCCGGTCAACGCGGCGAAGCAGTTCGAAGTCAGTGCTCCGGGCCGCCGGGGCGGCCCACGAATCCTGCACGATCGTCAGCGCCCGGAACGCCGCGCGGCGTCGGGCGCCGGCGGTGTTCCACAGGTCTGGCGCGAAGACTTCCAGTCGTGTGCCCAGGTTCGGAGCGACGACCGCAACCGACACCTTCAACGGCGACTGCATCAGGTCTTCGTCCTGAAAGCTCGTGAGGATTCCCGTCGTCGGGTCGACGCCGTGCGAAACGTTGATGAGGGACGACTCCGACATCGAATCCCGCTGAGGAACAAATGGTTCGGCCTGCACGTCGACGCCCGAGCCGATCGGGCCGCGCGCCAGGTGCCGACTGGGCAGCACGCGATGGGCTTTCACCTCGCCGACACGGCAGTCCTGGATCAGCACCTGGTTGTGGGTTTCCGGCGGGAGCATCCCCGTGATCGCACGGAACAGTTCGTATGCGGCGATTTCCCCCGCCATCCGCTGCATCGCCGGCACCGCAGCCAGAGCCGCCGGGGACACGTCGATCTGGCCGAAGCGCGCCCAGAATACGGCGGCGTCCGACGGGCTCTGGTTGTGCGACAGCGCCAGAGCCGCGCTCTTCCAGCTGGCAGCCGGGCCGGTTTCGGTAGTGACAAAGCCCGCCCAGTTTCCGGGGCCGACCGCGAGGAGGTCGCCGAACGCCCACACGGGTAGCAGCGCGCCACCCATGCTGCTCGGCGTGACGGTGAGCGCGTTCATCCATTCCATGCCCGTGCGGGTTGGGGCTGTGACCACGACGTCGGGATCGTGGAGCGCAGCCCAGCTGGGCGCGGTCGGCAACGACCGCCACTCGACCGCCGGTGCGTCGCTGTCTGCGCCGGGCAAGACCGCGCCGGGCCGACCCGTGGAGTACACCTGGACAGACCCGACTCCGTTGTCGGCCAGTGCGTGCCCGATGGTCGCCGCGAATTCCCCGCCGCCGACAACGGCAACTCGCGCACGTCGAAACCGGGCGAAGGCGTCCATCGGCGTGTCGCTGTAATGAGCCAGCAGTGCGATCTGGTCCGCGAACCGCTCGACGTCGCTCTCCGACAGCCCATGGTCGATCTCAACGGCCATCAGGCGAATCAACCCCAGCTCGCGCAGCCGGGCGAGAACCGTCTGGAGACGGCGGAATGGTTCGGGAGCCAGCTGCTCCTGCAGGTCCTGTTCCGACACTGATCCGTCCAGGAACGGGTGCACCGCCCGGAAGAGTTTGTAGATGCCCGGCGCCTGAATCTCGAAGCTCTGCGTAGAGTCCGAAAAGAAAACTCCCCCGGAGGACTCGCTGAACATCACGTCCTGACGGATTCGCAGTTTCGGGCTATGTCGATTCGGCATGCTGAGGTCCCCCCTCTAAGTGGGCCGCCCCGGCGGCCCCGAACGAATTGATGTCGCGTGATCCGCGCCGGCTACACACCAGCGCGACTCCGTAGGCCGACGTGACAACGGCCGCGGCCGCGCCGCTGATCGCCCAGACGACAGTCCAGTCGTGGTGTGCGAACGTCAACACCAGTCCCGTGACTCCGCCGGCCCACATCAGCGGTGGCAATACCGCATCCACCAGCCGCCGCAGATAGAAGGTGAAACCCGTCACATGGATGGCGCTCACGCAGATCACCGAAGGCAGCCACCAGTGGGCTCCGCCCACGAGGGCCAGCAGCGGCAGTGATCCGACGGCGATCATCTGCAGTCGCGAGGTGCGACGCAGCCACGTCGTCAGACCTGATGGTGGTCCCGGTTCGGTCCGTGACGCGTCGTGACGCCCCGCGGTGAGAAGCCAAAGACCCACAGCGCCAAGAACGAGCGAGGCACCCAGTCCGGCTGCAGTGAGCGTGACCGCCGGCCAGAGTCCGTAGAGGAGGGTGGACCACCCGAGCACAGCCACCGGCCGTTCTCGCGACGTCGTCGTCGGTTTCACCTGATGCCCTTCATGAGGTGTCATCGTCTAGGAGAACGGATGGGGGACGGGAACGGGGATCCGTCGACCGTCGGAATCAGGGGGAACCAGGTCGAGGACTCGTTTCATGCCAAGCGCCCGCTGACGAGTCCAACCGAAGTCGATGGGAACCAGTCCCGGCACAACGGCCTTCACGCACTCGAGGCCGAGAGCGGATTGCGCCGGTGTCGTAATGCGCACGATTGTGGCCTCGAACCCCCGGTCGCGCAGCACTGACGAGAGATAGTGCAGTACCTCGACGGGACCTCCGCGGGGAAGGTCGAGAGAGTCAGAAAACACTGTGTTCAGTGGGCGTGCCTCCTCGGTGAGGAAATACCGGTCAAGGATCGGCGTCATTTCCGGGAGGGTGAACAGGAGCGGATGATCGTCGATCCCCGTGACGTTCGTGTAGTCCGACTGCATGGCGTGCACCAGCTCCGGCTCCCGACCGACGCGCTCTTCCCGCTCAGGCAGATAGGACATGGCCTCTGCGCACGCGGCCACGAGCGCCTCCTCCGGGTCCGTATGCGCCGCGGCTCCGAATGCGACGACGGTGGGGCCTTCCGCCATGGCCGTCACGACCGGGATCTGCAGGTCTGTCGCACTCCGGAACGCGTGCAGCCTGAATCCGAGCAGGCCCGCACGCAGGTTCAGCGCGTGTGCCGGTCCATGATCAATCGCTATCCCCCGTGGGCGCAGGCCCGAGTACCATTCCGAGATGAAGGCGTCCCGCTCTATGACCTCGAGGAGTCCGAAGACGGCTGCTTCTTCCCAGGAACTGCCGGTTGCGCAGCCGCTCGAGCTCGAGTCGGCGACGATCGGGAGGGAGAGGGGTTCGCGGTAGAAGATCAGTTCGCTGGGCACAAAGACGTCTGCGCCATCGATGAGCGAGGTTCCCGTGAGCCAACGCCGCTCGGTGTCCTCATTGAATCTCTCGTACCGGGCGCTTCCGTTGTAGACGTCCTGTGGGTAGGTACCGAATTCTTCCGGGTGGACGTACCGACCGGTGAGTGCGCGTGCGGTCGAGATGATGCCCTGCGCGGAGTGATTGCGGGCACCGGCCTGCCGCTCCAGCCCTTCGAGCAGGGCGCCCGTCCGGCTGTCCGAATAGCGGGAGAGCTGACTGCTCCACGACATCCGGTCGAACCCGTCGGTCGTCCAATAGTCGCTCCACCCGTGGGCCGGCGCCGACGTCTCCCAGGTGAGGGTGAACGACGTCGACCGCCCCACCGTTCCGCTGACGGGATTCGCCAGGGCGTCTTCGGGCAGCCGCAACTCGGAGAGTCGTCGGCCCCGCAGGCCCGCCAGGCCCGGCTCAGCGTGGATCGTGTGGCCGGTTTCCTCTGCGACCAGGAAGCTACCCCGACGGATGCCCCCCGATGAGCCGTCCAACTCCCAAATCGGGATGATGGAACTCCCGTCGTGCTCGGCGTCCAACTGCTCAGCGAGCGCGGACAGTGCCGCCACCCGTGCAGCGAACCATGCCGATCCGATAGCCGGGTGGGCGGCCATCGTCGACGCTTCATTACCGCGCCTGCCCTGCAGAAGCTCTCGATTCGACTGCACCCACGCCCGAACGAGCCCAGCCGGGAAACCCAGGATGTTCCACGCACGCGCGGGGGCCACCAAGGCACCGCGGAACGTATCGACATGCGTTGGCTGCCCGCCCTCCCCCGCGGCCGGGGGCCGAGCAGAAACCGCCTCGTCGGTGAGGATCATGTGCGATTCCGCAGCAACCGGCCGGCCGCCACGAACGCGAGGGACCCGGTCCCCAGCAGCACCCCGAGGCCGAGGAACACCTCGCCCACCGAGAACACGCCGGTCAGGGGCCCCCCGATTGCCTCGATGAGATAGGTCATCGGTATGAAATGCGACACGGTGGTGACCCAGTCCGGCAGCATGTACAGCGGCGTCATCGCCCCCGAGAAGAAGCCCATGGGCAGGACCACCAGCATGATCGCCATCGAGGCGCTGGCCACCGTGGGTGCGAGGATCCCGATGAACATTCCGAACGAGAAGAACGTGAAGCAGCCGATCAGCAGGGTAACGAGCGTGAGTGGACTCCACGGGGACAACGTCATGCCTATGAAAGGGGACGTACCCACCAGAACCAGGAGTACGCCCTGGATGATCGCGATGATGCTCCCTGCAGCGACCGCAGCGCCGAGAATTCGCCACGGTTGGATCGGCGCGTTACGCAGCAGGCTCATCATGCCGCTGGTGCGCCACTCAACGATCCTGATCGCCGAGGCGAATGTGCCGATGAAGGCCACTCCGAATGCCATGGTGTTCGGCCCGACGAAATCCGAGGCGAGACCGCCGCCGGCGACTGGCTCCTGACCGAACAGCCTGCCGAAAACCAGTAGGAGCGCAACGGGGAACGCCAGGCTCGCGATGATCGTTCCCGCATCGCGCTTGTCCGCCCTCGCCATCGTGAGGATCAGTGCCCTGTCCGCGTTCATACCGTGTACTCCCGTCCGGTCAACTGCAGAAACACCTGTTCGAGACCCACTGGTCGCACCTCGGCTCCGCCCAGGAGAATGTCTGCTCGACGGAAGTCGTCGAATGCCTCAGCCACTCCCGCCACAGTCACGCGCACACCGTCCGGAACAACGTCCCATCCCGTCACGCTCGGCATTGCCGCGATCGCGTCGATTTGATGCTGGGCGAAAGGTAAGAGGATGGTCGGCGGTAACCCGGATTCATCGATGAGGGACTTCGGCGACCCCGTGGCCACCAGCCGCCCATGCTCGACAATCGCAACCCGGTTGCAGATTCTCTGCACCTCGTCGAGGTGATGGGTCGTGTACACCAGCGTGGTCCCCTGAGCCTTGAACTTGCGTAGCTCGTCCAAGAGATCGTGACGACCCCGAGTGTCGAGCGCCGCCGTCGGCTCGTCCAGGAACAGGACTTCCGGAGCATGGACGATCGCCGACGCGATAGCGAGGCGCTGCTGTTGTCCTCCGGACAGTTTGTCGACCCTGATGTTTCTGATTTCGTCCAGCCCCATGGACTCGAAAGCGGAGTCGACCGCTTTCGAGTCTGCGCCGTACATCGCCGCGACAGTGCTGAGATGTTCGTGCGCGGTTGACCTGGTGAAGAACGCAGACCGCTGGGGCTGCACTCCGATCCGGGACAGTATTTCCACGTTCCTCGGGCGCGGATCGAGTCCAAGAATCCTCACCGAGCCACTGGTCGGTGCAATCGCGCCGAGGATCGTGTTGATCAGCGTGGTCTTGCCGGCACCGTTCGGACCGATGATCCCGAAGAAGTCGGCCTTTTCCACGCGAATGGACACGTCGTCCAGCACCACTCGTTTACCGAAGCGCTTGGTGATGTTTTGCGTCTCAACTGCGGCCGGGCCAGCTGGCTGGGTCAAGTGATGCTCCAAATTCGTCTGGGCGAGCAGGCTCCAGCAGGGTGGGTTCGCTGGGAGGGAAAGAGCCGTGGCACCACCGAGAGAGGTGTGCCACGGCCCGCACTACGCTAGGCCGTCGCGCAAGAGGAGCCGCAGGACGAGCTAGTCGACGAACACGTCGAGGCACACGAGGACGAACACGTCGAGGACGACGAACAAGCGCCGAACGCGACCTCCGCGTAGTCGAAGTGGTCCTTCACTTCGAAGGTCTCCACCCCGAATGCCTCGAGCTCAGTTGCCAGCTGGGAAATAGCCAAAACTGTCATGAGATCTTCCATTTCTGTCGAACGCCCTGCTCGAACGCCGCCTCGGCGAGGCGGCGGAGAAGTTGACAGACAATAAACGTGTACTTGCCGAAAGCCCCCCACGAGCACAGCGTTAGGTGGAGGTTAGCAGCATCCACTCGATATTTGACAGAACTTTGTATTTAAAATTAGTTGCGTTCCGCAATGGCTAGTTGAGGTCCCGCTTCCTGAACACGAGGAGCGCGCTGGTCATGGAGATGGCCAGCCAGAGCACCAGGATCGCCACCGCGGCGGGGCCGGCCGTATGCGCGATCGCTTCGGGGATCGAGCTGCGGCCGGCGGGTGTTGCCGCCGCCACGATCGAACTACTGGCTCCGGTGAGGAAGAAGGCCTGCACTGATTCGAGCGCCGGGAACACCGGTGCGAGTGATCCGACCAACAGGGTCTCGATCCCCAATATCCACGCGATCCCGATGCCACTGGCAACGAAGGCGTTGCGGGTCACCAACCCCAGAGCCAAGCCGAAGAACATAAATGCAGCGGTCAGCAGCGCCGCGCTGAGCAGGCCGATGGCCACCTCACTGACCGGCGGCATTTCGATCGGGCTATCGGAGGCTATCGCCACGACAACGGCGCTCACAGCACTCACCGCCACAGTGACGACCGCGATCAGCACGCTGATGAGAGCCGCCGTGCAGAACCGGGCCGCGAGGAACACGTCTCGGTTGCGGAATCGGGACAGGACGACGCTCACGGTGTGTTTCGCGGAGTCCGACCCGCCGAGGATCGCCCCGAGAATGATCATGAGCGGCGCAGCATAGATCGGGATGGAAGCGAGGATGTAATAGCCGACCCCCGCCGGCAGCAGGTTGGCCAGCTGCGCATCGATCTCGGCAGCCGTGAACCACTCCGGGTTCGTGCCGGTAATGAAGGACACCGTGTAGGCAAAGGCTGCGATTTGGATCGCCCAGATCAGGGCGACGATCCACACTGCCTTGGCGCGGCGCGCGGCGAAGAGTTCACCCCTCAAGGCACTGCCGAATCCCATTACAGCCCGTTCTGCCTGGCGCGGTTCTGTCGACGTGGCTACGGACGGATCGGTCCTCAACGTTGTCATTTTTCGGCCCCTTCGTGCACCGGCTCGGCGCGTTCGGCAACATCCTGAGTTATTTCGAAGTACATCTCCTCGAGCGAATTCTCCGAAGTTGTGACCGCGGCCACGTTGACACCAGCGGAGACGAGGAGGGAGTTGATCTTGGGGGTGGAGACATCGTCCACGGGGATCTCGATAGCGAGAGGCACTGTGGCCGACGCACCCGCGGTGATTCCAGCCTCGGCGAGAACCTGCAGAGCCTTGTCAACCTGGTCGACCGTTATCGTCACCCGGGCGCCGCGACGACTCATGCCTCGAATCTCGGCCAAGGTCCCCTCGGCCACGAGGCGACCGTTCTTGAGCACTCCGACACGGTCGCAGACTCCCTCCACCTCCGAAAGCAGGTGGCTGGAGAGTATGACGGTGTGACCGCGATCCTTCAGCGTGATAAAAAGCTCACGGAGGTCGGCTATGCCTGCGGGGTCAAGCCCGTTGGTGGGTTCGTCCAACACGATGATATTCGGCCGTCCGAGGAGTGCCGCAGCCACACCCAGCCGTTGCTTCATGCCGAGGGAGTAGGTGCGATATTTGCGGTGGCTCGCGTCTTCCGACAGGCCGACGACGTCGAGCTCGGCGTCGACATCGGAGTCCGCCAGCCCCCAATACCGGGCAAGCAGGCGGAGATTATTGCGCCCCGACAGCCCGCGCACGAACGACGGCGCCTCGATCAGCGAACCGATAACGGCTTCGCCCTGCTGGGGGGCATCGTCGAAGGGAATCACCTCAATGGACCCGTCGCTGGGCTTGACCAGCCCGAGCAGTGTTCGCATGAAGGTAGTCTTGCCCGCCCCGTTGCCGCCGACGAGCCCGTAGATCTCCCCCGCCCTGATGCGTGTCGAAACCCCGTCGAGTGCGCGCACTCGGCCCCCGAACACCTTCGAGAGCTCATGCACGGCGATCGTAACCGCGCCGCCCTGTTCTGCACGTTCGCTTGCCATGTCAGCCTCGTCCCCCGTGTGAATGTTGATTCATAGTACTTTGTATCACAAATCAGATTCATTTTGATAGTAGGCACGGGGACGCACCGTCAGTCCTCGAAGACGGTGAGGCGCCCTCGGGTAGAGTTGTGAGATCATGCAGGAGAATCGAGAAGGAACACCCGCCAACGAAACGTGGCACGAGGATCCCGCGAGCATTGTCAGTTCGATCAAGAGCGATCAGGCAACGGCTATGGGTTCCCTCAGCGTCGATTCCAGTCGGTTGTACGCCAGCTGGGGCCTTGCCTGGATCCTTGGTTTTCTCGCTCTTTTCCTGGCGAATTTCCCCCTCGATCAACCCGTCCTCCCGCTGGTGGTTGCGGTGGTTATCGCGGTGAGCCTGTGGATTGTGGCCGTGATTTTCGCCGCCGTGCATATTCGCCGACGTCGATCTGGAGCCATGGGAATCTCGGCCCTGCGCGGCTGGGTGTTTGGGGCGTCGTTTGCCACCGCGTTCGCCTTCGTCGGCGCCCTCGGGTCTCAGCTCACGGAGTTGGGTGTGACGCCGGACGCGATGCTGACGTACTGGGTCGCCGCATCCTGCCTGATCATCAGTATCTTCTACGCCCTCGGTTCGGTTCTGTGGAACGACCGCTCGCACCTCATCTTTGCTAGTTGGACGGCGGTCATCGGGTTCGCTTCGATCTTCGTCCCAGCGCCATGGAGTCTCATCTGCGGAGTCGTCGGTGGAATCGGCTTCCTGTTGCTCGCGTTCCTCACAATGTGGCGCCCCCACGTGTTCTCCGGCACGATCCTGGAGGAACGAGATGAATGAGCTGGATCCGGTCATCCATGCTCAGGGTAGATTGCGTATCGTCTCGGTTCTGGACACGCTCGGGCCCGGCGATTCGCTGTCGTTCACGCGGATCCAGTCGATACTCGGCGTGACCTCCGGTGGTCTCGCGTCCCACCTTCGCAAACTCGAAGATGCCGAGTACATCCGGGTGGTCAAGACCCATCGGGGGCGAACTCCCGTGACGTACATCAGCCTCACCCCTGCTGCGCGCGCCGCATTCATCACCTACAAAGCACAGTTGGCTGCTCTGATGGCATTCAGCGGAGAGCCCGGAGACGTCGTTTCCGGCGAGGCTGTCTCCGCGGAGTCCATACCCAAGTCTTAGCGGCAGCGCGCCCGTCCGGCCTGGATTGCATCGACGCGACGGCAGGATTCGAACCTGCGAATACCGGAATATGAAACCGGGCCCTTCGTCCACTTGGGTACGCCGCGATGACCACCACGCTAAGCGGCTCGACCGCCCGGGGCCGGCAACGTGTCGCGGATTGACGCTATGTAACGCCGTGTGTCGGTCCGGGCGGGCAGGGCGGCCAGGCGCCGCAACAGCGCACGGGCGACCTTGTCGTTTTCGCGGAAGGAGATCGCGTTGGTGCGCGGGCGGGAGAACGCGCCCACGAACGGGGAGTTTGTGTACGGCCCGATCGCGAAGCGGCGCTCGTGCAGGGCGCCGGCCGCGTCCACCACCCGGGTGTCCAACTGGCGCACCAGCAACCGGCCGGTACTGCCGACGTAGTCGCCGTCGGCCACGAGCTCCTCCACCCCGCCTCCGGAGGCGATGAGCGCGCGCAGCAGCTCGTTGTCGCTGCGGGAGACACTCGTGTCGGGCAGCCGGGCGTCGATCAGCGCCGCCGCCGTGACCACCCGGTCCACGTTGGCGCTGCCGGCGCGGAACAACCCGGTCGCCTCATCGGCCTGCACCCACAGGTCGCCGCCGAGGAACTCCACGACGCCGGCTTCCGACAACGCGACCAGTTCGTCGAGCCGATGCCCTGGGGGCCCACTGGCGATGAAGCTGAAGTAGCCCAGCCACCAGCCGTGGATGTCCCGCACCCGGGACTCGGCCGTCCATTTGGGCGAGTCGATGATGTCGCTCAGCGTGAACAGGCTGGTCAGCAGGGCCACGAACAGCCCGAGGGTCGCCGAGTACTCCGGGCGGGTGCGCAGGGCCAGGTCGCCGCGGATGTACTCCCGCAGCGCCGCCTGCAACTGATCGGCCGAGCCGAAGCGTCGGCCGTGCAGCGGCCGGTCGAACTCGGGCAGGAAGACCCGGTCGAGCGGGTCGGGCACGCCCGCCACAATGAGCTCGCGGAAGCGCACGATGTCGTCTTCGATGGCCGGCGCATCCGCCCCGAATTCGACAAGCGGATGGCTGGACCGGCGCTCCGACGCCGCGACCGGGGTGCCGGCCGCGATCGGCAGGGCACGCGGGTCGAGGGCCGCGAACCGGTCGGCGAACTGGGCCCACGGCAGGCTCACCCGCTCGGGGTGCCCGGTGAAGAGTTCCCGGTAATAGCCCCACAGGCTCTCCTGGGCGATCAACGGCCAGATGTCGGCGGTGAAGTCGAGGCTCTCGCGCTCGGATTCCAGCCCGGCCGCCACCGCGGGGGTGAAGAACCGCGGCACCGGGCGCTCGCCCACCAGGGTGGAGCTGATCTTGGAGCGGTACGGCACGCCGCGGCGGGAACCGAGGAACAGGCGCGGTTCCGCGCCGCTGGGGTGGTAGACCAACCGGTCGCTGTCGTCGCGGCTGAACCGGCCGCCGCGGCCCTCGGTGAGCAGCACCGTGAGGTCGACGGCGGCGAGGCCGAAGCCGCGCACGATGAGGTTCTCGCCGGGGTGGACGGTGCTGAGGTCGGCATCCGCGGTGAACGCCGGCGGCACGTACACACGCTTGTGCCGTTCGGCGAAGCCCGCCAGCTCGGCGTGCGCGGGTTCGGGCTGGGAGCCGTTGTGGCCGAGGGAGAACAGCACCACGCTGGCCACGATCGTGGTGTCGTCGTCGAGCGTGACGAGCTGGTCGCCGCCGGGCAGGTCGTCGACCCGCGTCGCCTTGGCGGGATGCACCTGCACGGTCACGGCTGTGGCCAGGTCGTCGACCGCGGTGCGGAAGAACCAGTAGAGGTAGAGGCTCTGCAGCCGGCGGGTGGGGAAGTCGGCACCGGTGAGCGCGCTGATCTCGGCGTCGAGCGCCGCATCCACCGGCGACAGCTCGATGCTGCCGGCCCGCACCCGGTCGACCCACTCGATCAGTGACGGGCCGGGACGAACCGGTCCCTCGATCACCGAGGACTCGTCGGTGAACATGGTGACATCGGCGGCCATCGAGTTGAGCTTGAGCAGCGGGGACTGCTCGAGCCGCCAGATCCGGCCGGGGCCGGCCGGGAACGGGTCGATGAAGTGCACGACCAGCGGCCGGTCGGGCGCCCATTCGGTGCCGAGGTTGGCGGCCAGCCGTTCCAACACGCCGGCGCCGCGGGGGCCCGCGCCGATCACCGCGACCGAGAGTGCCGAGCCGTCGGGTTGCGGGAGGGTCTGGGAGGTGCTCATGACACAACAGTCGCCGTTTCGCTCGGAATCCGAGGGGAATATGACCCACCGTGACGACGTGACGAATTGTGAAGACGTTTGATTGCCCGGCCGGGTTGCCGCCGCCTACCGTCGGCTCATGCGCTAGACCCGGCGCGTGGAGAGAAAGGACGTGAGAGCATGCCCATCGAATTCCTCGGCATCGCCGCACTGAACAATGGCAGCGAGACCCAGCCGCGCACCGGCGCCAGCTTCGATCTGGACTACACCCTGCGTCTGGCCCGGGCCCACGAAGACCACGGCTGGGACCGGGTGCTCTTCGCCTACCACTCCGGCTCCCCCGACCCCGCGTCGGTCGCAGCACTCGTCGCCGCCAAGCTCGACAGCCTCAAGATCCTGCTGGCCCACCGGCCCAACGTCTCCTATCCCACCTACGCGGCGAAGGTGGTCGCCACCCTCGACCAGATCAGCGCCGGCCGGGTCAACCTGCACGTCATCACCGGCGGCTCCACCGCCGACCAGGCCGCCGAGGGCGACCATCTCAGCAAAGACGACCGCTACGAGCGCACCGGCGAGTACATCCGCATCCTCAAGCAGGCCTGGACCACCACCGACCGGTTCAGCTTCGCCGGCACCCACTACCAATTCGAGGATTTTGTCAGCGACATCTTCCCCGCGCAGAGCCCGCGCCCGCAGGTCTCCTTCGGCGGCTCCTCCGCCGCGGCGTACGGCATCGGCGCCGCCGAGGCCGACATCTACGCGCTCTGGGGCGAACCGCTCGCCGACACGGCCGAGCAGATTCAGACCATCACGGATGCCTCCCTCGCGGCCGGCCGCACCGAGCGTCCGCGCATCCAGGTGGCGTTCCGCCCCATCATCGCCGCCACCGAGGCCCTCGCCTGGCAGAAGGCCGAGGACATCCTCGGCAACATCGAACAGCGAGTTGCCGCCACGGCCACGCCCGAGCAGGCCGCCGCGCTGCAGTCGCCGGAGAACGCCGGTTCGCAGCGACTGCTGCGGATCGCCGAGCAGGGCGACCGGTTCGACAAGGCGCTCTGGACCAAGGCCGGTAAGGCCGCCGGCGGCCGGGGCAACTCCAACGCCCTCGTCGGCACGCCCGAGCAGGTGGCCGCGGCGCTGCTGGACTACATCGACCTCGGCGTGGACATCATCTCCGCCCGCGGGTACGACTACGTCGACGACACCATCGACTTCGGCCGGTACGTCATCCCGCTGGTGCGTGACGAGGTCGCCAAACGCGACGCCGCCGCATCCGCCGCGGCAGCCGCTAAGGGGGCCTCCCGTGACGCTGCTTGATCGCGCGCAGTCCGGCGGCGCGAGCACCGTGACCGACACCTTCGTCTACGTCACCGCTGACGATCCGCTGGCCGAGCCGCTCCTCACCGAGCTGGCGGCGGAGTACGACAGCCGCTACGGCACCTTCTTCGGCGAGAGCGCATCCGTGGAGATCAGCCGGTACCCGGTGGAGGCGTTCGCCGCGCCCCACGGCGCGTTCGTGCTGTTGCTGCGTGCCGGCGTGCCCATCGCCGGCGGCGCGTTCAAGCGGTTCGACGAGCACACCTCCGAGCTCAAGCGCATCTGGACCGCCGCCACGCATCGCCGGCAGGGATTGGCCCGCCTGGTCGTCGAGGAACTCGAGAACGAGTCCCGCCGCCGCGGCTACGACCGGGTCTTCCTCACCACCGGACCCCGCCAGCCCGAGGCGAAGAACCTGTACCTGCGCACCGGCTACACCCCGTTGTTCGACCCGGCGCTCTCGCCCGAGGAGATCATCATCCACGCGTTCGCGAAGAGCCTGGACGCCGCCCCGCTCGACGTCGCCCAGATCACCGCCGCGCACCTGGCCGCGTTGGACACGCGTCTCACCCCCGGCTCCCCGGCTCCGGCAGAAAGCGACTGAGGCCATGACCGACATCGTCGAGAAAGTCAGCACCGCGCCATCCATCACCCCCGCCGTGGTGAACCGTGACGGCACCGACTACAGCGCCCTCACAGTGGTGCACACCCGGCACTACCTGCGCTGGATCTTCGGCGCGCTGGTGCTGTTCGTGGTGCTGCAGCTGGGCTGGAGCCTGGTGACGAACGACCGGTACGGCTGGGATGTGGTGGCGAAGTACTTCTTCGCCCCCGCGATCCTGCGCGGCCTCGGTCTCACCCTCGCCCTCACCGCCGTCGCCGGCTCGCTCGGATTCCTTCTCGGCACCATCCTCGCCCTGGCCCGGCTGTCGAAGTCGCCGATCCTGAACTCGGTGTCGTGGTCGTTCATCTGGTTCTTCCGCTCGGTGCCGCTGCTCGTGCAGGTGCTGATCTGGTACAACCTCGGGTACCTCTATCCCCGGCTCGGCTTCGGCATCCCGTTCACCGACACCTACCTTGTCGATTTCGACACCATCACCCTGATCAGCCAGTTCGCCGCCGCGGTGCTCGGGCTGTCGCTGCACCAGGCGGCGTACTCCGCGGAGATCATCCGCGGCGGCATCCTCTCGGTCGACCAGGGCCAGCTGGAGGCATCCGCCGCGCTGGGTCTGCCCCGGCACGTGCGGGTGCTGCAGATCATCCTGCCGCAGGCGGCCCGGTCGATTCTGCCCAACGCGTTCAACGAGATCATCGGGCTGCTCAAGGGCACCTCGATCGTGTCGGTGATCGCGCTCGGCGAGCTGTTCTACGTGGCGCAGGTGATCTACAACCGCAACCAGCAGGTGATCCCGCTGCTGCTCGTGGCCGTGATCTGGTACATCCTGCTCACCACGGTGCTGAGCATCGGCCAGTTCTACGTGGAGCGGTACTTCGCCCGCGGCGCCGAACGGGTGCTGCCGCCCACCCCGCTGCAGAAGGCCCGCACCTGGATCGCCGTGCAGTGGGCGCGGCTCGACGAACCCACCACTCCCACCCCCGCCGGCCTCGACGCCAAATCAGAGAGCTTCCGACTATGAGCGCCACCACCGTCACCGCCGCCGCATCCGCCCGTACTTCAGCGGATGCCGCCACCCGCGGCCTCGTCGAGATCCGCGGGGTCTCCAAGAGCTACGCCGGCCACGAGGTGCTGCACGATGTGAACCTCACCGTGCAGCCCGGCGAGGTCGTCGCCATCCTCGGGCCGTCCGGTTCGGGCAAGTCCACCCTGCTGCGCACGATCAACCACCTCGAGAGTGTCGATGCGGGCTGGGTGACCGTGGACGGCCAGCTGATCGGCTACGAACAGCGCGGCGACAGACTGTTCGAACTCAAGGAGAAGGAGATCCTCAAGCGCCGCACCCAGGTGGGCGTGGTCTTTCAGAACTTCAACCTCTTCCCGCACCTCACGTCCGCCGAGAACATCGCCAAGGCGCCGGTGGCGCTCAAGCGGGTGAGCAAGTCCGACGGCCGCGAATTGGCCCTGGGGCTGCTGGCGAAGGTCGGGCTGAGCGACAAGGCGGATGCGTACCCCCGGCAGCTCTCCGGAGGCCAGCAGCAGCGCGTCGCCATCGCCCGGGCGCTGGCGTTGCAGCCGAAGGTGCTGCTCTTCGACGAGCCCACCTCGGCGCTCGACCCGGAGCTGGTCGGCGAAGTGCTCGACGTCATCCGTGACCTGGCCAAACTCGGCACCACGCTCATCATCGTCACTCACGAGACCGGGTTCGCCCGGGAGGTGGCCGACCGGATCGTCTTCATCGACGGCGGCCACGTTCTCGAGGTGGGCACACCCGCGCAGGTGTTCGGGTCGCCCAGACACGCGCGCACCAAGGAATTCCTGGGCAAGGTCCTCTGACCCGTCGCCCGGGACACCGCAGTACCCTCCCCCATTCACAGCAGCAGTAGAGAGGCCCACCACCATGGCAATCAAGAAGAAGACAGCGGTCATCATCGGAGGAGTCGCGGCCGTCGCGCTCGTCGCCGGCGGCATCACCGCGGCGGTCCTCGGCAGCAACAGCTCCGCCGAGGCCACCCCGGCCGCCGAGAGTGCGGCCGCCACCGCGGGCGGCACCGTCGAGTTCAACCTCGGCCCCGACCAGGACCGGGTTCGCCTGGACGAGGTGCCCGAGGCCGTCGCCGCGATTGAGGCCAGCGGTTTCGAGCCGATCGAGGCCGGCAAGCTCACCGTGGTGGTGAGCCCCTATGTCGCACCGCTCGGCCTGTACGCCGACGACGACACCACCCTGATCGGCAACGAGACCGACATCGCGCAGCTCATCGCCGACGGCCTGGGCCTCGAGCTCAACCTGCAGCCGGCCGCGTGGGCGGACTGGCCGTTGGGTATCCAATCGGGCAAGTACGACCTCATCACCTCCAACGTCACCGTGACCGAGGAGCGCAAGGACCTCTACGACTTCGCCAGCTACCGCGAAGACCTGCTCGGCTTCTATGTGAAGGCCGACTCCGAGATCGAGAAGATCGCCGAGGCGAAGGATGTCGCCGGCCTCAAGGTGGTTGTCGGTTCCGGCACCAACCAAGAGAAGATCCTGCAGGTCTGGGACGAAGAGAACATCGCCGCGGGGCTCGACCCGGTGGAGTACCAGTACTTCGACGACGACGCGGCCGCCACCCTGGCCGTGCAGTCCGGCCGCGCCGACGCCACCTTCGGCCCGAACGCCACCTCGGCCTACAAGGCGGCCGAGAACGGGGAGACCAAGCTGGTCGGCACGTTCAACGGCGGTTACCCGGAGAACGCCGAGATCGCGGCGGGCACCCTCAAGGACAACGGTCTGATCGAGGGCGTGTCGATCGCGCTGAACGCGGCGATCGACGGCGGCGAGTACGCCGAGGTCCTCGAGCGCTGGGGCCTCACCAGCGAGGCCATCGACGAGTCCACGGTCAACCCCGCCGGTCTGCCGCGCGAGTAACTCACGCAGCCGCACGGCTGGTCACAACGGCGAAGGCCGGGTCGGGGACACTCCCGCCCCGGCCTTCGCTTTGTCCTGTGCCCTTTCCAGGACCGCGGCGTATCCGCTGGTCTCGCCCCTCCGTTGGTCGAGCTTGTCGAGACCCCGCAACCCGACCTCAACAACGCACCCTCCCCGCTGGTCGAGCTCGTGAGACCCCGCAAGACGACCTCAACAACGCACCCTCCCCGCTGGTCGAGCTTGTCGAGACCCCGCAAGACGACCTCAACAACGCACCCTCCCCGCTGGTCGAGCTTGTCGAGACCCGGCCAGACAGCCTACGGATGCCGCGGCAGCAGCACACATACACGTCACGAGGTCTCGACAAGCTCGACCAACGAACGGGGCGCGACACATCCGTCGGCCACTCGCCGACCCGCGGGCCGCAACCACCCCGCTGGTCGAGCTCGTCGAGACCCGGCCAGACAGCCTACGGATGCCGCGGCAGCAGCACACATACACGTCACGAGGTCTCGACAAGCTCGACCAACGAACGGGGCGCGACACATCCGCCGGCCACTCGCCGACCCGCGGGCCGCAACCACCCCGCTGGTCGAGCTCGTCGAGACCCGGCCAGACAGCCTACGGATGCCGCGGCAGCAGCACACATACACGTCACGAGGTCTCGACAAGCTCGACCAACGTCGGGGAGCGACACGCACGTCACGAGGTCTCGACAAGCTCGACCAACGAACGGGGAGCGACACATCCGCCGGCCACTCGCCGACCCGCGGGCCGCAACCACCCCGCTGGTCGAGCTTGTCGAGACCCGGCGAGACAGCCTACGAATGCCGCGGCAGCAGCACACATACACGTCACGAGGTCTCGACAAGCTCGACCAACGAACGGGGCGCGACACATCCGCCGGCCACTCGCCGACCCGCGGGCCGCAACCACCCCGCTGGTCGAGCTTGTCGAGACCCGGCGAGACAGCCTACGAATGCCGCGGCAGCAGCACACATACACGTCACGAGGTCTCGACAAGCTCGACCAACGTCGGGGCGCGACACGTACGCACGTCACGGGGTCTCGACAAGCTCGACCAACGAACGGGGCGCGACACATCCGCCGGCCACTCGCCGACCCGCGGGCCGCAACCACCCCGCTGGTCGAGCTTGTCGAGACCCGGCGAGACAGCCTACGGATGCCGCGGCAGCAGCACACATATCTCTCACGGGGTCTCGATGCTCCTATTGATGTCAAGCGGCGATTTGTGCTGATGCGTGGCGTTGTTGAACGGCGATGAGGATGGGGAAGATTTCGCGGGCGAGGTAGCGTTTGAGTAGGCGCATGGTGTCGCGTTTGGTCTTGCCGCGGGCGAGGGTTTTCTCCACGTAAGCGCGCGTTTCGGGGTGGCGTTTCATGCGGACCAGGACGATGCGGTGGAACGCAGCGTTGCCTTGCCGGTTACCGCCCCGGTTGAGCCGGTGCCGGTTCGTTTTCCCTGACGACGCCGGTATCGGCGCGGTGCCGGCCAGGTGCGCGAGGGCGGCTTCGGAGCCGATCCGGTCAACGTTTTCACCCGCGACGGTGAGCAGCGTCGCGGCAACATCAGGGCCAACACCGTAAACGGCCAGCAGTTCCGGGGCGTAGCCGGTGACCAGGGCGCGGATGCGTTCCTCAAGCCGGTCGGCCTCGACGGTCAGCTCAACATGGCGACGGCCCAGGGACCGGGCGGCGTCTTTGGTCGCGGCCGTGACAACGTCATCGGCGGCGAGCTCCCGAAGCCGGGCG
>Ga0247806_10000118_pt1 | contig 51131 bp, 52 predicted proteins | sample UWRJL059202B1_FD_179935 | JGI IMG/M metagenome (GOLD analysis project Ga0247806, IMG submission 179935) | Plant litter microbial communities from Arlington Agricultural Research Station in Wisconsin, United States - UWRJ-L059-202B-1 | ecosystem: Environmental > Terrestrial > Plant litter >... | reverse complement strand
TTGTTCAGGTTGGTATTTTCTTCGGTCAGGCGCGCTACTTCAGCTTCCATTTCGGCGATCTTGCCGTTCAGGCTGCTGATCAAAGTTTTGGCCCTTGCCAGTTCACTTGCTGTAGCGTTTTTCTTGTTCAATATGGTGCGGATCTCAGCTTTTACTTTAGTGATCTCGCTGTTCTTATCTGCCAGCTGGCTTTGCAAACCGGTGTTGGCGGTCGACATAGAATCAAGCCTGGCCAATGAAGCGTCGAAGCTGGTTTGCAGGTTGCCTTTTTCATCGCTTACTTTAGCGATCGTTGTTTCCTGTTGCTCGATTACTTTATTTGAATCTGTTTTTGCATATACCAGGTATCCTGATACGGCTACCAGTGCAACCGCTAAAACACCGATCACGGCATTTTTATAAGATTTACGCGTAGTAGTTGTGGTAGTGCTGCTTGCTGTTGGGAAATTCGTTTCAGACATAATATTTAGATTTTAAGTTGAGAAAAATAAGGTTTTAAATATCAGATTTTTTGAGTTCCGGACGCAAAAAGACCAAAACCGTGCCATAATGCCGATTTGTTGATAATTGGAGCTTGTTAAAAAAAACTAAAAATGGCTGAAATCCTTTACTGTAAAGGGTTTCATTTTGACGGAATTTGCTGCTCGTAACCTGTTTGCTTTTCCTTCCGTTAACCTTCAGCTTACATTTTTAACGACCTTTTTTATAAAAAACGACTGTTTCGGCGATGGCTCCTGAAGCAGGTTAAGCTGTAAAAAATGGAGAAAGCCTAAACAGTTGGCATGATTTTATAATCATATACTACAGGTACCGAAGCAATATTTTACGAATCACTAAAAAGGAAATCATGAACAACAAAAAAGAAAACGGGGACGACAAGGAAACGGTTGCTAAAAGCCAGGATGGAAAGACAGACCAGGATTTTCCAGGCTTTCCACATGCGCCGGCAAACGAAAAGCTGATCAAACCCAAAACAGAAGATCAAAAGAAGACAGCCGCCCTGGATGTTAAAGACGGCGAAAAAAGAAATGCAGATGAACAAAATTCCGATGGTTCAGGCGGCGCCTTTGAAGCCACTGAAGCTGTAAAGGAAGAATAAAAAATGAACATACTTATACTTAACTCAATTAACAACAACCATTTTAAAATCTTTAAAAAATAATTTTATGAAAACAACTACTTTATTCCGCCAACTGGGCGTACTGTTGATCGCCGCTCTTTTATTTTCTGCCTGCAGCAAAAGTGATGATGCAACCGCTGGTGTTACACCTCCGGGTGCCGCTACTGTAGGCATGAAGGGCATGAAATTTTCGCCTGTAGATCTCCGCGTTACACCAGGCAGCACCGTAACCTGGAACAACGTTGACACCGTTATGTATTCGGTAACCGCCGATGATGGCAGTTTTGAAAGCGGGGATATCATGCCCGGCGGCAGCTACAGCCGCACGTTTCCAACCCAGGGCGTGTATAACTACCACAGCAGGCACGGGTTTGAAATGAAAGCTAAAGTCACCGTTACCAATACGCCTTAAGCGTGTTTATTTAAAATCTTATTTATGAAAAAATATTGTTTAATGATCGTTTCAGGATTCATGCTCATCGCATCCTTCCTGTTCAGCAGCTGTAGCAAAGATGATGATGCAACAGCTGCAGCACTTACTACCGTGAACATACAAAACGGCGCATTCTCGATACCCGACCATATAATTGTTACCGGTACGCCCGTTACCTGGATTAATAACGATGGCGTTAAGCATACCGTAACATCAGAAGATGGTACGACGTTCGACAGTGGTGATATTATGCCGGGCCAGTCGTTCACCCTTACGTTCAACAACATTGGTGTGTACAATTATTACAGTAAGTACAAAACCGATATGAAAGCGAAAGTGACCGTAAAAGGTTTTCGCTAAGAAACGATACCCCTTTTTTAAATGCCCCGTTACCTGCGGGGCATTTTTATTTGGCGACAGGTCTGCCCGGCGGCGTTAAGAAGCCCTCCTGTTATGGGTTTTATTTGCTAATTTTGCCCGGTTTTATACTGGCTTTTACATGATAAATAAATCAAATGACGGGTGCGGCATCCATAAGGGAAAAATTTAATACCCTTGCGGCCTGCGTTATTATTCCAACCTATAACAATGCAGCTACGCTTGCCGGGGTCATCGAAAGCGTAAGCGCTTATACCGATCACATCATCGTGGTGAACGACGGCTCCACCGACGACACCGCGCAGATCGCGCATCAGTACTCCCAGGCGCAACTCATCAGCTATGCAACCAACGTGGGCAAAGGATACGCGCTGCGCCAGGCTTTTAAATACGCCATCGAAAAAGGCTACCGTTACGGCATTACCATCGATTCCGACGGGCAGCATTTCGCCAAAGACCTGCCGTTGTTCATAGAAAAGATAGAGCAGGAGCCCGACAGCTTCATCATCGGCGCCCGCAATATGGGACAGGCGTCCGTACCCGGCAAAAGCAGTTTCGGCTACAAATTTTCCAATTTCTGGTTCAGGGTGGAAACCGGCATCAACTGTCCCGATACACAATCCGGTTACCGGCTGTACCCGCTTGCCAAACTAAAAAAGATGCGGTTCTATACCCGCAAATACGAGTTTGAAATAGAGGTATTGGTAAGAGGCGCGTGGCGCGGTATACCTGTTACCGCCGTGCCCGTTACGGTATATTACCCGCCCGCATCCGAACGGGTTACACATTTCCGGCCTTTCAAGGATTTTTTCCGCATCAGCGTATTGAATACCGTACTCGTATTGATCACTTTTCTCTACATCAAGCCGCGGGATTTTTTCAGGATGCTTTTCATAAAAAAAAACTTCCGGCAGGTACTGAATGAACACCTGTTTAATGCCGGGCATTCCGACCAGCTGAAGGCCATGTCCGTAGCATTCGGCGTTTTCATGGGCATCATTCCCATCTGGGGTTTCCAGTTGGTGGCGGCCATTTTTTTAGCCGTTTTGTTCAAGCTCAATAAAGGACTGGTGATCATCGCGGCGAACATCAGCATACCGCCCATGATCCCGCTTATCATCTTCGGAAGTTATAAACTGGGTGCTGTATGGATGGGTGACCAGGCCATGCAACTCACGTTCAGCCGGGCGCTGTCGCTCGATTCCATCAAAAAGAATTTGACGCAATATATTTTCGGCAGCATCACGCTTGCAGTGACCGCCGCTGTTGTATTTGGATTGCTGACTTTCACCGGGTTAAAAATTTTCAGTAAAAAATCTGCTGTTGCCGGCTAGTGCCCATGGAAAAAATACTGATCCGCATATATAATTTTTTTGAAAAACGCCGGGCGCTTTTCTTCACCGTGTTCATCGCCGCCTTCGGGCTGGTGGGTTACGGCGCCTGGCAGGTAAAGTTTGAAGAAGACATTTCGCGCATCCTGCCAAAGGATAAAAAGACAGAACAGCTGAATGCCGTTTTCCAGGATTCGAAGTTCATGGACAAACTGGTGCTCACCGTTTCGTGGAAAGATTCATCGGCCGGCAATGATCCCGACAGCCTGGTGGCTTACGCCGATGCCTTTACGGCTTCGCTGCAGGAAAAATTATCGCCCTACATTAGTAAAATTAACGGCAAAGTAGATGACGAACTCAGCATGGCGTTGTTCGGTACCGTTAGTGAGCACCTGCCGGTGTATTTAACCGCGAAGGATTATCAAACGATCGACAGCCTTATACAGCCCGCCACCATTCGGCAAACGCTGCAACAAAACCTGCGCACACTTACCTCCCCCGCGGGCTTTGCCATGAAACAGGTAATCAGCAAAGATCCCGTGGGCATCAGCATGCCGGGTTTGAAAAAATTACAACAACTCCAGTACGACGATAATTTTGAACTGTACGACAGTTACGTACTCACCAAAGACCGGCAGCATTTGCTGCTTTTTGTGGTACCCGCCTTCCCGCCCGGCAATACCGGGAAGAATGCAAAACTGCTCGAAGGCATCGACAAGATCATCAGCCAATACCAGGATTCCGGCTATGCCCGTATTTCCACTACTTACTTTGGCGCCACGGCTGTTTCTGCCGGCAACGCATTGCAGTTAAGAAAAGATTCATTGCTTACGCAGGGGATCACGGTGTTGTTCATCATCGTTTTCCTCGGGCTGTACTTCCGCAAAAAAAGAGCGCCCTTTATTATACTGATCCCGGTATTGTTCGGCGCCCTGTTTGCACTCGCCGCCATCTGGCTCATCAAAGGACAGATCTCCGTGATTGCATTGGGCACCGGCTCGGTGATACTCGGCATTGCCGTCAACTATTCGCTGCACGTATTCAACCATTACCGGCACACGCGCGATATTTATACCGTGATCCGCGACCTTGCGCAACCCATGACGGTCGGCAGTTTCACCACCATCGGCGGTTTCTTCTGCCTCGAATTTGTGCAATCGGAAATGCTGAAAGACCTGGGCTTGTTCGGCGCTTTCAGTCTGATCGGCGCTTCCCTGTCCTCCCTTATCTTCCTGCCGCATTTCATTGTTTCCAAAAAAGAAAATGAAAAGGCAAAGACTTCGGCCAGGCTTTCGTGGCTGGATAAACTGGCGGCGTACAAACCGGAGTATAATAAATATTTAGTGGGCATCATCGCCGTTTTTACCATTGTGTTTGCTTTTTATGCGGGAAAAGTACAGTTCGAGTCGGATCTGTTGCGCATGAATTTCATGAGCGATAAACTGAAGGCGTCCGAGCAGGAACTCAACCGCATCAATGCTTATGCACTACAATCCGTTTACCTGGTAACAGAAGGCAAAACGATGAACGATGCGCTTACGAATAACGAAAAGCTGCAACCGAAGATAGAAGCGCTTGAACAAAAAGGGATGATCAAAAAACATTCCGGCGTGGCTTCGCTCATCATTTCCGATTCTTTGCAAAAAGAAAGGATCGCTACCTGGAACGGATACTGGACGACAGAAAAAAAACGGGCCCTGCTGGCAACACTTGAACGTGAAGGCGCCGCGCTGAAATTCAGTCCCACCGCTTTCGACGCTTTCAAAGAAATGCTGAACAGCGATTTTCAACCGGTGGGCGACAGTTCGATGGCTTCGGTGCGAAAGAATTTTTTAGATGATTATATCAACGAAAAACCCGGTAAAACAACCGTAGTTACTTTATTAAAAGTTACACCCGAAGCGAAGACAGGCATCTACAAAGCGTTCGACAACGAGCAGCACGTGACGGTGATCGACAAACAATACCTGTCGAACAAATTCGTGGAGATCATCAATGCCGATTTTTCAAGCATCGCGCTCATGACCTCGCTGCTGGTGTTCATTGTGCTGCTCATCATGTACGGCCGGGTGGAACTCACGCTCGTGTCCTTCATTCCCATGCTCATTACCTGGGTATGGATACTCGGCATCATGGCGCTGGCAGGCATACAATTCAACATCATCAACATCATCATTTCGGCGCTGATCTTCGGGCTGGGTGATGATTACAGCCTGTTCATCATGGACGGGCTGCTGCAGGAATACAAGACGGGTAAAAAGAACCTATCTTCTTTTAAGTCTTCCATCTTTTTATCGGCCATTACCACCATTGCCGGGCTGGGCGTGCTGATCTTTGCCAAACACCCGGCCTTAAAATCCATCGCGCTCATCTCCATCATCGGCATTGTGTGCGTAGTGATCATGTCGCAGATATTGATTCCCTTCTTCTTCAATATTTTAATTAAAAGCCGGACCGACCGGAAGCTGGCGCCGTGGACCCTGCACGGTTTCATCAAATCTTCCTTTGCCTTTGCGTACTTCATCGGCTGGAGTTTGATCCTTACACCGGTCGCCTGGGTGATGGAAAAATTAAGGGTGGGTGAAAAAGGAAAGCTGATCTACCACCGTTGCTTGTCGAAGATCTGCTGGTCGCTGATGTACATCATGAACAACGTGAAGAAAAAGATCATCAACGAAACGAAGGAAGATTTTTCAAAGCCTGCGGTCATCATTTGCAACCACCAGTCTTCGCTGGATATTCTACCCCTCATCATGCTGCACCCGCGGCTGCTGATGTTTACCAACAACCGCATTTACAATTCACCTTTATTTGGCGCCGTGATCCGCGTGGCGGATTTTTTACCGGCCGAGCAGGTGGAACAAAACATAGAACTCGTAGCCGACCGGATCCGCAAGGGTTATTCCGTGGTGATCTTCCCCGAAGGCACGCGCTCCGAAGACGGCGTGATCAAACGCTTTCACAAGGGCGCTTTCTTTTTGGCCGAAAAACTTGGACTGGATGTATTGCCCATCATGATACACGGTACCAATTACACGCTCACCAAAAGAGATAAATTATTAAAAGACGGGCAGGTAACGGTGAAAGTGCTGCCGCGCATCAAACCCGCCGATACAACTTATGGCACTGGCTATGCCGAAAGAGCGAAAAAAACTGGCCGGTACTTCAGGGAAGAATTTGAAGCGCTTCGTTCATCGGTAGAGCAGCCTGCTTATTTCAGGGAAAAACTCGTATATAATTATTTGTACAAGGGACCGGTGCTGGAATGGTACATGAAGATCAAAACGAAGATGGAAAAGAATTACCGGTTGTTCAACCAGCTGGTACCGGCCGATGCGAAGCTGCTGGATATCGGTTGCGGCTATGGTTTCCTGTCGTACATGCTGTATTTCTGTTCGGGTAAAAGAACGGTCACGGGCATCGATTACGACGAACAAAAGATCGCGACGGCGAATCATTGTTTCAGCAAAACGGACAATATAAACTTTGAGCACGGCGACATCATGCAGTTTCAGTTTGAACAGTACGATGCCATCATCCTGGCGGATATGTTGCATTACCTGCAGCCGCGGCAACAAAAAGAACTGATTGAAAAATGCATCACCAACATTAACCCCGGCGGCGTTGTTATCATACGCGACGGGGATATGGACGAAGCGAAAAGACATAAGAAAACGGAGCTTACGGAATTCTTCTCTACCCGTATGTTTAAATTCAATAAAACAACGGGGGAGAAATTATCGTTCCTTTCCGGCACGATGATCAGGAACATAGCGGCGGCGCATCAAATAGAATGTACGGAAGTGCACAGTTCGAAACTGACTTCCAACACCGTTTTTGTATTAAAGAAAACCGGCACAACGGCATGAAGGACAAATACGATATCGTGATCATCGGCAGCGGCATGGGTGGCCTGATCTGCGGCGACATCCTCGGCCGTGAAGGCTACCGGGTATGCGTACTCGAAAAGAACAAGCAGATCGGCGGTTGCCTGCAAACCTATGTGCGCGACCGGGTGATCTTCGATTCCGGCGTTCATTACCTTGGCGGTTTATCCAAAGGCCAGAACCTTTACCAGGTATTTACCTATCTGGGCATTATGCAGAAACTGAAGCTGCAGCAAATGGATGAAGACGTGTTCGACAAAATACTGATCGGCGGCGATGAAAAGGAATACGTGTATGCACAGGGTTACGAGAATTTCATTCAGAAACTGCTGGTTCATTTTCCCGCGGAGGAAAAAGCGTTGCGGCTCTATTGCGATAAAATAAAAGAAGTATGCAGTAAGTTTCCTTTGTACAACCTGCGCTCCGGCGGCGACATCAACGAAAAAACACCCGTGCTGGAGATCGATACAAAGCAGTTCATCGAATCGATTACAACCGATGCAAAGCTGCGCGCGGTACTGGCGGGCAACAATACCCTGTATGCCGGCCAGCCCGATAAAACACCCTTTTATGTACACGCCATGATCCTCAACAGCTACATAGAAAGCTCGTGGAAATGCGTCGACGGCGGCTCGGTGATCGGCAAATACATTGCGCAAAACATCCGCGCACAGGGCGGCGAGATCAGGCGACACGCAGAAGTGAAAAAGATAAATGTAGAAGCAGGAAAAGTGACGCACGTGGAACTGGCCGACGGATCGAAAGTATATGCAGATCATTTTATCTCCAATATGCACCCCGTACAAACGATGGAGATGACGGAAACCAACCTGATCAAATCTGCTTACCGCAACCGCGTGAAGGACCTGGAGAATTCCGTTTCTTCTTTTATCGTGAACATTGTTTTTAAGAAAGACAGTTTTTTATACAACAAGCACAATTATTATTACCACCAGGAAGGCGAGGTATGGAACATGACGGATTACACCGAAGCCAACTGGCCGCTTGGTTACGCACTGTTCTTTTCCGCTTCTTCGCGCTCGGATGTGTATGCCGAATCGATGACGATGCTGGCGTACATGAAATTCAGTGAAGTGGAAAAATGGGCCGGTACTTTCAACACGGTATCGCAGGAAACGGACCGGGGTGCAGGATATGAAGCCTTTAAAAAAGCCAAAGCTGAGAAACTGATCGCCCTGGTAGCGGAACGTTTCCCCGGGCTGGAATCTGCCATCAGCTCGTATTACACGGCAACGCCGCTTTCGTACCGCGATTACATTGGCAATGACGACGGCTCCATGTACGGCATCGTGAAAGATTATAAAAACCCGCTAAAAACATTCATATCTCCCCGTACCAAGGTGCCCAACCTGTACCTCACCGGGCAAAATCTTAATTTGCACGGGATACTGGGCGCCACGATGAGCGGCCTGGTTACCTGCACGGCTTTTTTAGGAAGCGAAGACATCATAGAAAAAATAAGGAATGCTTAAAAGAAAAAAATTCTGGAAGCGGGTTGGATATGTGTTTGGCCTTTTGTTGCTGCTGATCATCATCTTTGCCGTGTACCTCGTGCAGGTAAGCAAGCTGGCCGATCCAAAAACGAAAGACCTCAGCAGCCTGCAACTACAGCGCACGGAAGTAAGCCCGGGATTTTATACGATCAACAACAACTGGTTCCGCAAAAGCAAAAGCGGTTTGTATGAACTGTATGTAGAAGGCGATGCCTTTGAGCGCGGCGTGATCAACGGGAAGCTGAGCAAAGAACTGGTGGTGCGGCAGGAAGAACATTTTACCGACCAGATAAAAAAGATGATCCCTTCGGCGGCAACCCGGCAATACCTTAAATACTTCATCGGCTGGTTCAACCGCAACCTCGATAAAAATGTAAAGGACGAATACCGCGAAGAGATCTTCGGCATTTCAGAATCCGCCTCGGACAAGTTCAAATGGCTGGGCAGTAATTACCAGCGGCTGCTGAACTACCACGCCGCGCACGACATCGGTCACGCGCTGCAAAGCATGGCCCTGGTGGGTTGTACTTCTTTCGGTACCTGGGATGCGCGCTCGGCCGACAGTACCATGATCATCGGTCGCAACTTTGATTTTTACGTGGGCGATGCCTTTGCGGAAGATAAGATCGTTGCCTTCTTCAACCCCAGAGCCGGGCACAAATTTATGACGGTAACCTGGGGCGGTTTCGTGGGCGCCGTGTCGGGTATGAACGACCAGGGCTTATCCGTGACGATCAACGCAGCGAAATCGGATTACCCGCTGGCTTCCGCCACACCGGTATCGCTGGTAACACGGGAAATATTACAATATGCATCCAACATCAAGGAAGCGATTGCCATTGCACAATCGCGGAACATGTTTGTTTCCGAGTCTTTTTTGGTGGCATCGGCGGCGGACAATAAAGCGGTGATCATTGAAAAAACGCCGGGCGATTTAGATGTGTACGACCCGCAAAAGGATTTCATCGTTTGCACCAATCACTTCCAGAGCAAGCAACTGGCGGGTATTAAATCGAACCAGGAGCAGGTAAAGGAAAGTGCCTCCGAATACCGCTACGAACGGCTGATGGAATTGTTAAAAGACAATGGAAAGAACACCGTACAAAAAACCGTGAACATCCTGCGCGACCGCAAAGGCCTTCACGGGCAGGATATTGGCGAGGGCAATGAAAAAGCGATCAACCAGCTTATTGCGCATCATTCCATTGTATTTGAACCGAAGAAAAGGATCGTGTGGGTTTCCACCGCGCCCTGGCAACTGGGCCAGTACGTGGCTTACGACCTGAATAAAATATTTGCGTTGAAGGGATTGAAGGAAGACCGCGAACTGATCGACAGCACGCTGACCATTGCACCCGATACCTTTTTAACAACACCGGCCTATAAGAACTTTGAATTGTTCCGCAGTTTTAAACAACGGCTGCAGGATGGCGGCGCGGTGAATACGGACAGCCTGGTGAAGAGCAACCCTGAACTGTACAACAGTTATGTGTTGGCGGGCGACTATCTTTATCAGCAAAAGCAATATCAGAAAGCATTGGGACTTTATAAAACAGCGCTGACAAAAGTGATCGCTACGAAAAAGGAAGAGGATCACGTGAAGGAGCGGATAGCGGATATAAATAAAAAAATTGGTGTGCGTTAATAGTACACAAGAGTTGAGATTATGTGCTACTGGAAAACTGACCGCAACCGGGAGCACAGCATAAAGTCCCGCTGTCGTTCACTACAGTAGTGCAGCCGATGCACAAAGTTGCTTCCCGTGGACGGCTGTATATCGGCCACGGGGCTCCTTTGTTTGAATCTTTTTTGCCGCGCCCCGACGAGCGCAGCGGAACTCGGGGGAAGAAGTAAAAAAGAACAAATAAATAGAAGAGGTTGTGATAAAATAGGAATCAAATTAAAAGAATAACCATGATATTCGGAATCGGCACAGACCTCATCGAAGTAGCGCGGGTTGCTGAAAAAGCAGGTAAGACAACCGGCTTTAAAGAAATGGTTTTTTCCGAGAACGAGATCGCCTATTGCGAAAGCAAGACGCACAAATACGAACATTACGCCGCACGCTTTGCCGCCAAGGAAGCTTTTTTTAAAGCGATCGGCACAGGCTGGCGGAATGGTACCGCTTTTAATGAAGTGGAGATCCTGAACGACGAACAGGGAAAACCGCACCTGCAATTGCTGGGTAAAACGGCCGCCACTATGGAAGCGTTGGGCATCGGCAACATTTCCGTTTCTTTATCGCACCTTAGCAGCATCGCATCCGCCATTGTAATCATAGAAACCAAATGATGTATTCAACCGACACGGCTTATCAATCCAAAGAAAAGATCAATGCCCTGCAGGAAGCAAAGCTGCAGGAGTTGTTGACTTATTTAAACAGTAACTCTCCTTTTTACCAATCCTGGTTTGCCCAGCACGGCATCGATACGGCCACCATCAAAAGCATCGCCGATCTTCACCTGATTCCGCCCACGGGTAAGGAACAGTTGCAGCAGTTCAACGAAGCGTTTTTATGCGTTGCCAAAAATAAGATCATCGAATACAGTTCAACTTCCGGGACGCTGGGCAGCCCGGTTACCATTGCTTTAACGGAGAACGACCTCGGCCGCCTCGCCTTTAACGAATACGCATCCTTTGTAGCCGCCGGCGGCACACCCACCGATATTTACCAGTTGATGCTGACGCTGGACCGGCAGTTCATGGCGGGCATGGCCTACTATTCGGGCATCCGAAAAATGGGTGCGGGCATCATCCGGCTGGGACCGGGCGTGCCTTCGCTGCAATGGGAAACCATTTTGAAAATAAAGCCCACGGCCATTGTTGCCGTGCCTTCTTTTATTTTAAAGCTGATTGAATTTGCAAAGGAACACAAGATCGACATCAACAGCACGTCCGTAAAAAAAGCCATTTGCATCGGCGAGAACATCCGCAATACCGACTTTACCTTGAATACCCTGGGCGCCCGCATCACCGAAGCCTGGAACATAAAATTATATTCTACCTATGCTTCCACCGAAATGCAAACAGCGTTTACGGAATGCGAAGCGTCCAACGGCGGCCACTTACAACCCGAGCTGCTGATCGTGGAATTGCTGGATGAAAACAACCAGCCGGTAAAAGCCGGTGAACCGGGAGAAGTGACCATCACCACTTTAGGCGTAGAAGGCATGCCGCTGCTCCGCTATAAAACCGGTGATATTTGTTTGTTCGATGAAACGCCCTGCGCCTGCGGCAGAACCACCCTGCGCCTGTCGCCCATCGTAGGCCGCAAAAAGCAAATGATCAAATACAAAGGCACCACTTTGTACCCGCCCGCTTTGTTCGACCTGCTGAATGAAATGGAAGAAGTGCGTGATTTTGTAGCCGAAGTATATTCCAACGAGATCGGCATGGATGAAGTGCTGTTGCACCTGTTACCGGTGAACCATACCGAAGAATCCGACCGGAAAATCCGCGCCTACCTGCAGGCCAAACTGCGCGTGAGCCCGCACGTACAATACGTAACGCAGGCCGAAATGCACAGCCTGCAATTCCCCGAAGCAGGAAGAAAGGCGGTAAGATTTATTGACAGGAGAGCGGGGTAATTATGAATTATGAGTTAGGAATTATGAATGCAATTCATCATTTAATTTATGTAAGTCATTCATAATGCAGGCGATCCGCTGAAAAGTTATGCATTGCAAAACTTATAATTCATAACTCATAATTTGCCCCGGTGTTTTTCAAGTGAAATTTCTTTGAGCGGGTTGCCGCCATCAATAAAAAGTTTTCCTTTTTTCGTGAGGACATTTGCAATTTTTGCCAGCGCTTTTTGTTCAATTGCCGGGTGTCGCCCATCGAGCGCGCCTACGCGGACAGCAACCGCCAAATCGAATAATTCAACAGCTTTTTCCAGTGTATACTCTTCAATGGCTACCTGCCTGAAACTTAACCTGCCGGCATCTATTTCTTCATTCGAATTTTCGATCGCCTGTTGAATGGCTTTTGATGAACGGTCTATTGCGTGTATATGCCCATCGCCTATGCGTTTAGCGATTTCGCGCGCCATTGCACCCGGCCCGCACCCGATTTCTAAAACACGGATGCCCTTGTGCAGCGGCAAGGCATCCACAATATCAGCGAGGCGTTTGGAAAGAGGCTGTAGCATGATTAACGATTACTTTATAAAGTTAGGCCGATTGACCGTTTTAAAATGTGGCACAGCTTGCATAGAAAAAGCGGTTCAATTATGAACCGCTTTTATTTTTTATCATGCTCTATCCTATTAACCATTCAAAATCACAGTTCAGACAACCTGTGTGGGCCGCTCTAAGGAGTGACTCACCCTAGCAACTGCACTGCATTCATAACTCATAATTCATAATTATCACTGAGGTTTCAGCCACACCACGCTCACGCTCTTATCCCGGCCCGACTTTTCAAGTTTGAGGACCACGAAAAGATCATTTTTACTGTCGTAAGCGGAAATGCCGAATGGCGATAAATTGCGGTCGGCCTTTTCATCGGATTCGCCGAACAGGTATTTACGTTGCGGTACGGGATCGCTGCCGGTGAGCGTAAAATAAAAAGCATCGGTGCCGCCTACGGTTTGTACCTGTGCAGGTTCTTTTTCTTTTTCAAGGCGCTCGATGTTTTTACGATGATCGTTGATCAGCACATAGCTTTTATTCGCACCATTGATATAGGCAGATTTTTTGTACTCATTCGCAAAGCCTGATCCATAAGTAAGCGTTCCTTTACTGTCGATCCAGAAATCCTTGGGAATAAAATAATTGCTCACCGGGTCGCCCTTGCGGTTGTAGGTGGCAGCAACGATATTGCCCAGTTCCACGTGTGAAGATTGTGAACTGCTCACGACCCTGATCTCTTCGTACACAACCGAAAATCCACCGTCGTTGTTGATGTGTAACTGCAATGGCGTACCATAGTAATCGTACTTCTTGCCAAAAATGGCTTTGGATTTGTCAATTAATGTTTGGGTAATATAACCACTCATTACTTCCTCGTTTTTTTTGGTGAAAGGATCCACGAAACCAATGTACATCCGGGCATCTTTCGATTTCTTTTTATAGAGTTTTGCTACCACAACGATCTTTTTTGTGATGGGGTTGTAACGCACCAGGCCGTTTTCGAGCAAACTATCCTTTGGAAAGTTCAGTTCGTTAAAACTCACCTGCGAAGCGCCTTTGTCGAGGTTGGCCAGGATCATCTGCCTTTCCTTGCCGCCGCTCGAAGCAGTATTGTAAGCGCTTACCAGTACGCTCACTTTTTCAGCGCCGATGACCGTCATGCCAACAAAATCGAGGTATTTGAATTTTTCTTCGGGTGATGAATAGTAGGCGCGGGCGGTTTCCTTGTTGTCTTTTCCATAAGCAATGATCTCGATGCGTTTGCTGCGCTCGGATTCAAAACTATTGAACAGGGCCACGGCGTAATTGTCGCTGTTGGGATCTTTCGCCACATTAAAATCAGGGAGCGACATACCGCCGAAAGCCACGGCATAACCCATACCGAAAGAAAGTTTCTTCAATTCAGCCAGTTTTTCTTCGCTTTTCAGTTTGCCGGTCTGCCCGTCGATCACCAGCCGGTAAAGCGTCGGTACTTTATCGTTGTAGCCGCTGATCATCAACACACCGTCGCCGCCGATCTCGAAAAATCCTTCGAGCGAAATCTCTTTTAATTTTCCATAGGAAGCAGAAAAACTGGTTGTTGCGATCTGCTTGTGTGCAGGATCAAAAACGCGCACATCGATGGGGTCGTCTTTAAAAGGTACCCGCACGAACATAGCTCCGCCATCGGCCTTCACCATGATTTTGGCTACGCCACCAACGGGTTCGTCGAAGGATGAACTGGTGGCCACCTGTTTGAACTGCGCCATTCCCGAAAAACATACCGGCAGCAGCAATGCTGAAAGCATTAATAGTTTAAAAATTCTCATGTAGTTGTTTTGGTTTGATGTAAAGGAAATTTTTTTGTTATACCGGTTCGTGAGACACGAACCGGGGCAGCGGTTAATTAGGGAGAAAAGCTTTTGAAGTGATAGTTCTGGTATCTGTAATCGGTTGGGCCATTCTAAGGAGTGACTCACCCTACCGCCTGCAATGCATTCATAACTCATAATCCATAACTCATAATTACTTCGAATTTTTCTTAATATACGCCGCCAGTTTTTTCGCCGTTAAGCTATAGGCCTGCCCGATCCTGGTGGCAGCATCGAATGCAGCACCGCGGAACATGCTTTCGCCGGGGTGTTCTACTTTAAATACGGCAATCACTTTGCTGCGGTTGGCCGTTTCCACGAGGGTAGCCGTGCCGTCGATCTGCGCATTCTTTTTGGCAACGCCCACGCTGTAGCCGGGTTCGCAGAAATCGGTGTTGAAGATGAGGGTGTATTTCGATTCGGGCTTTATTTCCAGTTTACCAGCGTCGCCGAATGCCTTGATGAACATGGGATGGTATTTCCGCTCGCGGTCGCTTACCCATTCCACTGCCCAGCTATCGCCCTTGCCGGCTTCCTTGGCATTGTATTCTGCCTTCTTGGTTTTGATAAAATTCTCTTCCTTGCCATAATCGCCCACGTTCATTTTGTTGTAGGTAAATTCAATGTTGATCGATGCTTCATCTTTCAATACGGCAATGTCGCCCTTGGTTTGGTTTACCTCCTGTGCTTTTACCGCGGTAGTTAAGGAAAACATCAATACGAGTGCACTTAAAAACTTCATGCTTGCTTTCATTGTTCTTGTTTTGAGTAAATAAAAAAAGGTTCCCGTTTTGGAAACCTTTATAAAAATATACAATCTTATTTACTTAAGCGACTTGGCCAGTTTTTTTCCTGCGTTGGCATAACCTTCGGAAATGCGCTGGCCGGTATCGAAATCGTAGCCAAAGGCTGTTCCGCCAGGTACGTTGTCAATGGTCATCACCGCCAGCTTGTTGCTTTTATTGGCCGTTTCCACGATCCAGATCTCCGCATCGATCTGCGCGTTTTTGCGGGAGATGCCGATATTATAACCGGGCTCGATGGAACGTGTTTTGAAGATGATCGTGTACTTGGCATTTTTGTCGATCGTCATCTTGCTGTGTTCCGTGAACAACTGGATGAACTTAGGCTCGTAACGGCTCGCCTTGCTGTTCTGCCAGCTTTGCGCCCAGGCATCGCCCTTGCCCGCTTCCTTGCCATTGTATTCCTTTGTTTTTTCGGTGATGTATTCTTTTTCCGTATCATATTTGCCCACGCTCATACCTTCGTACACAAATTCAACATTCACCGAGGTTTCGTTCTTGAGTATTTCGTCGTTACCGCTTACGGTCTTGACTTTCTGGGCATTGGTGCCGATGGTAACCAGCACCAGTGCAAGGGTGGCAACACCCGAAAAAATGGCTTTCATGAAAAGTATTTTTAATGTTTAAAAATGATAAGTAAAAATAGAGTTTAAAGGGCATATATGAATACCCGCTACCACTGATTTTCGGGGAAGCGGGAGGTTGCATCTTGCAGCCAGTCAGCGCGAACCCTTACCCTTTTGGGTTACACGGCCCGTGCAGCGTACAAAAAATTAAAATCTAAAATCTTTATTCTACTTTTACTTGTTCAGTTATTAATACTTTTGCGAAGAAAAAAAATCGGATCATGATCAATGTTGGAGGGGAAACCCTTTCCCTGGAGCGCTTCTCGGAAATTTTGTTTAAGAAAAAGCAGGTTGCACTGAACGCATCCGCGGTGGAAAAAGTTGATGTTAACTTTAAATTTTTACAGCAATTCTCTTCCAATAAGCTCATTTATGGCATCAATACCGGCTTTGGTCCGATGGCGCAATATAAAGTAAGCGAAGAAAACCTGCTCCAGTTACAATACAACCTCATCAGGAGTCACAGCTCCGGCGGCGGTAATTTGATGGCGCCCGTACTCGTAAAAGCCGTGATGATCGCCCGCCTCAACAGCCTGATACAGGCTTATTCCGGCGTGCATACCGAAGTGGTGGAACTTTTAAAAGAACTGATCAATAAAGACGTAAGCCCCTGCATCTTCGAACACGGCGGCGTAGGCGCCAGCGGCGACCTGGTACAACTGGCCCACCTGGCACTGGTACTCATCGGCGAAGGCGAAGTGATTTACGAAGGAACCGTTCGCCCGACAGAAGAAGTATATAAGGAATTAAACATAAAACCGCTTTCCATCCACATCCGCGAAGGCCTCGCCATTTTGAACGGCACTTCGGCCATGACGGGCATCGGCATGGTGAACATCATCCAGTCGCAAAAACTGCTGGAATGGTCCGTGATGCTGTCGGCCATGATCAACGAGATCGTGGAAGCCTTCGACGATCATTATTCCAAGGAACTCAATATTGTTAAACACCATAAAGGACAGAACAAGATCGCGGCCATGCTGCGCGACATTCTGAAAGACAGCAAAATGATCCGCGACCGCTCGGAACATTTGTACAATCCCGACAATTTAGACCAGGAAGTTTTTGAAGACAAGGTGCAGGAATACTATTCGCTGCGTTGTGTAACGCAGGTGCTCGGTCCCATTTACGACACCATCTGGGAAGCCGAAAAAGTACTGGTGAACGAACTCAACTCGGTGAACGACAACCCGGTGATCGACCACCAGAATAAAAATATTTTCCACGGCGGCAATTTCCACGGCGATTATGTATCGCTGGAAATGGACAAGCTGAAGATCGCGGTCACCAAGCTGTCCATGCTCTCTGAAAGACAGCTGAATTACCTGCTCAATGAAAAGCTGAACAAAAAATTCCCGCCCTTTGTGAACCTGGGTGTACTCGGTTTCAACTTCGGTATGCAGGGCATGCAGTTTACGGCAACCTCCACCACCGCCGAAAACCAAACGCTTTCCTTCCCGATGTACGTGCACAGCATTCCGAACAACAACGACAACCAGGACATCGTAAGCATGGGCTGCAATGCAGCACTGATGACGCGGCGCGTGATCGGTAATTCTTTTGAAGTACTCGCGATCCAGATGATGTCGGTACTGCAGGCGATCGACTACCTCGATTGCGTGCCGAGGCTGTCGTCGCAAACCCGCCGGGTATATGAAGAAATAAGGGAACTTTTTCCTAAGTTCGTTGAAGACATGCCGAAGTACAAAGACCTGGAAAAGATCCGCCGTTATTTTGAAGATTCGGACCTGTTGCTGTCTTTTAAAATGGCTACCGTTAAAGCATAAACGAAATTTAAAAGGTTGAGCGGAACTTATCCCGCCAGTCACCATACATGAAATTTGCATTAGTTACAGGAGGATCGAGGGGCATTGGAAGGGCATGCTGCCTGCAGCTGGCCGACATGGGTTACCACCTGCTCATCAATTATAAGTCGAACGAAACCGAAGCCCGCCAAACACTCGAACTTGTGCAGGCCAGGGGCGTAACCGGCGAATTACTCCCTTTCGACGTAGCCAACCGCGACGACATTCAGCAAAAACTGAACGGCTGGATAGAAGCCAATCCCGATAAAACGATCGAAGTACTGGTGAACAATGCCGGCATCCGCGAAGACGCCTTAATGGTGTTCATGAAAGACGAGCAGTGGGACAGCGTGATCAAAACCAACCTCGACGGTTTTTTCTTCGTTACCCGCGTGATCGTGAACAGCATGCTGCTGAAAAAATACGGCCGCATCATCAACATCGTTTCCCTTTCCGGCCTCAAAGGCCTGCCCGGGCAAACCAATTACTCCGCGGCCAAAGCCGCCGTGATCGGTGCCACCAAAGCCCTGGCCCAGGAAATAGGCAGGAAGGGCATTACGGTGAATGCCGTAGCGCCGGGCTTCATTAAAACAGACATGACGGAAGGCCTCGACGAAAAGGAACTGAAGAACCTGATCCCCGTAAAACGTTTCGGCACTGCGGAAGAAGTGGCGCATACGGTAGGTTTCCTCGCTTCGGCAGGCGCTTCCTACATTACGGGCGAAGTGATTTCGGTAAACGGCGGCCTGTACTCTTAACATTTTTTCCGCCGACATTAAAGTAATTTTATAAGTTGTTTGGTGTTTGGTGTTGCCAACAACAAACACCAAACAACATTAAAAAAGGCTACAGGTAACCAGGATGCTTAATCTGTTTGTTAATCCTGTCATCCTGCAAATACACAAATCCTGATCATGAACAGAGTTGTCATCACCGGCATGGGTATTTATTCCTGCATCGGCAAAAACCTGGAAGAAGTAAGGGAGTCCCTGTACAAGGGCACTTCCGGCATCATCCTCGACCCCGTGCGCAAAGCCTATGGCTACCGCTCGGGGCTGACCGGTTTCGTGGACAAACCCGAACTGAAAGGCATGCTCGACCGCCGGGCCCGCATCATGCTGCCCGAGCAGGGTGAATATGCCTACCTGGCCACCGTAGAAGCGCTGGAAAATGCCGGTATCGACGCGGACTATATTGCGGCCAACGAGATCGGGATCCTCTATGGCAACGACAGTTCAGGCAAAGCCGTGATCGAGGCCGACAACATCATACGCGAAAAAAAAGACACCATGCTCGTAGGTTCGGGCGCCGTATTTCAAACCATGAACTCCACGGTGACCATGAACCTCGCCACCATCTTTAAATTGCGCGGCGTAAACTTTACCATCAGTGCTGCCTGTGCCAGTGGTTCGCATTCCATCGGCCTGGGCTATCATTTTATAAAAACAGGGCTGCAGGATTGCATCGTTTGCGGCGGCGCCCAGGAGATCAACCATTTATCGATGGGTACCTTTGATGCGTTGTCCGCCTTTTCGGTTCGCGAATCGGATCCCGCAAAGGCTTCGCGCCCCTTCGACCGCGACCGCGACGGGCTGATCCCCAGCGGCGGTGCGGCTACCGTGGTGCTGGAAAGCCTGGAATCGGCCCAAAAGCGCGGTGCTACCATATTGGGAGAAGTGATCGGCTACGGCTTTTCTTCCAACGGCGGGCATATTTCCAATCCTACGGTGGATGGACCGGTACGGTCGCTCCACATGGCCATGCGGGATGCCGGCATCAGTGCGGCCGAAGTGGATTACATCAACGCGCACGCTACTTCCACCCCGGCGGGTGATGCCAGCGAGGCCAAAGCCATCCATGAAGTGTTTGGCGCCTCCCAACCGCTGGTGAGTTCCACCAAATCCATGACCGGGCACGAATGCTGGATGGCAGGTGCCAGCGAGATCGTTTATTCGATGCTGATGATGCAAAACTCCTTCGTGGCGCCCAACATTAATTTCGAAAATCCCGACGAAGATTCTGCTAAATTGAATATCGCAAAAAGTACGGTGGATAAGGATATAGTCGTATTTTTGTCCAACTCTTTTGGTTTCGGGGGAACCAACTCTTCCCTGGTCATCAAAAAATATATATAATCGCTGTTTATGGACAATAATGAAATTATAGAGAAAGTGCGCGAATTCCTCGTGGAAGAATTTGAAGTGGACGCCGACAAGATCACACCCGAAGCCAATTTAAAAGCAACTTTAGGGCTCGACAGCCTGGATTATATCGACCTCGTGGTAGTGATCGAAAGCAATTTCGCTTTCAAAGTAAAACCAGAAGATTTCGTGGGCATTTCTACTTTCCAGGATTTTTGCAATTACGTGATCTCCCGTGTAAATGCTAAAGCGGTGGCTTAATGGCTTCCTGGCAAGGCAAGTCCAGGGGGACTACAACCGGCTACCGGATATTCGTATGGGTATTGAAGCGTTTTGGCGTACAACCCGGTTATTTCCTGCTTCGTTTCGTTGCTTTTTATTTTTTTCTTTTTTCCCGCAAAGGTTCCAAAGCCATTTATGACCTGTACCGGCACCGGCTGGGCTATGGGTGGTGGAGATCAACCCGGCTCATTTACCGCAATTATTATTTACTCGGGCAAAGCATCATCGATAAAGTAGTGCTGATGTCGGGCATCCCCAACAAATTCACGTTCAATTTCGACGGCGAACAAAACCTGCGCGACATGGCTACCCTGGGCCGCGGCGGCATGCTGCTGAGTGCGCACATCGGCAACTGGGACATTGCCGGCCACCTGCTGAAGAGGCTGGAAACCCGCATCCACATTGTATTATTCGACGCGGAACACGAACAGATCAAGCAATACCTCGAAGGGGTTACCGGTAAAAAACAACTGAACGTGATCGTGATCAAAAACGATCTGTCCCATATTTACCAGATCAGCGAGGCTTTTAGCAACAACGAACTGGTGTGCATGCACGCGGATCGCTTCCTGGAAGGCAACAAAACCCTGGAAGCCGTACTGCTGGGCGAAAAGGCTGCGTTCCCGCTCGGGCCCTTCCTGCTGGCGGCAAAATTCAACGTGCCGGTATCTTTTGTGTTTGCAGTGAAGGAAAATCCACTGCATTATCATTTCTTTGCAAGCGATATTAAGGACTATACGGGTACGGAAAAGAACCGGCGCATGCAGGTCATGCTGGATGATTACGCGGCCAGGATGGAAGAGAAAACGAAAGCCTATCCCGAACAGTGGTTCAACTATTATAATTTTTGGCAAAAACCAGGCAAATGATCGTAACTAAAGAAAATATACACGCATTGATCCCGCAGGGTCCGCCCTTCGTAATGATCGACACCCTGGTGCAATCCGGAGAATCCAGTACCAGCGCTTCCCTGGTGGTGCGGGCCGATAATATTTTCGTGGAAGAAGGTCTTTTCCGCGAAGCCGGCATCGTAGAGCACATTGCGCAAACCGCCGCCGCCCGCTCGGGCTATGAAATGCAACTGGCCAACGGTCCACTGCGCACCGGCTACATCGGCGCCGTAAAAAACCTGGAAATCTTCAGTCTTCCACAAATAGGGGATGAACTGGTGACGGAAATAAAAATAGAAAACCGGATTTTTGACATTACAATGATCAGCGGGAAAACACATAGCAACGGTAAGCTGGTGGCTTCCTGCGAAATGAAAATATTTATTAATAAACTAAACAATACTGTATCATGAAACGTACACTACAATTAGCGGTGCTGATGACCGCCGGTTTATTTTCCACTCTTGCTGTTTCAGCGCAAACTTTGAAAGAATTTTTCAACAGCAGTTCTGTTCCGCTGACCTACCTGGGCATCGACTATTCCAAAGCAAAACTCATCAACGACCCGGGCGCCAACACCAGCGACATCAAGAACAGGCTGTACAACAGCATCAACGAAGTGGTGGTGAATGAACCGAAGAACTACGACATTGCCGGCGCCTTTCATAAGGACAATGTGAGCAGCGACCTCAGCGCTGTAAAAGCCAAGAACGACAAGATCAATTCTGAAGCGATCACTTCCACCAATACCGCGGATTTCAACAGCATGACCGAATCGGATGTGGCATCGGTGGTAAGAGGATTGAACCTGAACAAAAGCGGCATCGGGCTCGTTTTTGTAATGGAAGGCATGAAGAAGGAAGAAAAGAAAAGCTACGGCTCGGTATGGGTGGTGCTGGTAGACATGAAGTCGAAGAAAGTACTGATGGCCGAGCGCATGGAAGCAGAAGCGGCAGGTTTTGGCTTTCGCAATTTCTGGGCATCGATCATTAAAAAAACATTGAATTCGATCGAGAAGAAAAAATACAAGGACTGGAAGGGAAAATATGGCGCGTAATTTCAAGTGAGTCACTGTATGTACAGTGACTCATTTCATTTTAAACAACACCCCGCGGGTGGTAACATCCAGGATTTTTTACTCAATAAACCAAACTAAACCAAATACAACTGCATCATGAAACGTATATTACAATTTACTGCATCGCTGGCCATCCTGCTAACACTTAGCACCACCCTTGCCGCACAAACCCTGAAAGAATTTTTCAATAACACGGACCTGCACCTTACCTACCTTGGTATTGATTATACAAAAAATAAACTGATCAATAACTCCGAAGCCAACACCTACGATATTAAAAACAAGTTGTACCAGGGCATAAACGAACTGGTAGTAAACGAGCCGAGGAATTACGATATTTCAGCAGCCTTTCGCAAAACGAATGTGAGCAAAGATCTTTCTGCAATGAAAACAAAGAATGACAGGATCAATGCCGACGATATCCCTTCAATGGATGGCTCCGATTTCAGCAGGCTGAAAGAGGCCGATATAGCCGCCGCGGTAAGAGAACTTAGTCTTAACAAAACGGGCATCGGGCTGGTATTTGTAATGGAAGGGATGAAGCATGAAGGTAAAAAGCACTACGGGGCCGTATGGGCAACGCTGATCGACATGAAATCTAAAAAAGTACTGATGACCGAGCGTTTTGAAATGGAAGCAGCAGGCGCAGGCTTCCGCAATATGTGGGCTTCGGTAATTAAAAAAACTTTGAATGCGATTGAAAAAAAGAAATACAAAGAGTGGAAGGAAAAATATGGCATTTAACTTTCTTAAGTGAGCCACTGGAACTGCAGTGACTCAATCAAAAAAATGCGGGAAGCCTGTCTAAACAAAGACAGGCTTTTTCATTTTTCCCTAATTCTAAACCAAGACATACAGTTTTAGTAAAGAAAGGATTAAAGCTTTTCCATGCCTTCCTTCTTCTTCCCAAGGCACCTGTTTTCCCGCTTGTCTCAAAAAGATGGCCCTCTTTTGTGTAAACTACCGGGGCAAATCATCATAAGAAAAAAGTAAATATGTATATTTTTTGTATATATTTATTCTTAATCCGAGCCAATATGTATATGCTGCCTCTCTTTTCAATCCGCCGGAAATCATTTTTCCGGGTATTACCTTTCATTTTTTTGTTCGTCTTTATTTTGGAGTCCTGTAAAAAAACGGATTTTGCCACGCGCCCCGAAAAACGTGTTTCAGCGGAAGATTTTTTCAAAACAAAAAACACTCCTTCAACTAAAGTTGCAAGCGTCATCCAGGCCCTACGACTTGAAAACGCAAAAACAGGGTTCGTCAACAAACTACCCGTTCATGCAGGCTTGCCAATTTGGGACAAGCTGGCCATCAAACAAAGCCTTGATGTTGCAGCCAGGGGTGAAGGAGACAGCACGGAAACTTATATTATCCCAATGACGGAGAATGAACACAACCTATCTTCCATCATCGTTGCTCGTGAATGGGACAGCAGCTTTTTGATTAATTGTTATACAGCGGCTTACCTCAACAGCATCACCGCCGGGGTTAACGGTAATAATATGGATGCCGTGCAAAATACGTTGCTGTTGTTCTTTATGATGGAAAGCAAATGTTTCGGCACATCCGAATTCCATCATATCCCGCCTATACTTTTTCCTCAATCGCATCTCCTGGGGAGTGACAGCAACAAGATCATGACCGTTGTGCCGGACACGACGGGGGATTCACTGGTGAAGTGCGTGGTCTTCAAACATTGCGTGAAAACGGCTCCCTGTACGGAAGGCTCATGTGATTGGTGCCCGTTATGTATCTCAACTTATTGCTATGGCTCGATACCGCCCGGCCCCGAACCACCCGACCCAGGTGGTGGCGGCGGTGGTGGCTGTGGTGGAGGAACGCCCTGCACGAACTGCCCTCCGCCCCCGCCGGTTCCCTGTGACCAGCCTTTTTATTTGGTGGATCCGTGCGCGCCCATACCAGTGCCGCCGGTACCACTTCCACCTGACACGCTTAGCCCGGCCGGTATATTACGCCTGTTGCACGATGACAACGTGGCCATAAAAAAGCAGCGGGACTCCGTATGGGAGGTAGCTTATAACAAAGACGAAGAACATCATTTTTTATAAAGAAATACCCGGATACAACGAGGGCAATCGGGATAACAACGGATAATGATCCTGACGGTGTTACCCCCAACAGGGTAGTAGATGCAAATAGTAATCCTGACGGGGATTACCATACGCACCAGGATCATCCAAGTGCTGACTACAGGCACCCGCATGATCCGCAGGATATTGCCGTATCAAATGGGAAGCATAGAAAATTGTATTACAGGGGGTATGTTGACTGTGGAGACACTTTGTATGTAGTAGTTAACGAAAATTTAAGTCGTATAAAATCATTTTTTAGTATTAATAATAAACTTAGTATCCAAGATTCAGCTTTAACATTGTTGAATTCCGCTGGCTCGAATAGAAGGTCTGTGGGTATTAATTTATTAATGCAATTTCTTGGGAACAGTTCTATATCAGGATTAGGCTTATATAAATCAATAAATGCAGATAAAACTATATTCATTAAAATAAATTAAAATTAATATCTTAAATAAATAATTATGAAAAAGTACATTGTATTTATAGTATTAATGAGCAGTTTAAGTGAATCAAAACTTTATGCTCAAACAGATCCTGCCTATGATTCTATAGTTGCTTTGAACCTTAATCACTATGCCGGTTTGCCGGTAGATAGTTTTTTAAACCGCATACCTGTCTCGTATAATTACCTAAAAATAATGGGTTATACCAAGGGGGACAGGGCACATGGTTTAGGTATTGAATATCCCACCGGCATGATAATATTAATTTATCCTAAAAACTTCTCTCATATGAATCCGATTGATCCAGCCCATGTTTGGAATTTGGCGTTGTTTAAGAAAGAAATAGCTACTTACATAACTGTTATACACCCTTCATTTAAAGCTCTTACAGGTCAATATCCCTGAAGGAAAGCAAAAAGAAATGCCGTTCTTTTTTGCTTTTATGTAGCAAGCAATGAAAAAGATTTATTTATCAATAATAGTGTTGCTTTTTGTTAGTGCTGAAAAATCATTTGCCCAGGCCGACCCTGCTTATGATTCCCTCGTTGCTTTAAATCTTGATTATTATGCCGGCAAGCCTGTCGATAGCCTGTTACAGGTTATTCCCAAATCTTACAATGCAATGAGGATTTGGGGAGTTCTCACTAAGAATAAAGCCCGTGGACTTAATATACGTTATCCAACCGGTATGATGATAACTATCATTCCCAAAAAATTTCTTTATATGAATCCTATGGACCCCAACAGAGTTTGGGATTTGAGTCTTTTTAAAAAAGAAACCGCTTTTTATATTTCAGTTATGCACCCGGAGTTTAACGGGCTTTCTGGCAAGGTTCCATAAAACTGTGTAGATAAAAACGGAAGAGTAACCCATACTTTTTCCAAACGTATCAATTCAAGGCGAGAACTTATTTTCAATATTATTGATATTCCAGGCTATCCGGGTAACTTCATGAACGACTACAGGACATTAAAAGCAAAAGCCCTTTGTCTATGAGCCGGATTTTGATACTATCTTTTTTGATTATCGGGCTTTCTTCAACCACAAACATTTTTCAACGGAAGCGGCGGCACGCCTTGCTAGAAATCCGAACCATGAAACTGGTAACTTTAATACCACTCATTTTATCTTTTCATTTTGCGGTTGGCCAAAGCAATACGGATCGGCTTGCCAGTTATAAAAATAATGGCCAGCACTTACAAACATCTATAAGGGGTTGGCACGATTTCAATTACAAAGGCCAGTTGGATGGGGTAAAGAAAATCTCATACTCGTTTTTAGTTTTATTTCAGATCGACACAACCGGGCACATCATAAACATCAGGTTTAATAAAGAAGATGATGTGCCAGACGTAGTCAGGAACTATGCTTTGACCCTGCTTAAAACGACAGACGGCGACTGGAAACCGCAGGTGCATAATTGCAGACAACTCTTGTCGGACACCATTACCTGTAAATTTTTCTTCGCAAAAAAGCAGGCGCCTGAAGAACTACTGAATAACAAAGATCAGAAAGCCGGGAATGAACGAATGCTGGATTATACAAATGCCAATGCTCCTAAAATCTCGCTCAAAACCCTCGACTTTAATTCGCAGTTAGATAACCATTGCTGGGTTGTGATCGGGTATTGAAATTTTAATGTGGCGGGATTCTGTCTAAACAAAGACAGGCTTTTTGCTTATTACTTTTTACTTTTGCCCTCATTATGCTACACGAACTCAACAGCAAAACGGAAATACTGGTGCGCTTCAACGAAGCCGATCCACTGGGTATCGTATGGCACGGCCATTACATCCGCTATTTTGAAGACGGACGCGAAGCCTTCGGCATTACGCACGGGCTGGGCTACCTCGACGTGTATAAGCAGGGCTATGTGATTCCCATCGTGCACGTGGAATGTAATTTTAAAAAATCGCTGCGCTATGGCGACAAAGTAATCGTACACACGCAGTACGTGCCCAGCGAAGCCGCCAAGATGAAGTTCAACTACCGGCTTTTCAATGCGGCCACGGGCGACCTGGTGGCCACCGGCTCCTCCGTACAGGTGTTCCTCGAAAAAGAAACATCGGTACTGCAATTGTCCAACCCGCCCTTTTTCGAGGCCTGGAAGAAAAAGATGGACCTGGTATAAGCAACACACATGACAGACACATTCATCATCGCGGACAATATCATTTCTCCACTCGGTTATACTTCGGCGGAAAATTTTGAGCGGCTGCAGCAGGGGCAAAGCGGCATCAGGGAACACAACGATCCCATGTCGCCCCAGCCTTTTTACGCGGCGCTGCTCGACAAGGATAAACCCTTATTACCCGCCGGTAACGCAAACGGCTACACGAAATTCGAGCAGTTGCTCATCGCTTCCGTGGAAGATGCCCTGCAACGTTCCGGGCTCGATGCTTCAGATAAAGAAACCGTGCTGATCGTTTCTTCCACCAAGGGCAACATCAGCCTGCTGGAAACCGAAGCCGGGCAGGAAGGCCTTGCAGAGCGCATCGCTTTATCCACTTCCGCAAAAAAATTAGCTGCACATTTTAATTTCGTGAATACGCCGGTGATCGTTTCCAACGCCTGCATCTCCGGCCTGCTGGCCATCATTACGGGGGCCAGGCTTATCCGTTCCGGTCAATACAAACACGCCGTGGTAACGGGTGCCGATGTTATTTCAAAATTCGTACTGTCCGGTTTTCAGTCCTTCCAGGCGGTGAGCAATGAAGTATGCAAGCCCTTCGATGCACAACGGAAGGGCATCAACCTGGGCGAGGCGGCAGGTACGGTGGTGCTGTCTGTACAAAAGAAAAATAACGATGATATTAAATTTGCCGCCGGATCGGTGAGCAACGATGCCAACCATATTTCAGGCCCCTCCCGCACCGGCGAAGAACTGAACTTTGCGATCGGCAACGCCATGAAAGCGGCAGGCGTAACCAGGGACGATATCAGTTATATTTCAGCGCACGGAACCGCTACGTTGTACAACGACGAAATGGAATCCAAAGCCATTACCCTCGCAGGATTGCAACAGGTGCCGGTCAACAGCCTGAAAGCCTGTTACGGTCACACCCTGGGCGCCGCGGGTTTGATAGAATCCATCATCACCATCCATTCCATGAAATCCAGTCTTATTTTACCGAGCCCCGGTTTTACCGAGCCCGGAGTTAGCCAACCCTTAAATATTTGCACTAAATTACAGCCTGCCGTTTTGAACCATTGCCTGAAAACGGCTTCGGGTTTTGGGGGCTGTAACGCGGCAATCGTTTTTAGTAAATAATTTGTTCAGACATATTAAAACCAATTTTTTCATGGAGTTTTTCACTAAGGATAAGAAGTCGGCATTTGAAGCAAAGGAAGCCGCGCAATGGATCGCATTCGGACCCGTCATTTTTCAATCAGCCCGGGTGCTGCGCAATTCCGGCATCCTCGAATTCATAGAACAAAGCGGTAAAACCGGCGTTACGATCGAAGAAATATCCAGCCAGGTGAAATTGTCCATTTATGGGGTGCGGGTGTTGCTGGAATCGGGCCTCAGCCTAGGTTTGGTACTGTGCAACGATAAAAAATACACCCTCGGCAAAACGGGTTACTTCATCCTGCACGACAGCCTCACCAAGGCCAATATGGATTTTGTGCACGATGTGAATTATAAAGGCTTGTTCGACCTCGACAAAAGCATCGAGACCGGCAAACCCGTTGGCCTAAAGGAATTCGGCGAATGGGATACCATTTATGAAGGCCTGTCGCAACTGCCTGCCCATGTACAAAAAAGCTGGTTCAGCTTCGACCATTATTTTTCCGACGACGCTTTCCCGCTGGTACTGCCAAAAATTTATAAAGACGGCATTAAAAATATTCTTGATATCGGCGGCAACACCGGCAAATGGGCCATTGCCAGCACGAAATATAAGGATGATGTCCACGTTACCATTATGGACCTGCCGGGGCAACTGAACGTGGCCAAAGCCAGGATCGCGCAACTGGGGCTGGAAGACCGGGTATCGTTTCAACCGGTGAATATCCTGGACGAAACGGTGGCCTTCCCCAAAGGCTTCGACGCCATCTGGATGAGCCAGTTCCTCGATTGTTTTTCCGAGAACGAGATCGTTTCGATCCTTAAAAGGTGTTTTGATGCACTGGATGAAAACGGATTTGTGTTTATCCTTGAACCTTTTTGGGATAAACAGCGTTTTGAAGTAGCAGCTTTTTGCCTGCAGCAAACCTCGCTGTATTTTACCGCGCTGGCAAACGGCAACAGCCAGATGTACAGCGCCGAAACGTTTTTGGCCTGTATTGAAAGGGCGGGATTCGAGATCGTGGAGCAGGAAGACAATATCGGCCTAAGCCAAACCCTGCTGAAATGCAGGAAAAAGAAATAAGCAAGAACCGCATACACCCAACTACTACTATAATTTTTGAACATGAAAACAGAAAATGTTGACGTGCTGGTGATCGGCGCAGGTCCTGCCGGAACCGTGGCGGCCTCTATCATTAATAAGGCCGGCTTTAAAGTGAAGATCGTTGAAAAGCAACAGTTCCCCCGCTTCGTGATCGGCGAAAGCCTGCTGCCCCGCTGCATGGAAGCGCTGGAAGAAGCCGGTTTCCTCGAAGCCGTAAAAGCAAAGGGTTTCCAGGAAAAATTCGGCGCCAAATTCGTAAAGAACGGCAAAACCTGCGATTACTTTTTTGCCGACCAGTTTACGGCCGGCTGGGACTGGACCTGGCAGGTACCGCGTGGCGAATTCGATAAAACGCTGGCCGACACCGTAGAGCAGATGGGCGTTCCCGTTAGTTACGAAACTTCGGTAACCGCCATCGAATTCAATGGCTCCAACTCCATCACCACGGTAGAAGACAAGGACGGCAACAAAAGCACTATTGCCGCCCGGTTCATCGTAGATGGCAGCGGTTACGGCCGCGTGATCCCCAAATTATTCAACCTCGATAAGCCGTCGAATTTAGTACCCCGCAAAGCCCTGTTCACGCATACCATCGATAAAAAACGTTCGATGGACTACGAACCCAACCGCATCACCATCATTGTTCATGCTTTTGGCATCTGGGTGTGGGTGATCCCTTTTTCCAACGGCGTTACATCCCTCGGCTTTGTTGGCGACCCTGAATTCTTCGATAAATACAAGGGCACGGATGAAGAGCAGTTAAGGGCGCTCATTGCAGCAGAACCTTACCTGGCAGAGCGTTTCAAGGAGGTGGAGTTTGTATTCGAGCCAAAGGTTTTACAATCCTGGAGCAGCACCACGGAAAAATTTTACGGCGAAGGATTCGTGCTTACGGGCAACGTGACCGAATTCCTCGATCCTGTTTTTTCCTCCGGCGTAACCCTCGCCACCGTTTCCAGCCAGATGGCGGCGAAGCTGGTGATCAGGAAACTAAACGGGGAGGACTTCGACTGGAACGAAGAATATACCCAACCCATGATGCAGGGCGTGAACACCTTCCGCTCCTACGTGATGGCCTGGTACGAAGGCACGCTGGATACCATTTTCTTTGCGGATAACCAGGTGGCCGATATCAAAAGCATGATCTGTTCTGTATTGGCCGGTTATGTGTGGGATACCAAAAACCCTTACGTGAAAGACCATGAATTCGCGTTGCAAAAACTGGCCAGGCTCATTACGCTGCGGGATTCGATGCAAACGAGTACTCAACCAACCAGCTAGATGTTGCCCGACGACCAAGACCTATACATTACCGCCACCTGCGGCATCAGCAGCAACCGTGTAACCCGCGATGAACGGGTTATTTTTGAGGAAGCTGCCGCTACGCCCGGGGATTTTTTGGTGGCTGCCTATCGTCATTCCGGCATCGCGTATCCCAAGTTCTTTAAAATGGACAACCTCAGCCGCCTGGGCTGGCTGGCCGCCGAATTATTAACGCAAGGGCAAGGCTTGCTGGAAAAATACGATCCAAAACGCGTGGGCATTGTTTTATCCAACGCCAGTTCCAGCCTGGATACCGATACGCGCTATTACGAAACCACCCGCGACATGGCCAGTCCGGCCCTGTTCGTATATACATTGCCGAATATTGTAATGGGCGAGATCTGTATCCGGCAGGGATTTAAAGGCGAAAATGCCTTTTTCATCACGGAAGCATTCGACGCTGATTTTATGCAGCGATATGTAACGGGGCTGATGGAAGAAGGGAACCTCGACTGCTGCATTTGCGGCTGGGTAGAAATCCTCGGCGCAAAATATAAAACTGTGCTATTTTTGGTGGAGAAATCAGTTTTAGAAGTGACGCACTCCCAAAAATTCACAACGGAAAATATCATCAAACACTACGCATTATAACATGGATAAATTAATGGCCGATCTGAAAGTACAGATCATTGAGCAACTGAACCTGCAGGATACAAAACCGGAAGACATCGGCGACGACCAGGCTTTATTTGTAGAAGGGCTTGGACTGGATTCCATTGACGCACTGGAACTGATCGTGCTGCTGCAGCAAAAATATCAGGTGAAACTGGCCAATGCCGATGACGGTCCGAAAGTATTCCGCACCGTGCGTACCATGGCCGAATACATTACTGCCCATAAGGCACAGAACGCATAATACATGAGCGCACCCGTTTTTATTGCCGGCACAGGCGCTATTTCGGCGATCGGGTATTCTACGGCCGCCTGCCTTGCTGCATTGAAAAACGAAGCGGCGGGCATCGGTGAAATGCATTACCTCGATTCTGTACACCGTAACGAATTGCCCGTAGCCGAAGTAAAGCTCAGCAATGAAGAATTGTCGGCGCTTTCCGGCCTTGCGCCGCACATCAGCCGCACGGCGCAACTGGGTACCATCGCCGCAAAAGAAGCATTGGCCAACGCAGGCATTCATGACGTTGCACAATGGCGCACCGGTTTCATTTCTGCCAACTCGGTGGGTGGCATGGACAAATCAGAAAATTTTTACAAAGCATTTTTACCCGATCCTTCCAAAGGCCGTTTGCGGGACGTGGTGAATCATGAGTGTGGTACCGTTACCGAGATTGTGGCCGATCAGCTGGGCATTAAAGATTACATCACCACCATCAGTACGGCCTGTTCTTCTTCCGCCAATTCTATTTTTTTTGCTGCGCGTTTGATTAGGAATAATATCCTGGATGTAGTGGTGGCCGGCGGCGCAGATGCATTGACGAAATTTACCCTCAACGGTTTTAATACGCTGATGATCCTCGACAGCGAATACTGCAAACCTTTCGACGAAAACCGCAAAGGCCTCAACCTCGGCGAGGGCGCGGGTTACGTGGTATTGGTTTCGGAAAAAGTAGCTGCAACACTGCAAGCAAACCCATCCGTGAAATTAAGCGGTTACTGCAACGCCAACGATGCGTATCACCAAACGGCATCTTCGCCCGATGGTACGGGTTCGTACCTGGCGATGAGCGGCGCGTTAAAAAGGGCCGGGTTGCAACCTGCCGACATTAATTATATCAACCTGCACGGTACGGGCACGCAGAACAACGATATTGCAGAAGGCACGGCGATCAAAAGATTGTTTGAACCGCATTTTCCAAAAATGAGTTCCACCAAAACATTTACCGGCCATACGCTCGGCGCCTGCGGTGGTATTGAAGCTGTTTTTTCCATCCTCAGCATTCATAACGGTATCGTGTACCCGAACCTGCGCCTGGAAACACCCATGAGCGCACTGCCGTTTACACCGGAAACAAAACTGGTTACCGGCCTCGATATAAAACATGTATTGTCCAACTCCTTTGGCTTTGGCGGCAATTGCTCCTCCTTAATTTTTTCAAAAGTATAGCGATGTACATCAGGGCCACCGGCAACATATCTCCACAACAAAGTTTCGGCCACGGGCCTTTACTGGAAACGCCCGTAGATCATGCCGGCAACCGGTTAAATTGCATTGAACCCGATTATAAGGAGTTCATCGACGTGAAGCTGATCCGGCGCATGAGCCGCATCATTAAAATGGGCGTGGCGGCCGCATCGGAATGTTTGCGCGAAGCGGACCTTCAAAATCCTGATGCTATAGTAACCGGTACTGCTTATGGTTGCCTGGAAGATACCGGCATTTTTTTAGGCAGGATGGTGGAGCAACAGGAAACCCTGCTGGCACCTACCGCCTTCATACAATCAACACACAATACCATCGGTGCGCAGATAGCGTTGCAATTACAATGCAACAATTATAACAATGCCTTCGTACACCGCGGCTTTTCTTTTGAAAGCGCCCTGCTCGATGCGATGCTGCTGCTGAAAGAAGGTGATGCGCAAAATGTACTGGTGGGTGCCATCGACGAGATCACCAATGCCAGTCATGCCATATTAACCCGGATGGGCTTGTACCGCCGCGACAATGCACCGGGCCTTAACCTGCTAACAACCCCGCAAAAAGGAACCGTGGCCGGTGAAGGCGCCGCGTTCTTTGTGTTGGCCAACGATCCTTCTGCAACGGATTATGCAAAGCTGGACGCACTGCATACTTTTTATAAACCTGCGGGTAAGGAAGCAATTGAAAAAGAGATCGGCCGGTTTTTATCGGAAGCCGGCGTGGAGTTGAATGATATCGATTTGATCATTGATGGAAGGAATGGCGACCTGCGGCACGATGATGTTTTCACCGAACTGCAAAGCAGTCTTTTTAAAAATATTCCAACTGCCGGTTTCAAACAGTTCTGCGGCGAATTTCCTACCGCTTCGGCCTTTGCGTTGTGGCTGGCATCGCGCATACTAAAAGATGCAAAAATTCCTGCCGCCTTGAATGTATCCGGAGAACCCGCGGCACTTAAAAAGATACTGATCTACAATAACCACCTAAACAGCCACCACAGCTTACTGCTGGTATCGGCATGCTAACGTTCAGGAATACAAATATTGTTTTTTTGCCGGGGTTACTGGGGTTGATCGCAACAGATATTTTTTATACGCCCATCGCCTGGTATTATTATTTGTTGCTTGTCTTTATTTATTCCCTGATCGTTTTTTACGGCTGCATCAACATACAATCCAATTTTTTCATGCCGGTTATTTGTGCCGCCAATACACAGGAAAAAGAAATTGCGATCAGTTTCGACGATGGTCCTGTTGAACAATACACACCCGAATTACTTGCCATTTTAAAACAACACGAAATAGAAGCTGCTTTTTTTTGCATCGGTAACCGCATCGAAGGAAAGGAAGCGCTTTTAAAAGAAATAGTTGACGGCGGGCATACCATCGGCAACCACAGCCATTCCCACCATTTTTGGTTCGACCTGTACGGCAGCAAAAAAATGCAGTCTGACCTGGCGATGATGGACGCGGCAATGGAAAAAGCAACTGGCAAAAAGCCCAAATTATTTCGTCCACCCTATGGCGTTATGAACCCCAATCTTAAAAAAGCGATCCTCGCCGGCGGTTACACGCCCGTTGGCTGGAATGTGCGCTCGCTCGACACGATTGTTAAGGAGGATAAAAAACTGCTCGACAGGATCTTGCCCGGTATCAAACCCGGCGCCGTTTTTTTATTCCACGATACCAGCAAAACCACGCTCAACATACTTCCTGCCTTCATAGGAGAAGTTAAAAAAAGGGGGTTCCGGGTCACGCGGCTGGATAAAATGCTACATTTGCAGCCTTATGCGTAAACTATTATTTATTGGTTCGCTGCTGCTGTTCAACTTTGCGGCGAGCGCACAGTATGCGGGTTATACCGCGGTGGCGGACATTGCAAAATTCAAGGAACAATTTGCTGCGGCCACGCAAAAAACCAGTTCCATTAAAAGCAATTTTGTACAGGAAAAGAACCTGTCAATGCTTTCCGAAAAAATAATTTCCAAAGGAAAGTTCTGGTTCAAAAAAGAAAGCCGCGTTCGCATGGAATACAACCAGCCCTACGAATACCTGATGGTGATCAACAAAGACAAGGTATGGGTAAAGGATGGCAAGAAAGAAAACAAGGTTTCCACGAAATCCAACAAGTTATTCCAGCAAATCAACAAGATCATGATCGATTGCATGCAGGGTACGGCGTTGAACAATCCCGATTTTAAAACGCGTGTGCTGGAAGGTAAGGGCGGCTACATGGTAGAATTGACACCTGTGGTGAAGAACATGAAAGACTTATTTAAAACGGTGAACGTGATCGTTGATAAAAAAGATTTTTCAGTGTCGAGCATCGAAATGCACGAGCCAGCGGGCGACGATACCATCATCCGCTTTGTGAACAAGGAACTGAATACAACCATTGCCGATGCGCTTTTTGATATTAAGTAGTTGGATGATTGCAATGATGGGCTGCAGTTCAGCCTACAAGCACCTGCAAAAAACAAGCGGTGATGTAAACGCTGTGCAGAAATTCAAACCGGCTTTTACCGTAGCATTATACAGCGCCCGGGTAGATGTGGTGGGCAATCACCTCAGCGGTTTGTTGCTGATCAAAAAAATGCCGGACAGTACCACGCGCATCGTGTTCTCCAATGAAATGGGCTTTAAATTTTTTGATTTTGAATTTGGCAGTAACGGCGCTTTTAAAGTGTATTCGATCATCAAAAAGATGGATCGTAAATCGGTGATCACCACGCTGAAGAAGGATTTCCAGTTGATGCTGATGAACGACCCTGACAACCGTTCGGCTTACCTGCGCAGCGCACCCGGCCTGTTGTATTTCACCTACCCGCAGCAGAAAGGTTTTAATTATTATATTACAGATGCTTCTGCGGATAAATTAGTGCGCCTCGAAAGAGCGTCCAAAAGAAAAACGGTGACGACGGTGCTGATGGAAGAATACAGGAATGGGATTCCTGATACCATTTCCGTATCGCATAGTACCTTTAACTTTACGATTGGCTTAAGAAAAATTGAACGATAATGCTTGCGAAAAATAATTTTTATAAGATAACGGCCTACGAAAAAGGAGATGCCAGTGTGAATGCCGTGATAGAGATCAATGCGGAACATGAGATATTTTCCGGCCATTTTCCCAGTCAGCCCGTAGTGCCCGGCGTGTGCATGATGCAGATCGTGAGGGAATTGCTGGAAAAAGCAATCGGCAGGCCAACGGTATTGAAAAAAGGCGATGACATAAAGTTTCTCGCAGTGATCAATCCCCTCGTCAACAACACCATCAGCGCGGTACTTAAATACAGCATTGCGGAAGACGTGGTAACGGTTACGGCTACCCTGTCAAAAGACGAGCTCGTGCATTTTAAATTCAAAGGCTCTTTTCAATAGCAGCGCCCGGTTCCTGCAAGCCTTCCTTTTCCTTTCCCGGCATCAGCCAGTTGATGAGGTCCAGCGCCGGTCCCGTCATGAAAGTGGTGATAATCGCCATCAACACCATCATCGTAAATATCTGCGGCGAAAGGATACCCAGGTCGTAACCGATGTTCAGTACAATCAGTTCCATCAATCCCCTGGTGTTCATCAATGCACCGATGGATAAACTGTCTTTCCAGCTTTGTCCTACCATTTTTGCCGCCAGTGTACTGCCGCCGAATTTTCCCGCTACCGCAACCAGCACTACCCAGCCGCAGGTGATCCATAAAGAACTTTCATTCAGTAATCCTATCTGCGTACGCATGCCGGTATAAACAAAGAACAGCGGCAGCAACAATACCATGCTCACGTCTTCGATCTTATCAGCCATGATGTTGCGGAAATTGAATTGTACCGGCATGATCACGCCGGCGAGGAAGGCACCAAACAAAGCGTGGATGCCGATGATCTCGGTGGTATAAGCCGATAGCAGCAGGAACATGAAAATGATAGCGATCACCATTTTTCTTTTGTCTTCACGGCGGCTGTAGAGTTCGCCTAATTTTTTCAAAAGCGGCCGGATGGCATACCACATCACGAATACGTATAACACGGCCATGCCGATATTGTACAAAGCGCTGATGGAAGATCCCGACTTCACGATGGCGATCACGGCAGCGAGTATGCACCAGGCCGTGATGTCGTCGGCAGCCGCACAGGTGATGGCCAGCGCGCCCAGTTTTGTTTTTGTAAGATTCTTTTCCTGCAGGATCCGGGCCAGCACCGGGAAAGCCGTGATGCTCATGGCAATGCCCATGAAGAGTGCGAACGACAGGAAGGAGGTATTGGCCGGTGCGTATTGATCGTATAAAAAATACGCGAGTCCCATGCCCAGGCTGTACGGGATGATGATGCTGGCATGGCTGATGATGATGGCGCCGTAAGCCTGTTTGCCAATGAGGCTCAATTCGAGTTCCATGCCGATGATGAACATGAAAAGAATAAGCCCGATCTGGCTGAGGAACTGCAGGTTGACGATGGAAGCAGCCGGGAAAAGAAAACCGGATGCCTGCGGAAAAAAGAGTCCAACGATGGACGGTCCTAATACTATGCCTGCCACGATCTCCCCGATCACCGCGGGCTGGCCTATTTTTTTAAAAAGGTAACCGAAGAAGCGCGCAACCAGTATGATGATCACAATCTGCAAGAGCAGCACGGCCAGCGGGTGATGGATATTCGTTTTGAATGCATTGGTGAAAATGCTGTACGCATCTGCTGCAACCGGTTTTGTAACCGGGCTGGTTATTTTTTTTGCTGCTTCCAGCGAATGGCCTTGCTGTATGATCCAGTAGATCAACGATCCGAAGCCGATCACGACCAGGCTGTAGAAAAATAAGCTTTTAGTTTTTTTCACCGCAGAGTAGTTTAGCATTTTTAGTGCATTGCCGAGTGAGTCTCTCCCAGAGAACTACTCTCTCAGCAATGCCTGTAAATTAATAAATAACAGCAATCCTTCGCCCGGCAAATTATTATTCTTCTCAGCATTTTGTTTTAATTACCGGTTATGAAGTAATTTTCCTGCATGCAAAAAACGGTTCCAAAAGATAGCTACGATGTAACGGTGATCGGCGCCGGCGTGGGCGGATTAACGGCGGCTTCCATATTGAGCAAGGCTGGCTTTTCTGTTTGCGTGCTGGAAAAAGAGCCGCATGCCGGTGGTTACCTGGCGGGTTTCCGGCGCAAACATTTCAGGTTCGATACGGCCATTCACTGGCTCAACCAATGCGGCACCGGCGGACTGTTGAACCGGTTGTTCGATTTTTTAGGGACCGATCACCCGGTGGCTGTGCCGCAGCAACGCATCCGCCGTTACAAGGGCGACAGTTTCGATTACCTGCTCACCAATAAGCCCGATGATTGGCGCGACCAGTTGATCCGTGAATTTCCAGAAGATAAAAAAGGCATCGAAAAATTTTTTAAAGCCGCGAAGAAGATCGGCAAGTCGATGATGGATTTCAACGTGGTGTTCCGCTCCGAAGAAACGATGAACTTTCCTGAAAGGCTGAAGAATAAACTGCGGCTCATCAGTTTTGTTATCCCTTTTATCCCCTTTATTACCTACAGCGGTGAAAAAGGATTGGCCAAAGGCCTGCGTAAATTTTTTAAGAACGAAGCGCTGCACAAAATATTTGTTTCCGAAACGGAGTTATTGGGTTGCCTGGTGCCCATCGGCTGGGCTTATTACGGCGATTTTCAAAGTCCGCCCAAAGGCGGCGGGCAGGTGATACCCGAATGGCTGCAGCATACGATCGAGCAACAGGGCAGCGACCTTTTTTTCAAAGCCACCGTTAATGAAATATTGCTGGAAGGTAATGTTTGCAAAGGCGTTTCCTTCACGCAACGGGGCAGCACTTACCAGGTAAAAAGCAAATACGTGATTGCGGCCTGCGATGTGGAAACGTTATACGAAAAAATGCTGCCGGCGCACAGCATTCCCGAAAAGTTGAAACAGAAATTGCGCGTGGCCGAATTGTACAGTTCATCGGTAACGATATCGATCGCGCTGGATTGCCCGACCGAAGCGCTGGGTTTCAATGAAGAATTATTGCACCTGGCCAGCGAAGCCGTTAGTTTTGAAGACCACCATAGTGGCGACCCGGCCAAAACGGAGATCAGCATACTGGCCCCTTCGCAGCGCGATAAATCGATGGCGCCGAAAGGCAACGGCACGCTTACGTTGTTCATGCCTGCCTTCATGCATGCGTACAACGAATGGGGAACAGGAAAAGATGATAAGGGCAATTATGTACGGAACGAAACGTACGAAAAAATAAAGACGGAGATCGCGGAGGTCATCATTGCGCGGGTAGAAGACAAGATTGCCCCCGGCCTGCGGCAACACATTTTATTTTACGATGTAGCCACACCGGTTACGCATTGGCGCTATACCGGTAACAAGAACGGCACCATGATGGGCGCCAAACCCGGCCGGCAAAATATGCAGAATAAAATTGCGCATTACCAAACCCCGGTACAGAATTTATTGCTGGGCGGGCATTGGGCCGAACTGGGGGGTGGCGTGCCCATTGCCGTGAAAGCCGGTTCCAACGCGGCCTTGCTGATCCTGAAGAAAGAAAAGAAACCGGCCTTTCAATCCCTGGCCGCTTATATGGACCATAAAATTTCTTTGGAAGCCATTGCTGCAACCGGTGATTTCAAACCCTATGATAATTCCTGGGTGCAGGAGTTGACGCCGGCGCAAAAGCAGGAAGGCTTCCTCGCTTCGGAGTAATATCAGGATGTTGATATTACTTGAGTCACTTCCAGAGATTAACTCACTCAATAAGAAAGAAAAAACGTCGCACCTACGGAGCGGATGGTCATCTCCATTGTAGCTATCAATACGGAACTCCTGCCGGAGTTTTGCAGTGTTCCTGATGCTACTACCTGATGTTTTTTAGAACGATAATTTATTATTCTTTAGAATTTTCATTCATCATTTATCATCTTGCTATTTGTTCCGTTAGGAACACCGTGTTTATAACAAGCAATAGAATGGCTTTACGCTCCGTAGGTGCGCCGTAAGTTTTCAGCCTGAGTTTCTAGCTAGAAGTAACTCACTCACTGATCAGCATCAACGAATGCTGTATCCCTTTAAAATTATTATAGATCAAAATGCTTTTGTAACCAGCATTGTCGCCTTGCTTTTTGATTGCGTGTGCGGGGATATGTTGCGACTGTAAGATCGTTCCGGCAAACCATACCGCGAAAGCAGTAGCGGTAGGAAATTCACCACACAAATGTTTGAAGCGGGCGACGGAAGTGCCGGCAGGTAAAAGGCTTTCCACATTTTCGTAAAAGTGCAGGTGGCGCTGGTCGCCGTTCTCGCCGCTTAACAAGAGGCCGGGCTTTGCGTTGTGTTTGGAAAGGAAATTTTCAATCCATTCTTTCACTACCGTATCATCATCGCTGTGCAGGGTAGTTACCCCGTCAATACTATATTGAGATCCCTCTTGTTTATTGTTCACCAAAAACATAGCCGCCGCTTCACCGGCAATACTGCCGGGTGTTGGTAAAGCATAAAAATTATCACTGTTCACGGTTCCTGTTTTATAAGAACAGCTCAATCTTTCGAGGTTGTAATTGAAAGAAGAAATTTCGTCTACGCCGCCCAGTAAGTATGTATGATCCGGGTGATCGTGCAACTGTAACATGGCGTCGAGCACGGCATTTTCGAAAGCCAGTCCGCGATGCGTATGCGTTATGTTGTATCCTTTGTTGCGGCTCATGAGCCCGAGTGTGCCGGCAATGGCATTGGTGGTGCTTTGCACGAAACTGCCCGGCGCCAGTATGCCTTCTTCGTATTGAACGATCTGGTTCAGGAAGCTGATGCAATCTTCCATACCGCCCTTGGCCGTGCCAATGATGATGCCGCTGGTATTACCCGATGCTTTCAACAGGTTCAAAGCCGCGCCCACGCCCAACCGTATGGCCGTACCCATGCGGCGCAACATGCCCGGTGGAATGCCTTCGTAAGCCGGTTCAATGGCTTTTAATTTATTGTCGACGGGTGGTTGTAAATTTTCAAGATCAACGGCAGGATAAGTCAACTGCGGGGATAAACAGGTGCTATGGTGAATGTATAACATCGTTTACGCTTTTGAAAAAACCAGTGAAGAACAATTGCCGCCAAAGCCAAAGGAATTGGACATGACGTGACGGATCGCTTTTTTACCATATTCCTTTACCGGGGTTAAACCGGTAGCAGGGATCGGCGCTGTAAAATTCAATTGCGGGTACAGTTCCTGTCCGGCAATGTTGAGGATGCTGTACACAGCTTCTACGGCACCGGCAGCCCCAAGTGTATGTCCTACGTTCGCCTTGGTGGAAGCGAAGGCAGGCGCGGTGCCGAATAAGCGCAGCATGGCACGGCTTTCCACTTCGTCGTTGTTTTCCGTGCCGGTTCCATGTGCGTTGATAAAATCGATGTCCGTGGTTTGCAGGCCTGACATTTGCAACGCGCCCTGCATCGACAGGAACGGTCCGTCGCCCTGTTCGGAAAGCGAAGAAGGATGAAAGGCATCGTTGCTGTTGGCATAGCCTGTTAATTCCGCGTATACTTTTTTACCGTTGAGGTCTTCTTCTTTTTCCAATACGATGAACGCTGCGCCTTCGCCGAGGTTCAGGCCTTTGCGGTTGATGTCGAACGGCGTACACAGGTCGTGCGACAGTATGTGCAGCGCGTGAAAGCCATTGACGGTGAATTTTGCCAGGCTGTCCACGCCACCCACGATGGCCCTTTTGGCCCGGCCCTGGTTGATGAGTTGCGCACCGTTCATGATGGCATTGGCGGAAGAAGAGCAGGCGGTATTGATGGTATTGATGAAACCCTTCATGCCATAACGCTGCTGTATAAAAAGTTGTATGGATGCGCTGTCGTAAGATTCGAGGTAAGCCGAACCGTTGTCCGCTTCCCGTGCATCGCCGTATAATTCATCGGTAAGGCACATGCCGCCCACTGTGCTGGCACCGATGAACGCGGTACCGGTTGCTGCAATATCGGTTAAGGAAAGGTTACTGTTGCGCACCGCTTCTTCAAAAGCATGCAGGGCCAGTAAGGAAGTGCGGGTAACGCCGGGCGCGGTGACCTGTAATTTTTCTTTGAGTGCGGCGGTAGCATGATGAACGATGCCGAAGGGCAGCATCCCCGCATACCTGGAAGGAAAAAGATCCATGCTGGTATTGATGCCCGACCTGCCTTCTTTAAGGGCTAAACGGTTGCCTGCTACGGAATCTCCAATAGCAGTTATGATGCCCATCCCTGTAACGAAGATCCTGCTCAATCTTACCTGTTTTTATTTCGTTCGGTTTTTTTCTATATAATCCACCATCGTGTTGATGTCCACCAGGATTTTCCGGCCTTCTTTTGGATCCTGGATGTTGATGCCGTATTCGCGGCCCAGCAAAACGATCAGTTCGATGGAGTCGATAGAATCCAGTCCCAGCCCTTCGCCAAACAAAGGCTCGTCGTCTTTGATGTCTTCCGGTTTTACGGATAACAGGTTCAGGAATTGTACGATCTGTTGCTTCAACTGTAGTTTTAATTCGTCTGTCGTTTGCATAATATCAAATCAGGTTTTTTCTTTTTAATCCATACAGGGTTATCGCCTGTATCACGAAGGTAATGCCCAATAAAGGTAAAATATTTAAAATAACATCCCTCAACTTTCCTCCTTCGAGGAATAAGCCGTAATAGGCTTCGAGGCACCAGTGGAGGGGCGACATCTTCATAACGAACTGGAATGAATCGGGCATGGCAAAACTCGGCACCAGCAAACCGCCGATGGCCGCCATCAATACAATCGATACGGCGCCGATGCCGTTGGCCTGTTCCTGCGTTTGTGCAAATACGCCGATCATGATGGCATAACTAACGGCGCACCAGCCGCAGATGAGCGATACAATAAACACGCCGGTAATGTCGGACGGTAAATTCAGTTTTGGCAATCCCATCGAAGGGAAAAGCCACACGCCGATGGCGAAAACAACGCCGGCCTGTACCAGCGTAACAAATAAATAAGTGAGTTGTTTTGAGATGAGCGCAACGATGTAATTGGTGGGTAATGTTTTTAAGCGGATGAAACTACCGTTGAGTTTTTCCCTCACCACGCTGCCGCCCAAAGAGATCACGATGAAGAACATGGCAAACACCGTCCAGGCCGGCACATTGTGCTGCGAGGCGTTGGGGATGTTGCGGCTGCCGTCTCTCGACACGGGCACGTCGTTGATGGCGACCTGGTTGTTGAGCATTTCATTTTCCAGGGAGTCGGGCAGGTCTTTTTCATTCAGGGAAAAATAAATGCTCTTGAGTACCTGTTTGCTTTGCACCACCTGCAACGAACTTTTCAACGCGCCCTGGATGGAATGCCGGAAAGATTCCTGCAACACGGGATGGTACAACAACGTGATGGGCTCCACGCTGTCCGTAGCTTTGGAATTGGAGTCGATGTCGAGCCCCATATTCTTTAACGCCTTGTGCGCAATGTCATCTGCTTTCTGTTCAATCTTCGCGGTAAAATTATCGGGGATGATGATGGCGATCACGGCGTCTTTGGCATGCATGCGTTCGGAGATCGATTTGATGTTTTCTTTCGCCTCCACCATCTTTAAATCGAACATGCCCACTTTGTTGATGGCCGTTACCAGTTGTTTACCTGCCGCGCCGGTGTCTTTATTGCAGAGCAACATGGGTACGCGATTGGTGTTCAGCATTTCAAAAGTGCTGTTCTGCACCGCGGTGATCACGATGGCCAGCACGATCGGCATTACGAACATGAAGATGAGCCCCAGCTTATCGCGCGTGAGGATTTGAATGTCTTTTACTATCGTTGCCCAGAGTTTATACATTATGCGTCCCTGAGGTTTTTGCCGGTGAGGCTGATGAACAATCCTTCCAGTCCTTCTTCCTGGTGATCGATGAGCAACTGTTCGATGCTGTCGTGCACCAATATTCTTCCATCGTCGATCATGGCAATTTTGTTACAGAGGTCTTCGGCTTCGCTCAACTGGTGCGAGGTATAGATCAGCGTGGTGCCGTTGCTGTTGAGTGCTTTTAAATAGGTGATGATGGCGTGGCGCGTGTGTACATCCACCCCAACAGTCGGCTCATCCAAAAACAATACACGCGGGTTGTGCATCACGCCGATGGCGAGGTTGACCCGGCGCTTCATACCGCCGGAAAATTTTTGTACGGCTTTGTTGCGCACGTCCTGCAACTGCAGCACTTCCAGCAATTCGGCGGTTTTGTTTTTAATCTCGGTTTTAGACAAGCCGTACCAGGCACCGAAGAAAGCGAGGTTTTCCGCGGGACTTAATTCCTGGTAAAAAGAAAAATCCTGTGGTACGAAACCGAACAGGCGGTTGGTTGCTTTTTTGTGCCGGGCGATGTCCTGCTCAAACAAGTGAATGCTTCCTTGCTGAAAATCCAGCAGGCCGGTCATGCAGTTCATCAACGTCGTTTTTCCGGCACCGTTAGGTCCGAACAAACCAAAGCGTTCGCCCGGTTCCACGTTTAAATTAAGATCGGTGAAAGTGTCGTTGTTCTGACCGGGATACCGGAAGCCCAGGTGCTTTATGCTGACCGCTGCGCTCATGAATCCCATTTTATTTTAGACAAAGCAGTGAAAGCTTCTTTCTCCACTTCGGCAATTTTTATAAGGTAATCGCCCATCACGTCAAAGTCGGCCTGGCTGCCGATGCGGCCTTTGTAAATGCCCGCGGCCTGTACGGCAGCGCTGCGCCACATATCGCCGGACTGGGTGAACAGTTTTGAAATTTCTATCAGCTCGTCTTTTTTATGATAGGCATGTGCTTCCTGTAAAAAGGCGCCGTAGATATAACGGAAGCCGCCGCCGCCGGTGCCGATCTCTTCCTGCATGCGCACGAGTTGCGCCAGGTAGAGGCCCGCGGTTTGCTGACCCAGCTTATCTCTCCAGTTCTTTATTTTTTTGCCGGTGAAGCGGATGCCAGCCACGCCGGCAATAGGACCGGGAATACGGATCATGTCGCGTACATTTCTTTTGATGCCCGACTTGATCGCGTTCTTAATTTGTTCGGGTGTTACCGGCCTTCCTTCTTTGGGATAATATATTTGTCCTTTCGGCGCCAGCGCGCCTTTGGCAAAACGCACGCGCTCCAGTTCGTAAGAGGATAGTTTGGTGGGTTCTTCCATTACCGGGTCGCTGATCAGGTAATCGTCGCCTTCCTTGCCGAATACGATGAGGTTGTGCGCGTTGAAATGAAAACGGTATTCTTTTGGGAAATAAGTTAAATAGTAAACGCCTACCTGGCAACCGACGGGCTGTCCTTCGGCGAGGCATTGATCCAGCGCCTGTTGCGCGGCTTCGTGGGAACTGAATTTTTTTCGAACGACAGGTATATCCAACGCATTGCAGGTGCGTTTAAAGATCAGTCCCGGCATGGTACGGAATGCGATGGCCGGGCCTTTGTTGATCTTGAGCAAGGGAATATAAACGAAGAAAAGGCCGGAGCCGATGCCGAAGGATAAGGGCTCTGTCAGTTCCGTCACACCAACGCTTCTCAGTAAATTGGTGGTCACGCCGTTCTCGCAATGTGCCGCCTGCAGGTGCTTAAATTCCATCTTCTTTTATTGTCATTGTTTTTAATTCGTCGATCGTAACGTTGAATGCATCTGCGTAACGCTGTAATTTTTTATCGGACAATTTGTTGAAGACTGATGGTTTCATATGCTGTTTGATCGTCCATTTCCAAAAGCCGGTGTAGGCTGCAACGATCGTTGGGTCCATCAACCTCAGTTCGGTAAAATATAAGATCGGGCTGGCTTCGCCTTTCAATACTTTTTCTTTTGCGTTGGCAATGCGTTGTTCGATGTCTTCCCAGGCCACATCCAGCGCTTTTGTTTTCACGTCCCAGCCGGTGCTTAATTCGGTTCCATAGTTACCGGCATCATCTACCGTATAAACAACCTCTTTGGTGAGTTTGTTGAGGGCGCCGTTGTCCTGCGGGGTTTCTTCTTTTTTCATGTGTTGATATTTATAGCCGGGAAGGCGGAAAGTATTTTCTTTGAATTACATTTAAAAAGGACGCCTTGCCTTTAAATAAATGAAATTTTATAGCAACCAACAGCAAGGTCGTATTCCCTCATTTCATTTTCACATTTTCAAATTGGCACATTTACTTTCTACGGGCAAATATCAGCAAACGGTTAGCAAACTATACATGTAGGAAAAGCGCGCACTTTCGGGTACGAGTAATAATATTTTATCGCCTACTTTTAGTTTACCGCTGTGAAACAATTCATCTACCATCAGGTACACGGAGGCCGCGCCTACATTGCCTACGGTGCTGAGGTTCACAAACCATTTATCGTATTCGATGCCGGTGCCGTTTTCGATGAGGCGGGTAAATATTTTGTCTTTAAAAAAGTTGCTCGACATGTGTGGCAGAAAATAATCGATCTCGGAAGATTTAACGCCGTGTTTGTCCAGCGCGGCTTTCAACCCAACGCCACCAAGCGGTACGATGTTCTCGCTCAATAATTTTACATCCTGCTTGATGCTGAGCAAAGATTTTTGTTTGATTTCGTCGCCGGAATAATCCATGTAGCTTTTCAATGTACCATCGGCCTGTTTTTCACTGGCGCTGTACATGCAGGCTTCCATCTGGTTGGCATAGGAAACGCCTTCGAGCCATTCCACGCGGAGGCTGATGCCGGTTTCGTTCTTTTTGTCGGACATTAAAAAAGCCGCGGCGCCATCAGACAACATCCAGCGCAAAAATTCCTTTTCAAAACCGATATATGGATTTTCTTCGAGTGCTTTTAATTGTTTGGCCTCGTCTTCAAACTGTGCGGATACGAGGGAAGTGGAAAAACGTTCGGAACCGGTGGCTACGGCCGTGTGTACATCGCCTGTTTTGATGGCCATGTAGGCATATTTCAACGCGTGCATGCCGGCGCAGCAAACGCCTGCGGGCGAAATCACTTCGATGCTGTTGGTTTCGGGCAAAAGGCCGTGTACCATCACGCCGTGTGCGGGCATCATCTGGTCGGGCGTGGATGTACCGCAGGATAAAAGCTCGATGTCTTTTAAATCCTTATCCGCACTTTGCATTACTTTTTTAACTGCCTCTGCCGTTATCTCCGCATTGGTATGGGTTGCTTTTCCTTCTTTGGTAAGGGCATAGTAGCGGTTGGTGATGCCATTATTCCTTAAAACGATCCTTTTGGATTTCGAGGGTTTGTCATCGATAAACCCCAGGAATCCTTCCATGTCGTCATTCGATATTGCTTCATTAGGAAAAAAAGAAGAGGTATTGGTAATGTAAACCTGGTTGAAAGACATTTTGTGCTCCTTATTAATTTACGCCTGAATAATATTGTTTTTGTTTTTTTATACGCCCGGACAGGAATGGCTTGAAGAGGATGAAATCCACTGTTAATATGATCGGGGCGGCGATAAACAGTGCAATTAAAAGATAATATTTGAATGCAACAAGCCACGGACTTCTTTTTTTTCTTTTTACGATGAAGTTCGCCCAGAGGCTGAAAATGCGCCTGGCTTTCGATTCTATAAACATTAAATTATATTTGACATCCACTGCTTTTTGTTCAACTAATTTATCCTGCAACCCTTCCCAGTTTCCTGTTTCGAGGTATTGTTTTACGGTGGTTCCGTACACACTGGTATGCGCAATGTCCGCATCGGCAACCCCGGGTTTTGGAAAGATGGAAAAGGCTTGTTTTTTGCCGGTGAGCATCCAGTAAAAAATGGTGATGAAACTTACTACGTTGTGGTGCTTGTCTACCAGCGCAATATTGCCCACCAGTTTTGCGCCTCTTTCCTTCAGCAACGGCTTTATTTTTTCCATAGCGCTGATCCACATGTTGCGCGCGCCGGTGATAGTGACCACGGGTGTATCTTTTATTACCGCTTTTACCGCTGGGTCCTGTAAAATGGAATTGAACGGGATGCTGGGCGAAAGGAACCAGGCCTGGTAACCCAGTACTACGAGGTCGTAATGATCCGACCGGGGTTGAACGGGTTGCATGGAAGTAGGCACCTGCAGTACGCAATCGGGCATCACGGCAAAAAAAGTATTGCCCTTCCAGGGGAAATTATAGGGAACGGTAGGATCGACCCTGATCTTTTCAACGGAATGCCCGGCCTGTTCCAGCGGGCCGGTGAGCGAATCAACGATATCGCCCAGTTGCCCGGATTGGGAATAATATAGCACCAGGATCTTTTTACTCATACGCGGTGCAAAATTAAGCCCCTAATGCTTTTAAAACTTTGGATTTTTTACTGTAGTCGATAATTGCCTGTTGCACAACGGGCGGCTGGGTTTTGTATTGTGCCCGAACCAATGCTGCATCGGCTTCTATGGCATCGCGGTAATTCACGATCTTGGGTGCATTTTCCTGTAAAATGAGGCGCAGGAACCTGAATTCCACGTTGGCACCGTCTTTTTTAATGGCATTTTCCAGTTTGGTGCGGCCGGCCTTGAAAAAACTCATTTTATCTTTGGTTTTACTCACCAAGCCGGCTTTTTTCATCAATAAAGCCCCTTCATAGGCTTCTTTTTCACTCATGGAGGCTGTTTTGAGGCTGTTGAGCTGCGCGTCGATCACGGCCATGTTGTCGGAGGCCATTGCATTGTAAAAGCCGGGCTTGTCGAAGCTGTTGCCGGCATAAGCGATGCCTGCAATCAGCAGTAAAAGGCTGAGGATCAGTCTGAATTTCATTGTAAGGCGGTTATAGGTTAAAGATACGATTCCCGGCGTTCGCGGCTGGTTAATCGTTGGTAAATAAGACAGAAACTGTGCCGTTTTTTTGATTTCTTTAACGTCGCAAATGCCGCCACAACGGGCTTTTTGTCGTTCCTTTGCATCCCGTTCCAAGTATGCAGATAAATAATATCTGTTTCAGAAACACATTAAAAACACAATAAATAAGCCTATCGAAACGATTCATACCTGAAACTTTTTCCTCCATTTAAACACAAGAAGAAAGCATGAGATTGATTCGTTATGTCCTGGCCTTGCTCCCTTTAATGTTGTTGCTGGTGATCACCACCTCCAGCCGCGGAAGCAAAAGAGCCATCGCTCCCACTACTGATTTTACCACTGCATTGAATAAACCCACTACCGATAACGCCCTGGCGCATGCGACCGAATTGTATTCGGCCTGGCACCTGGCGGAAAGCGGTTTGTCGCAGGACGCCTTCGAAAAAGCCGTGATCGGCTACAATACCCTCGAAGAAAAGCGGATGCTGAACAACGACCGCCTGCTGACCATCATCGACTACAGCAAACCTTCTTCGCAAAAAAGATTGTACGTGCTGGACATGACCAGCGGCGAGATCGTTTTCAACACCCTGGTGGCGCACGGCCGCAACAGCGGTCTCGATTACGCGCATGATTTTTCCAACGTGAACTCTTCTTTAAAAACCAGCCTCGGCTTTTACATCACCATGGGCACTTACATGGGCGGCAACGGCTATTCCATGAAGCTGATGGGTTGCGAAAAAGGCATCAACGACAACGCTTATACCCGAGCCATCGTTTTCCACGGCGCCGATTATGTGAGCAATGATTTCCTGCGCAACAACGGCTACCTCGGCAGGAGTTATGGTTGCCCGGCGGTATCCATTGCCGACAACCGCAGGATCATTGAAAAGATCAAGAACGGCAGTTGCATGTTCCTCTACCATCCCACAAAAAAATATACAGAGAGATCCAGGTTGCTTAACAGTTAAGGCTTCCAGAGTTTTAACGGTTTATTGTTAGGCACGACAGGAGACGAAGGGCCCCGCTGTAATGGTGGGGCTTCTTCATTTTATAACACGAATTTTTGAAAACGAATTACACGAATTTTTTTATTGCACGGATTAGGCGGATTTGAAGCGTAATGCTGCCAGCTTCCCTCTTCTTTGGAGGGGGATTGAGGGTGAGGTCAACGAAATACTGCTAACTCCCCTCTCCACCCGGGTAAAGGGGTTGGGGGTGAGGTTTTTACAGCACCACCAACGCCGCCGCAAACTGGCAAACAATGCCACCGGCCAAACCCAAATAGATTTCTCTTTGTGTATGATTGCTCACGATGAGCCGCGAAGTACAAACGATGCCTGCGATCAATAAAGCCAGGCAAAGCGGCCAGGTCATGAGCATGCTGTTGCTGCGCATGATGATGAAGAAAATACCGATAAGGCCGCCCGCGCCGATGGCATGCATGCTGATCTTGAAATAAATATTGGCCAGCAAGGCAAGCGAAGAGGAAAGGAATACGCCCAGCATAAAAGCAGGGATGATGGTAGGGTACTGCGTTTGCTGTTTGAATACGATGTACGACCAGAAGAAAAAGATGCCGCAGGCGATGTAGGGAATGATGCGGTCGCGGCGGGTTTTTAAATAGAAAGAGTCGATGAATTTCAATGCTCTTAACAGCAATACGGTAAACAGGGGAAACAATACCGCGTTCAGCATGATGATGAGCAGTACCTGTCTTTTATCGGCGTCGCTGAAACCCGCCATGTAACCCGGGTGTACGAATACGATAAAATACATCACGTACAGCGGCAGGAAGATGGGATGGAAGATCACCGAAAAAAAATGCGCGGGTATCTTCAATAACGGGGAAGTATATACGCTGGTATAAGGGGCTTCTTCTGAAAAATTATCCGGCCCGGCATTGTTGGTCAATGTATCCATATTCGTTTACCGTAGCCGGCAGTTTGTATTATAATTCTTTGCGAAGGCGCGCCACGGGTATGTTCAGTTGTTCGCGGTATTTGGCCACGGTGCGGCGGGCGATGTTGTAACCTTTTTCCTGCAACAGTTCGGTGAGCCGTTCATCGCTGAGCGGGTGTTTCTTGCTTTCTTCTTCTATCAGGTCGCTCAATATCTTTTTTACCTCGCGGGTACTTACTTCTTCGCCGCTGTCGGTTTGCAGGCTTTCACTGAAAAAGAATTTAAGGCGGTAGGTGCCGAATTCCGTTTGCACGAATTTACTGTTGGCCACGCGGCTGATGGTAGAAATATCCAGGTGCGTAGCTTCCGCAATGTATTTAAGGATCATGGGGCGCAGTTCTGTTTCATCGCCCGTTACGAAGAAGCGGTACTGGTAATTCATGATGGCTTCCATCGTATTCATCAGCGTGTTCTGCCGTTGTTTGATGGCATCGATGAACCATTTGGCGGCGTCGATCTTTTGTTTGATGAAGAGCACAGCTTCTTTCTGGCGCTTGTCTTTTTTACTGCCACGGTCGTATTCCTTCAGCATGTCGCGGTAACCTTCGCTGATGCGCAGGTCAGGTGCGTTCTTGCTGTTGAGCGTCAATTCCAGTTTGCCCGCGTTGTTGTAAATAAAGAAATCGGGCACCACGTAATTTTCGCCCTTGTTGGTATCGCCTACATTGCCGGCGGGTTTGGGATTCAGCTTCACGATCTGGCTGATCACTTCTTTCAGTTGCTCGTCGTTCAATGTCAGGCCGCGCTGTATCTTTTCGTAATGTTTCTTGGTAAATTCCTCGAAGTATTTTTCCAATACTTTCATGGCCATTTC
>Ga0247806_10000115_pt1 | contig 51874 bp, 44 predicted proteins | sample UWRJL059202B1_FD_179935 | JGI IMG/M metagenome (GOLD analysis project Ga0247806, IMG submission 179935) | Plant litter microbial communities from Arlington Agricultural Research Station in Wisconsin, United States - UWRJ-L059-202B-1 | ecosystem: Environmental > Terrestrial > Plant litter >... | reverse complement strand
GTTTTGAAACGGAAGACCTTGAGGCCCTTCGTGGCTGGATTAAAGAAACGTTTGACACTATCCTGGAAAACCCGAAGTATGATGTTAAAACGCTTAATTTTTCTTCTTATGGTGCCAGCCTTGTGCATTTAGATTACAAGGGTAAAGCACTTACACCTTTATATAATTATACTAAAAAATTTCCTGAAGAAGTAACTAAAGCATTTGCAGAAAAGCATGGAGATCTGCTTACTATTGCTGCCCAGACAGCTTCCCCTCAATCTGGTATGCTTAACAGTGGCATGCAGCTGTTTTGGTTAAAGCAAACAAAGCCGGATATTTTTAGTAAGATTAAATACAGCCTTCACCTGCCGCAATACCTGTCGTTTTTATTTACTGGCATTCCGGTAAGTGAATATACAAGCATTGGCTGCCACACAAGTCTTTGGGATTATGATTCCGAAGATTATCATCCATGGGTGTATGCCGAAGGTATCGACAGGATACTGCCGCCTATAGTACCCACATCTGCAAGTATCAATACTTCATATAAAGACAAAAAGATAAAAATAGGGGTAGGCATACATGACAGTTCATCTGCATTACTGCCTTATATTTTAAGTAAGAAAAAACCTTTCCTATTGCTTTCTACAGGTACATGGAGCATCGCTCTAAATCCTTATAATTCTGAAAGTTTATCGGTACAGGATATAGAGAATAACTGTCTTAACTATTTACGTATAGATGGTAAGCGTGTAAAAGCTTCCCGTTTTTTTATGGGCAATGAATACCGCCTTCAGGTAGAAAAGCTTACGGACTATTACAGAAAAGAATATGGCTATCATCGTGATTTACAGTTTAATCAGGATATTTATTTAAAGCTTATAGAGAAGCCTAAAGTTTATTTTAAATTTGAAGGTATCTCATTGCAACGCCTGCCTCTGGAGACTGAACTGGAACATTTTGCAACGTTTGAAGAAGCGTATCATCAACTTATGATAGAACTTATGGAGCTGCAAATAGATACCATAAGTAATGCTATAGGCAATAGCGATATAAAGACAATTTATATAGATGGCGGCTTTACAGATAACGATGTGTTTATGAAACTCATGTCGCACCATTTTAGCAATTTTAAAGTACTGTCTACACAGTCGCCATTAGGTTCGGCACTGGGTGCAGCCATGGTAATATCAGACAAGCAGGTAACATCAAAATTTCTTAAAGAAAATTATCGCATGAAAAAACTCGTGCCGCTTTTCTTTGATGTTTAACTACCTGTTGCTTTTTTATAATATTTATTTTCTGTTTTTTGTATAAAAGATAATATACATATCTTTACGGTAGTATACAATAGTATAGAAAGATCAAATAATTTACAATGCATTTAAAATATAATAGTAGCTATCCATCGGTTGAAGATTTAATTAAACAGGCAAAACGCAAAATACCGCGTTTTGCCTTTGAATATCTTGATGGCGGATGTAATGAGGATGTAAACCTTATAAAAAATACTGCCGATATACGTGATGTAGAGTTAAAACCCTACTATCTTACCAAACACGAACGGTCTGAAATGAAGGCAGAATTGTTTGGCCACACGTATGATGCTCCTTTTGGTATATCGCCTGTAGGTTTGCAGGGTCTTATGTGGCCTAATGCACCCGAAATACTTGCAAAAGCTGCTTTTGAACATAATATACCGTTTATACTTAGCACAGTAACAACAGCCAGTATAGAGCGTATTGCAGAAATTACCCAGGGCAGGGCATGGTACCAATTGTACCACCCGGCCGAAGCACAGGTAAGGGACAGTATTATACAACGTGCGGCAGATGCCGAATATCCTGTACTTGTAGCCCTTAGTGATGTACCTACATTTGGTTTTAGGCCAAGAGATATACGCAATGGACTTGCTATGCCGCCAAGTATGTCGGTACGAAATATACTGCAAATATTAGGCAGGCCGGAATGGGCTCTTAAAACACTGATACATGGGCAGCCTGCATTTGAAACCCTAAAACCTTATATGGAAAAGGGATTAAACATGAAGCAACTGGGCCAATTCATGAACCGCACTTTTTCGGGCAGGTTAAATGAAGAGCGTATAGCGCCTATAAGAGATAAATGGAAAGGCAAACTTGTGCTTAAAGGTGTAGCAAGCGAAGAGGATGTAGAGATGGCAATAAGGCTGGGCTTTGATGGTGTTATAGTATCTAACCACGGTGGCAGGCAGCTCGATGCAGGACAAAGTGCCATTGCATCTATGCATCCTATTGTAGAGAAATACAAAGGCCAGATAAAAGTTATGATGGATAGTGGTATCCGGTCTGGTGTTGATGTGGCAAGAACACTTGCCAGTGGTGCCGACTTTACCTTCTTGGGCAGGACATTTATGTATAGTGTTGCAGCATTAGGTAATGATGGTGGCAACCATGCTATATCTATGTTAAAGATACAATTGCAACAGGTTATGGAGCAGATATGCTGCGAAAGGGTTCAGGACTTTCCTAATCACCTTATCAAATAATATCTGTCGTATCTTTTCTAAATTTAGGCAGGCTTAAATTATAGCGTACCGCTACTATTCGTATTGCAGCTATTAATGTTCCTGATAGCCAAAAGTTAAGATTTCTTTCAACATTAAAATAAAACAATAAAAGATACAATGCCGCTCCTGCAAGACAGGCAGTGGCATATATTTCTTTATGAAAAATAATAGGAATTTCGTTAGTAAGAATATCCCGCAGTACACCACCCATTACGGCACTAAACATCCCCATAATAGCAGCAGTAACCGGGCCGGCACCCAGGCCAAGAGCTTTCTCTGTACCCACAATTGTAAATAATGCAATACCAAGGGTATCAAACAAAAAAAGTGTTTTGCGCAGTTTATGCAGCGTAGTGTAGAAAGTGCTTGCAAGCAACGTTCCTGCTAATATTGCATATATAAAGTGTACATCTTTAACCCAGCCTATAGGGTAGCTGCCCAACAATATATCTCTAAGGCTACCACCGCCAATAGCGGTAATAAATCCTATAAATGTTACCCCAAACCAATCTGGTGCCGACTTATTATTAGCCACAAGCGCACCAGAAATTGCAAAGAAACAGGTGCCTAAAAGCTCAAACAAATATTGTATTTGCATAAATAAAAATATAGTTTGCCAAAAATATACTTTATAGCTTAAACTACCATCCTTTTACAGCCCCGCCTTTAAATTCTTTTTCGGCAGCTTTTTCTACTTCAGCAGATTGAAATGCTTTTAAAAACTGCTGCACCTTATCTAGGGTTTTATTATCTTCGCGGGTTACAACAAGATTTACATAAGGCGAATCTTTATCTTCTACAAATAAGGCATCACGCGATGGTACTAAACCTGCCTGAGATGCAAATGTGTTATTAATAATCGCAATAGTTACATTTTGGGTGTAGAGTGCACTCGGAATCTGGCAGTAATACCTTATATACAATTTACCATGAGGTTGCGACTAAAGCTCTTGCGGCTTCTATAAGACCGGCCGGTAAACTTAAAAGGCTGTTTTCTAGGAGCCTTGCAATAAATGGTGCAGCCCCAATACTAAGCGGATCCATTTCTGCACTTACCCCAATAGATGTTCTTACGAGTGCACGGTTAAAAGTTATTATCCATACTATAAGTCTAATAACGGTATAGACCTGAATATGTTTACTAACACAGACAGGCCTTTATTTAGAGCGGTATTTTGCAAGATATGGTATTTGCGGGTGAAGAAAAGCAGTAACCCTACCGGCAGCCCAAGAGCAAAACCCAAAAAGCCAGATGTAAAAGTCATCATTATGGTTTCTCAGGTGCCATTTAGTAAAAGTATTAACGTATTATCTAAGTTATGAGCCTGGTTGTATATGCATCTGCTATTATTAAAAAACCTATACCAAATTCAATTACTAAAGTTGTTCCTTATGCAGCCGTAATAATGGGGAATGCTCGTTATAATAAGAGGGCTGGGTTTAGCAATACCATATCTGTCAACGTGTAAACTTAGCCTGTCTGTAGGGAAAATGGCAGACTGCCATAATGCATGTTTAAAATTAGAATTTTTAATTTAATTCATTATAATTTCTAATTTTCGAGATTTAATTCATCAAATTTGCTGTTTAAATAAATAATTCTTTTATTTGGCACAACTGTTGTGTTTATGTGCCTATGATGAATCAATTAAAAAATAGCGTAATTAGTAAAGTACTTCAGGTACTTCTTATCGGCTATTTTTTAATTAGCAGCCTTAGCCTGTCACAAAATCTTAGCAGAATTGCAACTAAAGATGCCGATGTTCATAAGAAAGAAAATATAGTTTGGAATATATTTAAAAAAGTTATCAAATGTGGTTGCAATGCAGAAGAGTTAGAAGATTCTGACAATGAGACCGGCGCTAATAACAATAAAATTAAATTAACATCAGATTATTTACTGCCATCGCAGGCAGCGTTAATGCTTAGTTGTGCTCATATAGATTTTGTTAAGAAAATATACATAACCCAATCTGACTTAAGTGGTATTTTATATAATAAAATCCATCTACCGCCTCCCGAACGTACCGTTTAGTAATATACATCATCAATGCTTCGGTAATTACTGAAGCATGTACAAGTATTTATATATATAAATACATACATGTAATTTATTTACAAACACCGTACTATATTAAATATGACTCCATTTAGAAGACTTTATAATTTACTGAAACTTGATAAACGCGACGTTTACCAAATAATATTTTATGCTGCATTTGCGGGGCTTGTAAACCTTTCTTTACCACTGGGTGTACAGGCTATTATTAACTTTATACAAAGCGGACAGGTAAGCGTTTCCTGGATAGTGCTTGTAATTGTGGTAACAATAGGGGTAGGCTTTGCAGGCGTACTTACCATTATGCAATTAAGAATTTTAGAAAACCTGCAGCAACGCATTTTTGTGCGCTCTTCTTTTGAATTTGCTTACAGAATGCCGCTAATTAAGTTTAAAGAACTTTACGAAAAATATGCGCCAGAGCAGGCAAACCGTTTTTTTGATACTCTTATGGTACAAAAAGGCGCTGCTAAACTGTTGCTTGATTTTTCTACAGCATTTCTTCAGGTGGGTTTTGGTATTATTTTGCTTGCATTTTACCATTCTTTCTTTTTAGTAATAGGCCTTTTACTTGTAGCTGTACTTTATATCATCTTTAAGTTTTCGTATAAAGATGGTTTAGAAACCAGCCTTAAAGAGTCTACCTATAAATATAAAGTTGCAGCGTGGCTACAGGAAATAGCCCGTAACAGGGAAAGTTTTAGCAGGAAAAGACAATTTGATTATGCGCTTGACAGAAACGATGGCTACGTTAATGATTATGTAAACTACCGCGAAAAACACTTTGGTGTAATGAGAAAGCAGTACATACAACTGGTTATTTTTAAAGTTGTAATTACCTCTGCGCTACTATCTGTTGGTGGGTTTTTAGTAATTAATAATCAAATGAATATTGGGCAGTTTATAGCCTCTGAAATTATAATTGTGTTGCTGATAAACTCGGTCGAAAAAATAATTTTTGGACTTGAATCATTCTATGATGTATTAACATCTGTTGAGAAAATAGGGCAGGTTACAGATATGCAAACATCTGCAATCCCTGATTTTTTTAATAAAAATGAAATAGAAATTAACATAGAAATGGATAGCATTAATTATAGCTATCCGGGACATGAAAAAAAATCGCTTAAAAATATCAGCCTTAAAATCAAACAAGGCGAAAAAATTGTTGTTACAGGTACGAATGGCGCAGGAAAAAGCACCCTGTTAAGGTTGCTTGCGGGCGTTGTTGAGCCCGACTATGGATCTGTTTACATTACTGATAATTATATGAACCGCCTTGACGAAGATGCTTTTAAAGCTAAAACAGGCACGTTAATACAAGGTGAATCGCTGTTTGACGGCACTATTAGAGATAACATAGTGTATGGTAATGAAAGCATTGATAACGACGATTTAAAATGGGCTTTAGATAATGTTTGCCTTACCGATTATGTTAAGACATTCCCTAACGGATTAGAAACCCACATACACCCGGGCGGTAGGCAGCTGTCTGCATCAGATGTACAAAAAATACTGCTGGCGCGCAGTATAGTGCACAAACCTAATATTCTTATTTTAGAGGAGCCTACGGCTTACATGGATGAGAATACATCTACAAAAATTATTGATTTTTTACTTTCTCCGGAAAATAAATGGACACTGATTGTTGCATCTAAAAATAGCTGCTGGAAAACTAAAAGCAGCCGAATGATTGCTGTAGATGGTGGAGAAATTACTAACGATATAAAACTTTAATGCATGCTTAATATATCTAAAGATAATCAGGTACTCATTACCCCGGGTAAGTATGCCTCTATAACAAATGTAGCCCGCAGGCCTCATTATAAAACCCTTAATAAAATAATTATTGGCTTCTTAATTTTTTTAGTAGCCTGTTTATTCCTGCCGTGGACCCAGAATATATCGGGAGACGGCTCTGTAACAACATTAAAGCCAGATCACAGGCCACAAACAGTACATAATGCAATTGCCGGCCGTATAGAAAAATGGTATGTACAGGAAGGCGATTATGTTAAGAAAGGCGACACTATACTTTTTATATCTGAAATTAAGGAAGATTATTTTGACCCAAACCTTATATCTAATGCAAAAGAGCAGGTAGATGCAAAAAAAATGGCGGTAGAATCTTATGGAGATAAGGTAAATTCATTAGAACTACAGTCTAAATCGCTTGGAACAGAGCGAGGGTTAAAGCTGCAACAGGCACAAAATAAAATTAAGCAGGCGCACTTAAAAATTAAAAGTGACAGCATGGACCTTGAGGCTGTAAAAACACAATTGCGCATTGCACAAACACAGTTTAATCGTTCTACGGCACTTAATAAGGAAGGCCTTAAACCAATGACCGATGTAGAGCAGAAAAGGTTAAAGCTACAGGAAGCAGAGGCCTACATTATTACTCAGGAAAACAAGTTATTAAGCAGTCAGAATGAGCTTATAAATGCGCGGGTAGAAATTAACCGCATTACTGCTGAGTATGCCGAGAAGATATCTAAGTCGCAAAGTGATAAATTTACAGCATTAAGTACCCAGTACGATACCAAGGCGCAGGTTAATAAGCTGCAAAACCAGTATGTAAATTATAGCGTAAGGAATGGCCTTTATTACATTACCGCACCACAGGATGGGTACGTAAGCCGTGCATTGCTCGCAGGTATAGGCGAAACTATTAAAGAGGGAACACCAATAGTAAGCATCATGCCGGCAGGGTATGATATTGCTATTGAAACGTATGTAAACCCTATAGATTTACCATTGGTGCACCGTGGTGCTAAAGTTAGGGTATGGTTTGACGGATGGCCACGAATTGTATTTTCCGGATGGCCGGGGCTCTCTTATGGTACCTACGGCGGCCGTGTAGTGGCCATAGAAAATTTTATAAGCCAGAATGGCAAATACAGGGTATTAATATCGCCTGACAGTGAGGCAGAAAAATGGCCTAAAGAGCTGAGCATAGGTGCCGGTGCACAAAGTATTGCCCTGCTCGAAACGGTATCTGTATGGTATGAAATATGGCGAAACCTTAATGGATTCCCTCCCAATTACTATAAGTCTGATTTGAATGATGGAAAAAGTAAGGAAAAAAAATAGTATGCTGCATTTTATAAAAATATATTTCCTGCTCTTTTTACTTTGTGTAACAAGTGTTTACGGGCAGGATTTTAATAAAGAAGAACTAAGTTATAACGAATTTTTAGGGTACATAAAAAAGTACCACCCTTTAGTTAAGCAGGCAAATCTTGAGGTTAGCAATGCACAGGCTGCTCTTATGCTTGCCCGTGGTGGTTTCGACCCTAAAATAGAAGTAGATTATGACCAGAAACGATTTAGCGGTACAGAATATTATTCGCTTTTAAATAGCAGTTTTAAAATACCTACATGGTATGGTATAGAAATTAAAGCTGGCTTTAACCAGACTGATGGCCGGTATTTTAACCCCGAGAACCGTACACCGCAGGCAGGGTTAACATCTTTAGGTATTACTGTGCCACTGGGGCAGGGGCTTATAATTAATGAGCGTATGGCCGATGTAAGAGAGGGCAAGTTACAAATACAGCTTAGCGATGCGCAGCGCAAGTTAAGGGCTATAGAGGTGTTGTATAAAGCCAGTGAGGCTTATTTTGACTGGAAGAGGAGCTTTAGCGAAGCCGAATTGTATAAAGATTACCTTGGTTTTGCCAGTACACGTTTTGAAGGTATTAAGCAGCTTATAGAATTGGGAGATTCTCCTGCCATAGATAGTGTAGAAGCGGGTATAACGGTGCGAAACAGGCAGCTAAACCTTGAAAATGCTAATCTTAAATTAATTAAGGCAAAACTTAACCTTGCAAATTATTTATGGATTGAAGATGTACCCGTAGAACTGGAGGATAATGTAAAACCGGAGCAAAATTTATTGCAGACTTTACCCGAAACTTTGCGTACTAATGAGTTGTCAATAAATGTAAATGAACTTGACGGCCACCCTAAAATACAGTCGCTGCAAACAAAGCTATCGATACTGGAGATAAACAGGCAGTTAAAGGCTAATAAGCTTTTACCAAAAGCTAATGTGGGTTATAATTACCTCTCTGAGCCTGATAATTTTGATAGCTTTAGGGTGGCAGACTATAAGTTTAATGTAAACTTTAGCGTTCCCATTTTTTTACGTAAAGAGAGAGGGAATTTAAAACTGGCAAAGCTTAAAATTCAGGATGCGGAATATGATCTTAGCCAACAACGTTTAGAGCTTAAAAATAAGATATCGGCACAACAAACAGAGATTGAGTCGCTGCGCAAACAAAAGAATATTATTGATGCTTTGGTAACGGATTATACTACAATGCTAAACTCTGAAGAGAAGCTTTTTTCGTTTGGTGAAAGCTCAATATTCCTTATAAATTCCCGCGAAAACAATTTGGTAAATGCACGCCTTTCTCAAATTAATATAGAGAATTTATATTTTACATCAAACGCACAACTGTTCAGGATACTTGCAAATCCGGATTAATTAGATTAAACAATAACTTTAATTTTAACTTTTAAGATATTGTTATTTAGATTTTTGTATAAAAATAAAAACCCTGAACTAATAAATTGTTCAGGGTTTTTATTTTGTGTTTATTTAGCTTATTTTTTTTCTGATGGAGTTATTATATAAGATGCTCCTCTTTTAGTATTAAAAGTTATAGTATAGCCTATATCGGATTTTTGACTCTTACCATTTAAACCTTTTATTGTAAATGGGGTTTTACTCCTAATACTGCATGTGCCACCATTGCGTGAAAGCAGTCTGCATGAAGCAAGCTTATTATTTTTCCAGTTAATATCGGTTATGAAATTGCCCTTACCAACAATACCTTTTATGTTTCCGTCCTTCCATTCATCTGGCAGGGCAGGAAGTAAAAAAATCTCGTCGTTCTGGCTTTGCATAAGCATTTCTATAACACCTGCGGTACCGGCAAAATTTCCATCGATTTGGAAAGGAGGGTGGGCATCAAAAAGGTTAGGGTAGGCACCTCCACCTTTATTATAACTGGTGTCATTCTCTTTAGTTAGGCGCAGCAAATTTTTAAACAAAGTATAAGCATGATTACCGTCAAGCAGCCTTGCCCACATATTTACTTTCCATGCAAGGCTCCAGCCTGTACCGTCATCTCCTCTCAAATCGAGTGTGCGGCGTGCAGCATTGGCAAGTTCGGGCGTTTTAATAGGAGAAATCAGTTCGGCGGGATGAAGGGCATATAAGTGGGAGGTGTGCCTGTGGTGCGGGTCTACATCTTCAAAATCTTTATACCATTCTTGCAATTGGCCTTTACTGCCAATTTTAAACGGAAGTAGCTTTCCGTTTGCAGTTTCAAGTTCTTTTATAAAATCTTTATCAGTATCTAAAACTCTGGCAGCCTGCATAACATTTTTAAAAAGGTCTTTAATAATAGCCATGTCCATAGTACTTGCAACAGTTACAATCCCTTTGCTTTTATTGGCATAATAAAAATCATTTTCCGGAGATGTAGATGGCATTGTAACGAGATAACCGTCTTTATCTGTTTGAAGCCAGTCGAGGCTAAATAGTGCAGCACCCTTCATTATGGGGTAAATCTCCTTTAAATATTCTTTATTGCCGGTATATTGATAATGTTCCCATAAGTGCCTGCTTATCCAGTTTGCTCCCATGTACCAGTTTGCCCACATGGGGTCGCCCTTGCCAAGATCGCCCACAGGGTTTGTTGTAGCCCATATATCAGAGTTATGATGCAATACCCATCCGTTGGCATGGTAAAAACTCTTAGCTGTTTCTGCCCCTGTAACCGATGCATTTCTTATAAGGTCGTTAAGCGGAGAAAACAACTCGGTAAGATTGGCACTTTCAACGGGCCAATAATTCATCTGTACATTTATATTGGTTGTATAATTACTGCTCCAAGGCGCCCGCAATTCTTTATTCCATATGCCCTGAAGATTTGCAGGAGCATCTTTAGTTCTTGAAGATGCAATTAGTAAGTACCTGCCATACTGAAAATAAAGTGCTTCGAGGCCATTATCTTTTTGACCTGTGGCATAATCCATCAGGCGCTTATCCGTTGGTACTGCCGAAAGATCCTTTTTAGACTCATTAATGTTTAGTGATACCCTGTTAAAATAGTTACGAAAGTCATCAAGATGCTCTTTAAGTAATTGATTGTAATTTTTATTTACAGCATTTTTTAAATATCCTGTTGCCAATAAATGTTCGTTTTTACCATCGCTATCCGGGCATTTGTCATACCCGTTAAAACTTGTTGCGGCAGATACAAAAAGTAGTATTTCTGTAGCATTTTCTATTTTTAAAGTATCGTTGTTTACAGTTACATTTCCATCTTTTACAACAGGTTTCATAACCATTTCAAAGCGCATACCATTACATCCGGTAGCATCGTTATATACAATAGACTCCTTATTATAATTTATGTAACTGGGATCGGCATGTGCCGGAGCTTTGCCTTTAATGTACAAAGAACCATTATCAAAAGATTTTTCAAACTTTAACTGGCTTGAAGCATTTACTGTAACAGACAATTTCTTCTTTTGGCTGGCGGTAAGCCTAATAATAATACATTGTCTTGGTGCAGATGCAAAAACTTCGCGTTTGTAAGTAACGCCATCTATAGTAAATACAGTTGTTGCAATTGCATCTTCAAGGTTTAGCTCGCGGGCATAAGACGTGGGTACTGCGCTTTTAAAATCCTGATGTATCTTTAAATCGCCTAATGGCAAATAACTTTCAGAATAAAGACCCTGCATTTTTTTAGTATCCTCATATGCTTTAGCAAAATCTTCTTTCCTTAGTGCATTTCGCACGATCTCTAAATTTTGGTAGGCATCCGGGTTAACATTTTTCTTAACAGGGCCACCACTCCATAGTGTTGCCTCATTAAGCTGAATTAATTCGTCGTTTACACCACCAAAAACCATAGCACCTAACCGGCCATTGCCTAGCGGCAGAGCTTCTGTCCATACAGCAGCGGGTTTAGAATAAGATAGTTTTAAATCTTTTTGGGCATGTAATACGCTGGTAAAAAAAAGTAAGAGTAAGCAAATAAGTGATTTACGTATAGTATTGTGCATTGTAAATAATAATTAGTCGTAGACTATTTGTAAGGTTAAACTTTTATAAATGTAATAAAAATTTAAAACTTACTGGCTACTCTTTTTACTTCGCAAACCTATAAATATTTATGCCTTAAATGTATTAGTAATGTATTATTCAATTACCATTTCTTTAAGTATATCTCGGTAAGCTTCCAGTACTTTGCATTTTTCTATAATACCATAATAGCGGTCGTCTTTAAGTACCACAAGATAATTTACCTGTGCCAACTCAAATTTTTCCATTATCATTTCAAGAGAGTCTTCCATTAAGGCAACTTCGGCAGGAATGGTCATCATCTCTTCTATTTTGCTGTATTTAATTTTAAAAGCACTAAATACAAAATGCCGAATATTATCAAAGTCTATTACACCAACAAGCCTATTTTTATCGTCTATAACGGCAAAGTGGGTTTGCTGGGAGTTAGTAAGTATTGTAACAACATCTTCCGGTTTTTGGCTAACCAAAAATGTTTGTACATCGGTACTAACTACATTAAGTATATCAATGCTCGAAAGTATATTTTTATCTTTATTAGATGTAAAAACCTGACCTTTATCTACAAGGTGTTTTACCTCCATAGAGTAAGTTTCAAACTGTTTAGATACCGCATAGCTTATAGATGATACTATCATTAGCGGTAGCATAAGGTTATAGCCACCTGTAATTTCGCCAATAAGAAATATAGCCGTTAACGGAGCATGAAATAAACCGCTCAAAATACCTGCCATACCTACAATTGTAAAATTGCCAATAGGTAAGTCTATACCTACAAGGTTAAAGAACTTAGCCACAAAAAAGCCCAGGTAAGAGCCCACAAAAAGTGACGGTGCAAAGTTACCACCATTACCACCACTGGCAAGAGTAAGCCCGGTAGCATAAGCCTTTAATAACATTGTTATACCGGCAAACAGTAAAAGTACCCAGCCATTGCCTTTAAAGCTTTCTAAAAGAGTGTTTTCTAAAAGCGATTGGGGGTTTTCGTTTGCCAGGGTTTTAATAGTTTCATAACCCTCGCCAAAAAGTGTAGGTACCAAGAATATTAATAAGGCAAGCGGTATGGCACCATAAAGCGCCTTGCGATAACCTTTTATACGTAATTTGCTAAAGTGAGCCTCTACCTTTTGGAAGGTTTTAGCATGGTATAGCGATACAAACCCAGCTAATATACCCAGTAGTATATAGAACGGAATATTATGATAATCAAAAGTTTGACCTTGTTTAAAAGAGAGCAACACCTCTTCGTTAAGTACTATGGTAGATACTAATGCACCGGTTGCAGCCGATATCATGATAGGGATAAACGCAGATATAGATACATCTGTTAAAATAACTTCGATAGCAAATAGTACCCCGGCAATGGGAGCGTTAAATGCAGCAGCAACACCTGCAGCCACACCACAGGCAAGAAGTAATATTCTGTCTTTTTTAGGTAATTTATATTTACGCGCAAAGTTTGAGCCAAATGCTGCACCGGTAATAGTAATGGGAGACTCAAGCCCTGCCGATCCTCCAAGGCCTACTGTAAGCGATGCGGTTATTATTTGGGCATACATTTGCTTGCGTGGCATAATACCGCCTTTTTTTGCAACAGCAATAAGTATGCGCGAACTACCTTTTTCAATTTTTCCGTCAAGTATTTTTTTAACTACAAGTACTGTTAGCAAAATACCCACAATAGGAAAGATACTGTTTATGTAAGGTAGTTTAAGGTAACGGTTAACATAAGTAGCAAAAATAAAAACGTTGTGGGCAAAACTTTTTAATATAATAACTGCAAATGCTGTAGACATGGCAACAAGAATGCACGACAGGTATATAAAATGCCTTTCGGGTAAAAAGCTTTTTAGTAAAAAAAATAACGTTTCAAGGCGGGCAAGGCTGTGCCTTACAAAAAGTCTGATTCTTGACGAAATGCGTTTGGGCATTGTTGTAGGGAAAATTTGAAGATTTGCAATAAAACGCTAAGTTACTTCATTTATACGTTTTTTTAAACCCATTTATATATTTTTTAAGGCTTCTCTAGTACTAAGCGGCTTTAAATTTGCTGTAGCTACAAAAATTTTTACAGCATTTGCATTGGTTTTTGCATATTCCCGTAGTGCCCAGCCTATAGCTTTTTGTATAAAGAACGCTGTGCTGTGGCGGTGTTTTATACATTCTTTAAAAAGTAAATCGGCATTGGTTTCTTTTTTATAACCAAGCTGAAAAAGTATGGCACAGCGGTTAAGCCACATATTTTCTGACCGTGAAAATTTACTAATTATTTTTTCTGTTTCGTTTGGGTAGTGTTGCAGGTAGCCACCCAATAAATATTTTGCAATAGTATCTATACTGTCCCACCAGGAATGGGTAATGATTAATTTTTCAATCAGTATGCTATCATCTTCCCTAAAGTTTTTTTTTAGTTCCTTCATCAAAATTTCGATGGCAGTATAATGATATTCGCGCTGCGGTTTTGCATATAGGGCTAGAGCTATTTTGCGTGCATTTTGTTTTACATCATCTTTATGGTTTAGCAAAGCCGTTTTTAACAACGTTCTGCGCACATCGGTCTTAAGGCCACAAAACGGGAAAAGATTTTTCATATACTTTTCCATAGCCACCGCATTTTGAGGCGAAGCGTTTTCGGCATAAGCCAGCGAGATACATGTAATAAAATCCATAATTATAATGTAGCAGTCTTCTCTTTTACGTATGCCTGTATTTCCTTAAAAAATTGGGTAAACTCAGCTTCATACTCACTGTAAAACTCTATCAGTTCTTTATCGGCAAAACGCATGTTCGACTGGTTTTTGGTACGGCTGTCCATTTGTGTAAGTGTTCTTGCAATACCCTCAATACTGGCATAGCTAACAAGCCAGTTGTACTTAAACATGTGGGGTAGCATACCCTGACTTCGTTCCGGTAATATATTGTAATTTACCTCTAGCAGTTTATAAAAACTATCGGCAAAATCATGAAGCGGAATAGTACTGTATGCAGCCCAGTTTTGAGCCAAAAAATGATCGTAAAAAATATCCATAATTACCCCGGCATAGTGGTGGTAATTGGCATGCAGGCGCTTGGTGCCCTGCCTAAAAATAGGGTGGGCATCTGTAAAAGTATCTATAGCACGATGCAGTATTATACCCTTTTGTACCCCTGCCGGAAATTGGTCCGGCTTGCCATGAATACCATCGGCTATAAAATTGCCTATTTTAAGTTCGTCGTCGTTGCCTGACAGATATATATGTGCTAAAAAATTCATAGCCCTAAAGTAAGCAATACTTTTAAGGTGGCAAAAGGTTTTGTAGGAAGTAGAAGTTCAAAGTCAGATGCCCGAAGTCCGAAGCCTGTAAGAGTGAAGCTCAAAATCTGAAATCTAAAATCATAATTCTGAAATTGTGACTATCTTTGTTTTCTTAACAAACGCATATAGAATGACATTAATTAAATCGATATCAGGCATTAGGGGAACAATAGGCGGTAAAACCGGCGATAACCTAACACCTGTTGATGCTGTAAAATTCGCCTCGGCTTATGGTACGTGGCTAAAAAATAATTCTGACAAAGAAAAATTAACCGTTGTTATAGGCCGCGACGCACGCATATCCGGCCCTATGATACACAACCTTGTAGCTAATACTCTTATTGGCTTAGGTATAAATGTTATAGACCTTGGCCTTTCTACTACACCAACAGTAGAGGTTGCCGTACCTATGGAAGGTGCCGATGGTGGTATAATACTCACAGCAAGCCATAACCCTAAACAGTGGAATGCCCTTAAATTACTGAACGAAAAAGGGGAGTTTCTTAGTGGCGATAATGGTGCTGTAATATTGGAAATTGCCGAAAGCGAAGCATTTGATTTTGCCGATGTAGACAATTTGGGCGAAGTTACCATTAACGATGCCTACATGGATATCCATATAGATGAGGTGCTTGATTTACCACTTGTAGATGCAGATGCTGTTCGTGCTGCTGGCTTTAAGGTTGTGGTAGATGGCGTTAACTCATCGGGTGGAATCATCATCCCTAAGTTGCTGGAGCAAATGGGGGTAGAGGTTGTAAAACTGTACTGCGAACCTAACGGGCATTTTCCGCATAACCCGGAGCCGCTTAAAGAGCACCTCGGCGATATTTGTAAATTAGTAGTAGAGGAGAAAGCACATTTAGGTATTGTGGTAGACCCTGATGTAGACCGTCTTGCTTTTATAAGCAATGATGGCGAAATGTTTGGAGAAGAGTACACCCTTGTAGCCTGTGCAGATTATGTGCTTAGCAAAACACCGGGCAATACGGTAAGCAACATGTCATCTTCGCGTGCACTGCGGGATATTACCCAAAAATATGGCGGTACCTATGAGGCCAGCGCAGTGGGCGAGGTTAACGTGGTAGAACTTATGAAAAAGAACAACGCTATTATAGGAGGTGAGGGTAATGGTGGTATTATTTATCCGGAGTTGCACTACGGCCGTGACTCTTTAGTGGGGGTAGCATTATTTTTAACCTATCTTGCCGGGCAAACTAAAACTGTTGCAGAGCTAAGGGCATCGTACCCGCAATACTACATGAGCAAAAACAAGATAGAGCTTACACCACAAATAAATGTAGATGCCATTCTTGAAGCTATGGCTGCAAAATACAGTAACGAAGACATATCTGTAATAGATGGTGTAAAGATAGATTTTGCTAATGAGTGGGTACACCTTCGTAAATCTAACACGGAGCCTATTATAAGGATATATACTGAGGCGCAAACACAGGAAAAAGCCGATGAGCTTGCCGTTCTTATTATTAACGAAATTAAAGAAGTAGCGGGGATATAAATCCATGAAAAAAATACTGCTTGCTGCAATTGCTCTTATAGCTGCAGCTAATGTGCATGCCCAAAAAATGACTGAAACAGAAAAAAGCCTGATAAATGCCGGCGACAAAAAGACCATGATGCGCGTGCTGCAAACTACTAATGCTACAGATCTGAAAATACTGCAAAGTGTATCTGCAACGGTAGACCTAAAGGATGAGAGTATCCCTTTACTGGCACAGCGCATGCTTGCCACGGTTAAAGATACTGCCAGCCCCGGTGTGGGTATTGCTGCGCCACAGGTAGGCATAAACCGCAATATAATATGGGTGCAGCGTTTTGATAAAGTGGGCGAACCGTTTGAAGTGTACCTTAACCCTAAAATAACATGGCGATCTGCACTTATGCGTAAAGGCACAGAAGGTTGCCTCTCTATACCGGATATTAGGGGCGATGTTATGCGTAACTATACCATACGCATAACATATTATGACCTTGAAGGCAAGCACCACGACGAAATGGTGGAAGGTTTCACGGCGGTTATTTTTCAGCATGAAACAGACCATCTTATAGGCATACTGTTTACAGACAGGCTTGGCCAGCAGGAAAAAACACAATACTCTCTTATCAATGGGGAAGTAGACCTGTATCTTGAAAAGAAACTGAGGAGGCAGTAAATAATAGTGTAAAATTATTAGTAGGAGTCGTTAAATAAGCATAAAGCCTTATTAAACGACTCCTTTTGCCTTTTGGGCGATTGGCATAAATATATGATTTTATGTGGCAGTACTTTTACACTACAACCACAAAACATATATAATCATGAAAACATTTGAAATTACCCCATTAGACGAAGTTGTAAATTATGCCGTAGACCCTAACATTAGCAAACCGGTAAAAGAATTTTTAAAAGCACTTAATTCTGGCGGTGTACCTTTAGAAACTCTTACGCCAATTGAGGCAAGGCAGGTGTTGGTAGATGCACAAAAATCGGTAGCCGTAGATTACTCCGGTATTGATGAGTCAGAGATTACCATTACAGAGAACGGCTACACTGTAAAACTAAACATAGTTAAACCACAGGGCAGCACACAAAAATTACCTGCATTTATTTTTCTGCACGGCGGCGGCTGGGTTTTGGGCGATTATCCTACCCATAAACGCATGGTTAGAGACCTTGTTGTACTAAGTGGTGCCGCAGGTATATTTGTAAACTACACGCCATCGCCAGAGGCTCAATACCCGCAAGCCGTAAACGAAATTTATGCCGCTACAAAATGGATAGCCGAAAATGGCGAAGAAATTAATGTAGATGGCTCTAAACTATCTGTAGTAGGTAATAGTGTAGGGGGTAACATGACGGCTGTTACTACGATTAAGGCAATAGAGAAAAAAGGCCCAAAAATTGCAAATATAATAATGATGTGGCCTATAGTTGCGGCAAATTTTGAAACCTCTTCTTATAATCAGTTTGGTAAAGACCGTTTCTTAACTACATCATTAATGAAATGGATGTATGATAACTATACACCGGATCTTGCAGAACGTGAAGAAATTTATGCTTCGCCGCTTAATGCAGGAATGGACATTCTAAAAGACTTTCCGCCAACACTTATACAGGTTGCCGATGCAGATATTTTGCGCGAAGAAGGCGAATCTTTTGGGCGTAAACTTGATGAAGCTGGTGTAAATGTTACTACCGTACGGTACAATGGTACCATTCACGATTTTGGGTTACTTAACCCTTTAGCAAATATCCCGCAAACAAGAGCGCTGTTTATTCAGGCAGCAGCCGAGTTAAGAAAATACCTGTTCGCATAACCGTTACTTATAATGCTTTTAAATTAGTTGTTACTTATCCCGGTTACATTATGTAATCGGGATTTTTTATTTTATATATTTATACTCATATCCTTACAGTATGAAGTTTAAATTATATTTTGTTATTTGCTTTGTTCTAAATCTTACTAATAGCTATGCTCAGGAATATGAGGACTATGATTGTGGCTGGTACTAAAACTGTTGCAAAGCGTAATAAGCTATTCCCGTTTAATGAGGCTCGTAAAATACTTTTACTATCCTATTTACCAAAGTTTTATGAAGTTTTAAAAGGTGCAGATACCACAGATACAGAATTAACTAATCACGTAATAAAAGAATGGGATATAAAATTGGAAGATTTTAAAGTACGTTATTTGATTAAAGAAGAAATTGAGCTTAACGAAGCATGGAAAAACCAATTGAGCCATGTATTGGTTAACTACAAACCTAAAAAAGATCCGGGCGAGTCTTATGTAGTTACTACCGCGGGTTGCTATAATCCACGTAATGCTATATTATTTCTTAATAGTAATAACACTGTAATTTGCTGCCTTGAAATTTGAGTGCCGTGGTTCAGTAATGGAGCCAGATCCTAATGGCTTTAATAAATATGTAGATATAGAAGAATGCCATCCACGCCTAAACGAATTGTTATTTATTTTTCGTAAAAACGGAATCATATATGGTGTAAAATGAGGTAAAGCAATAGTTGATTATTCATTTTTTACAACAAATTATCGTCTAACCAAGCAATTTTATAATCTAAAAAGTAAGATAATTTTACAATTTAAAAATTTCGAAAACGGTATCTTTGGATAAAATAACAAACTATGAAAAACAAAATTTTAGTATTTGGCCTTGCCATATCATTAATGGGTGCTGTAGCCTGTTCAGAAAAAAAAGACGCTGTAATGACACAAGATCCTGCTGCCGCAGTTGAGGCTGTAGACAGTACTACAAGCCAGCCTGTTACCGGCGAAGATACATCTGCGATAGAAGATGCGCCTGCTAAAGAAACAGAAGTTACCGTAACAGGTAAAGTTACAGAAATAAACAGGGGCAAAGACGGCTATTCGGCCACTATAGAGGCTGCCGATGGCAAAGTTTATACAGGTACTATAAGCATACCTAATATGGCCGACCCTAAAAAATACAGGAATGTAGGCGTTGGCGAAACCATTACTGTAATGGGTACTACTTTTGGCCCGGGCGATGATACCATCATTAAAGTAACCGACCTGAAATAAATTTTCATCCTTTTAAGGATACTACAAAAATTCAAACTTTAGATTTTTCTAAATAAAAAACTCCTCACGCACAAAACGTGAGGAGTTTCTATAAAAAAAACTATTACAATTTATTGTACCTTAAACTGAAATACGGGTGATGTTGTTACATTACCGGCATTATCTGTAGTAACCACTTTCCAGTAATACGTCCCTCCGGAATTAACCAAAAGGTTTGGTAAAGACTGCTGTGTCACGGTACCCACAAGCGTTGCAGGATTAGTATTGCTGTCCATATATACTTTATGGTTTGCAATATCATTGTCTATGTCGCTGCTTCTCCATTGCAGGGCTACTGTTGTGCTTAAAATGGTACTGCTCATAACGGGAGACACAAGGTCTGCCGGAAAAGGGGCATGGCTCGTTACCGGGTCTCCGGCATTATAAAATTTCCATTTTTCACTTTGAACGTTTTCTCCCGATGCTTTCCTGGATGACACATACCAGGAGTAAGGAGTGCCCTTTAACAAATTTATAGTATGGGTGGTATTGATACCCGCATTATATTGTATCGGTTGGGCATTAGGTGTGTTAAGGTTCGTTACGTTCACAAAATACGTTACGGTGTTTGGCACAGCTGTCCATTCAAAAGTTACTGCACTTTGCGTGTCAGAAATACTGGTGCCTGTAATACATTCAGAGTTATTTGCAGGGAGGCCAAGGGTAACGGCTGTAGTGCCGCCACCATCGCCATTATTGTCGTCACTACTGCCACAGCCTGCAGCAATTAGCGATACCATGGTTAATGCTATTATTATCTTTTTCATTCTTTCACAATTTTAACGTTAGATGTATAGGTGCCCGATACTATTTTCATGATATATATACCACCCTGAAGCTGGCTCATATCTACAGTAGGCATACCGTTTTGCGGGTTGTATTCTTTTACATAAACCCTGTTGCCAAGCGTACTGAAGACCTCTATAGAAATATTTTCCTTACTAAGAGGCATTGCAACATTTACAATATTGCTGCCGCTTACCGGGTTAGGGTATACCACAGCTGTGTCGCTTAGGGTAATACTTTGCCTATAAATACCCTGGCAATCGTTATCTGCTTTTATTTCAAGGTTATTTACCCCCGGGTTAAGCGAAAGGCTAACCGTACTTCTTGTTGTAGTAAACGTTTCGTTATTAAGGGTAATTGTATATAAGTTACCACCATTAAGGTCTACTTCTACAGTACGCTCAGCGTTAGACACGCGAGATAGTACAGAAAGGTCGCGGGGCTCTTCTATTAAAACACTAAAACACTGCCTGTAAGCCGGTGCCTCAGGTAATGTAATACACAGCTCATAAGTGCCGGCAGCAAGGTTGCCAAGCGTTGCAGTGGTTGTGAAATTATTTGTTTGAGAAGCCGTACCTATAAGTGTAGCTACAAAATTGTGGCTTGAAGCCGATGTTATAGCAATATTACCGTTATTAGATGTCCTGCACGTTTCGTCAGTTACAAGTACACTAAAGTTGTTTGCAGGTAACGTAAATAAAGTACAGCCGTTAAAGTCTACCACAGTTCCCAGTGGTGTATTAACGCACAGGTCGAGTGCGTTAGGAACACCATCAAAATCATCATCCGGTGCCACAGCCGTAAACTTAACCCAGTTAAAGTTAAAGCCCGGTGCATCAATTAAAACCCTCATAAAATACCTGCCTGCAGGTAATTGTGCCTGAACTACTGTTGTTTGCCACGTTTGCCAAGCGCGGGTAGGGTTAAGGGTTACCGTTTGGATATCCTGAGTTGTTGCATTTATAAGCTGAAGTTTAATACGGCCGGTCTGGCTTTCGCCTGCTGTGCGGTATTCTATCCTGTAATTGCTTGCCTCATTAATATTTACAAGATAGTCAAGGTAGTCTTCTGCATCGGTATACCCTATGTTTTGGCCGCCACCCACATCAGTTGTAGGTTCAAGGCTCAGGCCGTTGTTTGCATAAAAAGCTTCGGCCTGTATGGTACCGGGTATTTGTAAAATAGTACCCATGCGGTTAGCTACAGGTTTATCTGTAAAAGCAGTTTGAACAGTAGCATCTGTAGCAATAATGTTTGTACCTGCATAGCTTAGTAAAACCACATCGTTAGCGTTAATAGCAGTTGCAGGAGTTAAAGTAAAGGTATTTCCCTCGACATCTGAATAGCCTGTTATTGCAACAGCGGTATTGTTTACCTTTAAAAAAAGGCTGCTTTGGGTAAAGTTGATACCCAGCTGAAGTGGCTTGTTAAACATTACCAATATTTTATCGCCTAAAACATTAGTTGTAGCATCTACTACTTTAAAATCGGCATTTGCGGCGGCCACAGGGTTTTTAAACTCAATAAAATTAAGGTTAAAGCCTGCGCCATCTATCACTAATTTTAACTTGCTGGTTCCTGCTTTTAATATTATATCATTAATAGTTACTGTAGACCATGTATTGTAACCGCCGGTAGAGGCGAGAGTAACAGGTTCAGATATCCTGCCATTTTCGTCTTCAAGGTGTAGAGAACCTCCAAAACCGGCGTAACGGATATCTAAGTCATAAGCTGTAGCATTTTCATTACTTAGTGTATATAAAAGCCATTCGCCTGCGTTAGTATAACCTACCTGAAAGCCATTTGTTACAGCATCTGTACAAGCCTGTATATCTACACCATCATTACGCATAGACCATCCCTGGTTCCAGTTTACATAACTGCCGCCATCGGTATGGTAAGTTGCAACTTCGGCATCATTATAAGCATACTGGTAACGGCCTAAATCATATTCGGTCGCGTATACTTTACCCGGTAGGGGATGGTTTTTGTAAGGCAATGTCTCAGTACTTGTTACCTGGCGAAACATAGCATCTAATACATCATATTTTACCTTAACATTCTCCATTTTATATTTATCGGCAAGATCCATCAATGTAGCGGTAGCTTCATCTGCGGTTGGCGCAGTACCAGTACCACCCCAGTAGTTAAGCAGTTGCTGATAAGCCGCTGTCTTGGTAACATCTGTAATACCGGCTATGCTTTCAACCTTTTTTACCGGCCAGAAAGCCCAGCCAATATTGTTGGTTTCCATAAGTGATATAGCGTCTCTAAACCAAACATTACTGTTCTCACCACTTTCACCAAGCCATATAGGCACATTATACTGTGTCCTGAAGTTAAGCATGCCCTGTATAGAGCCTGCGGCATTATTGTTCCAGTATTTATGAAAGCTAAGAGCCATGTTAGTATCCCAAAGCGGGAAGATACCATTGTAATTATTGCCCCAACAGTTACCCTCTATAATAACCATATGGTTAGTATCTACCTCTCTTATTGCAGCAGTAACATCTATCATTAACTGCCTTAGCGGGATGTTAGAACCCTCGTCGCAACCATTCTGGTTAGTACCCGTAAAGTTCCAGTTAGGCTCGTTGATAATATCATAAGCACCTATCCATTGTTCATTTTTATACCTGTCGGCAAGCCTGCGCCACAGGGCTATCATTTTCCTGCGGTTCTCTGCACTATCCCATAAAGATGGTTTAGGAGGATCGTAGTCAGATATATTAGCATCCTTACCCTGGCCGCCCGGCGTAGCGTGCATATCCAGTATTAAGTACATTTCATTTTCTTCACACCATTGTAATAGCTGGTCGGTGCGGGTAAAACCTTCGTCAAGCCATGTGTCCTGGCCTGCAACAGGTTCCAGTTCTATTGGTAACGTATATAGGTTATAGTGCATAGGCAAACGTACAGAATTAAAACCCCATGCCTTAAGCGAGTCTATATCTCTTTTTGTAATACCGTTATCGCGGTATGACTGGTAAAAAGCTTCAGTCCTTTCTTCGCCAATGAGGGCTGTAATTTTCTGACGAATTTCATGCTGAGGCCCTGCAAAGGCTCCCGTTTGCAGCATGTAGCCTTCCTGTATCATCCATCCGCCCAGGCCAATACCGCGAAGCAATATATTATTATTGTTGCCGTCTTTTATGTTCTGGTCGCTTTGGTGCAAAAATCCCTGACTAAAAGCAGGGGCGCCAATGGCAAGTAAGAGTATGTATACTATTTTTTTCATCTAAATAAATTTTTAACCGGTTTAATAAACCAGGGTTTGTATTCCATGTGCAGGTACCGTTGCAGATACTTTTTGTGTACCAATGATAAGGCTGTACGCAACCTTTTTGTCACTCTGGTTCATAACCACAGTAGCCATTTTACCATCTTTATTTAAAAACGACGCGCTAAGCAGCTGGCTGCGGCTTACTGCCGAATTCACACGTTTTGCATCCTGCTGTACGAATTTAGAAAAATGCCCTATGTAATAGTATGACGGAGTGTATATAAGCTCTCCAGTTTTAGTGTCGGCGTGAATAGGGGCAAAGCAAAAATTACCCACGTGGTTAGGCCCTCCTTTTTCATCAAGTAAAATGTTCCAGTCTGTCCATCCCACAGTACCATTATTAAAGTCGTTTATCATTTGTTTACCATAACGCTCTCCTGTAGGCCAGTACTGATATTTTGCAGCATTAAAAGCTTCCATGCACCCCTCAGTAAACAACAGGTTTTTATCAGGGTAGGCTTCATATACCTTTTTTACATTTTCGAACATTGGTTCTCCGCCAGCCCATGTTTCATACCAATGAAAACCCATTCCCCATGCATACTTAGCCGCTTCTGGGTCAGAGAATATTACATTAGCACGCTGGTTCATAAGGTCGCGGTTATGGTCCCAGACAATTATTTTTTTGTCGCCCAGTTCTTTCCTGATTGTTGGCCCTAAGTAGTTTTTAAGAAAATCACGTTCCTCTTCGGCAGTAAAAATGCATGATTCCCAGGTTTGCGTAGCCATAGGCTCATTCTGTACACTAAGACCCCATACCGGTATTCCTTCTTTTTCGTAAGCTTTAATAAACTTAACATAATAGTCGGCCCACGTTTGGTAATATTCCGGCAATAGCTTGCCGCCTTTTAGCATGTTCTTGTTATCCTTCATAAACGCCGGAGGGCTCCATGGGCTAACATAAAGTGTTACCTGGGCACCTATCGTTTTCATAGCCTCTTTAATAAGCGGGATGCGGTATTTTTTATCGTGGTCTATAGTAAAAGATTTCAGGCTCTTGTCGCCCTCTTTAATATAGGTATAACTGCCACTGCTAAAATCGCAGCTGTGTATGTTAGTACGTATAATGTTATAACCTATACCATTTTTTTTATCGTAGTAAGCCGTTAAAAATTCTTTTTGCTTAGCGGGAGACAATTTTGCAAAAACCTCTGCACTTGCATCAGTTATTGCACCACCAATACCCATAATGGTCTGAAAGGTTTTTTGAGGTTCTACAAAAATTGATATTTCTGTTTCCAGCGGTTGTTTAGATGCAGCGAAGGTAAGTTTATCTGTTTGCGTTAACCTTAAGTTTATACTGTCTGCAGTTGTGTATACCGTTACCTTTTTACCGGCGGCAGTATAATTATTTTTTTGATTTGAAGCCTGTTGTGCCCAGATAGTACCGGATAATAACAAGAGGCAGGTTACGAGTTTTTTCTTCATTTTTTAAAATTGTTGATTCAAATTATAGCAATTTGTAACTATAAAAAAGGGGAGAAGTTGGGTATAAAAAATAGCCTGCATCCATAACAGATTACAGGCTATTTGCAACTAACCCAAAAATTATTTAATCGATTGTTTGAAATACAACATCGCTAACGCTTATAGAGTTAATGTTACCACCACTTTCACCACATTTTATAAGAAAGTATATAGTACCGCTTTGATCAAACGTCATAATGTTACCCGAAGAATCGTCGCCACATCCAACCGCAGAAAGCATTCCGTTAAAAGGAGATGTTGCACAGCGTGCCCATGTATTAAGCTGTAGCCTTTTACCACCGTTATTATAGTCAGAACCCTGGGCTGGAACTGTAGTACCTGCATACACTTCAAACCATGTGTTTGTAGAGCCTGGCCCTTGTACCCTCATGTCAAATTTGTATCTTCTGCCAGCTTCAACTGTTACTGCCTGATAAATGGCAGCATGGCCTGTAGCTCCGGAAATTGTTGCTTTGCCGTCGGCAAATGTCCAGCGTGCACTACCTGATGAGTTGATTGTTATAACAGTCCAGTCTGCAGGATTTTCGAAGTTAGGGCTTGCTATAAGGTTAGGCCCTAAAACTAAAAGTGTATTTGTTACTACAAAATTTATTTGCGACACAAAATTCGTTCCGCCGGTGCGGCCCACAACCCTGTGCTGAACAGTGTAAGTGCCCGGGGTAGAAAAAGTGAAATCCATTGTGGGACCACCTTTTCTTTCGTTGCCTTGTGTAGAGGCAGTACCATCGGTAGTTGTCCATTTCCACACGTGAGACATTATATCTGGATCATTTGATGACGCCGTTACTGTAAAATGATTACCATCTGTAGTGGCACCGGTAAAAGACGCATCAAGGTCTCCTTGCGTTAATGGGTTGCCATTATCTACCTCGGTTGGGGTACAGGCTATAAACCCTACAGCAGCAAGGATAGAATAAAAGCCGTTTTTTAAAATTAAAGTTGTCTTCATATCTTAGTTATAAGCAGGATTTTGAGTAATCTTAGTATTTTCTGTCTCTTTAAGAGGTATAGGCCAATGCTCGTGTTTACCGGCAACAAAGCCACGCGAAGCAAGAACGGTAGCAGCCCTGCCTGTACGCACAAGGTCTAACCAGCGGTGACCTTCGCCTGCAAGTTCCATCCTGCGTTCATTATATATAGCGGTAAGTGAAACGGGAACAGACGGAAGATTTACACGTGAACGAACAGCATCAAGCAGTGCCTGTGCCCTTGCGCCGGTGCCGCCTAAAGCTTCTGCTTCCATTAAGTATGTATCTGCAAGGCGTATAACATACATGTTTTGCCTAAAGTTTAGTTCTACTGTACCTGCCTCTGTAGTTCGGTCTGCAAGGTTAGGCATGAACTTTTTAAGGAAATAACCTGTGTCCTGGTATGCAGGAGAATATGATGCCGAACGATTTGCAACTAAAGGGTTAAGATCTGCAATGGTAGCGGAAAATCGTGGGTCGTTTCGCATAAAATCTGCTAAATCTGTAGTTACCGGGTTAAATGCCCATCCAGGATAGTAATCAGGGGCATTACTGCCTTCAGGTTTACTATATCCACGCGGCCCTATCATCTGATTTAAAGAGTTGCCTTCATCAGATCCTGAACCCCAGTTGTCCCATGTAGAACTACTCTTATTAGTATATTGTGCCTCAAGTATAGACTCAGTGTTAAACTTATTGCTTATAATCCACAGATCAGAAAAATTATCAAGCAATTTGTTTCCATATTGGTTTGTTTGCCCCGGTGTTCCGTTTACCTCGGCAAATAATGGTACTGCCTGTGAATTTTTATTCTGATAAAGAAATACTTTACCTAAAAGTGCCTGTGCAGCACCTTTAGTAAACCTGCCTGCCTCTGTAGCAAGGTTAATGGTTCCTGGTAATTCAGCAATTGCTTCTGTTAAATCCTTTTCAATTTGTGTGTAAACAACTGCCGGCTGTGATTTCTCAATTGTGTAAAACTGGTCAGTAGTAAGGTTTACAGTGTAAAATGGTACTTCGCCAAACATTGTCACTAACTGAAAATAGTAATATGCGCGTAACGCTTTTGCCTCTGCGGCATATCTTGCTTTTAGTGTCTCGTCCATAGGCACAGCAGGTAACTTGGCTAACAATACATTTGCTCTCGAAACACCCTGATAGTAATCACTCCAAAAACTGCGTGGAATTGTATTGGAATTAAGCTGGTAATTAGAAAAACCCTGTATACCGGCACCATCTGTAGAGCTACCGCCGCCTGCATAAAAATCGTCAGATCCTGCATTTAACATGGCAACCATATTCTCGAAACCTCCAGCCTGTTTTTTCATAATATCATAAACAGCAATTAAGCCGGAATATGCCTGCGTCTGGTTCTGAAAGTAATTATCTTCTTCATATTTTCCTGTTGGAGATATTTCTATAAAATCTTTACTACACGCCATTAACATTAACGCCGCGGCTACAGTAACAACACCGCGATTAAAATTTCTTGTTTTCATTTTCAATAACATTTTTAATTAGAAAGATAAGTTTACACCTAACATGAATGATCTTGCCTGAGGGTAGTAGCCGCGGTCTATACCACTTACATCGCCACCAATTTCAGGATCAAAACCTGTGTATTTAGTAAACGTAAAAAGGTTTTCTGTAGTTACATAAAGCCTTGTTTTAGCAAGTCCTATTTTTTTTATGATATCGCTTGGAAGAGAGTACCCTAACTGTATGATCTTTATCCTGAAATAATCGCCATCCTGTAAATAAAAATTAGACATCCTGGTAAAATTCTGGTTATTATCAGATGTAGATAATCTTGGGTACGTATTGCTTGTACCTTCACCTGTCCAACGGCCCAGTGCAGCAGTTTGCCAGTTTGCATTACCAAGGTCTAACCTGCGCAGTCCCTGAAATATTTTATTACCTGCAGCACCCTGGCCAAATGCCATAAGGTCCCAACCTTTATATTCCAGATTAATAGTTAAACCATAAGTAAAGTTAGGCAATGGGTTGCCAAGATATTTTCTGTCACCATCATCAGTTATCTTTCCGTCACCATTTAAGTCGGTCCATCTAACGTCGCCCGGTACTGCATTAGGCTGTATAACAGTTCCTGCACTATTTTTATAATTGTCTATTTCTGCCTGATTCTGGAAAATACCGTTTGTCTGGAAACCATAAAATTCGTTAAAGGCACTACCCACTTCAAAACGTGTTAGTGATCCCATTGACTGGAATCCTGGACCAGTATTGAACTTACGGTCATTACCTACAGATGTTACTTTATTTTTAAGAGTTGATGCATTTCCGCTAACTCTTAAATTAAAGTCGCCAAGTTGTTTCCTGTAGGTTAAAGATATGTCTACACCCGTATTTTCCATATCACCTACATTACCCTGTGGTAATCCTATGTATCCTACGTATCCCGGTATTTGAATATCCTGTAGGATCCCTTTTGTTTTCTTTTTGTAATAATCAAACTCAAGCGACAGGTCGTTAAACAAAGTTGTTTCAAAGCCTATATTTAGCTGAGAAGTTTCTTCCCACTTAATATCAGGGTTTGCCGGCGCCTGAGGGCTGTTACCTATTACAACATTAACATTATTACCAGTTCCTATAGTGTAGTTTCTACCACCTTGTACAAGTGCAAGATAGTTAAAGTTAGTACTGCTATCATTACCAACCACTCCATAACCACCGCGTATTTTAAGGTTGGTTACAATTTTATTTTCTTTCCAAAAATCTTCTTTAGATGCTACCCAACCTGCAGATAATGATGGAAAATTTCCATATTTATGGTTACGGCCAAAGCGGGTAGAACCATCACGGCGAATAATACCGGTAAATAAATATTTTTCATTAAAATCATATGTTGCTCTGGCAAACAATGATGTTACAGTATGCCTGTCTCCGGTAGAAGCCCAGCCTTGTATATCATCTTGTATAGTGGGCCAGTTAAATGAGGCTTCTGCATGAGTATTTACCGGTTGGTTGTAATAAGTAACCCCGTTAGACCTTCTGTAGTCATCTATGTATGCTGCCTGGCCACCGAGTATGCTAAAATTATGTTTCCCTATTAATTTTGTATAAGATACAGTGTTTTCAATATTCCATCCAAAACCCCTGTTTTGCTCTCTGTAAAGGCTATTTCTTGTAACGTTATTTATAGGATTTAGATAAGATAGAGGGGTAAAGCTCTCAGAACCATAGAACGATAATTTTGCTCCTACAGTACTTCTTACTTTTAGGCCATCAATAGGTGCTACCTCTACGTAAGCATTACCAACAAAATTATCAGCCCAGTTGAAGTTGCCTAAACGTGTTTGTATGTAGGCTAAAGGGTTTGTCATTTCATTTTGTACCGCGTCAGACATTCCGTAGTAGTTACCGTTAGGGTCTCTTATAGCATATTGATGGTTAGTATATTCTCCGGGATTTGGTCTTGTTGATGGGTCTGTAACAATGAGAGGTGTTACAGGATCTAAGTTGATAGCAGACGCAAGCGGACCTCCAAACTCATTATTGGTATTTCCTAAACCTTTAGTTTTTTCATTAGAGTAGCCAAGTGTCTGGCTAATTGTGAAATATTTACCTAATTTATGAGTAGAGTTTAACCTGATGTTTCTACGTATATAATTAGAAATTTCAGTAGTTACGATTCCTTCCTGGTCTGTTAAGCCCACAGACATATAGAACATTGATTTATCTGTGCCTCCGCTGACACTAAATTCATGTTGTGTTCTTTGTGCACTATTATTAAAAATTACATCCTGCCAGTCAGTGCCTTTACCTAAGCTTGCAGCATTAGGATATGGTAGGTTATAATTCCCGCTGGTGTAACCGTTAGAATATGCCTCATTGCGTAATGTAGCATACTGTGTAGCATTTAAAAGGTCGAGCTTACGGGCTGCCTTAGAAAATCCTGCAAAACCGTTATAATTTACAGATAATTTGCCCGATTTACCTTTTTTAGTAGTAACTAATATAACACCGGCAGCAGCTCTTGCACCATAGATTGCCTGGGAGGCAGCATCTTTTAATACTTCCATGCTTTCAATGTCTGATTGGTTTAAATAATTAATACCACCGTTATCTACAATAACACCATCTACTACCCATAATGGGTTGTTATTATTAAATGTTGTAATACCCCTCACTCGAATTGTAGCAGCAGATCCTGGTTGTCCTGAGTTTTGAGCCACATAAACACCAGATGCACGTCCTTGTAGTGATTGTCCAACTGTGGTTAATGGCAGATTTTCAAGGTCTTTAGCCCGGACACTTGCAATAGCTCCGGTTACTACAGCTTTCTTTTGTGTACCGTAACCTATAACAACCACTTCATCAAGGTTTTGGGCTGATGCTGCCATAGATACATTAATGGTTGTTTTGTTACCTACTGCAATTTCCTGGTTTGAGTAACCCACATAGCTAAATACAAGGGTAGAGCTTGGGCTTGCCGGTACCGAGTATTTACCGTCTATATCAGACGAAGTTGATGTTGAGGTGCCTTTCACCATTACTGAGGCTCCGGGAACGGGCAATCCGTTCTCATCTGTAATTACTCCGTTTACAGTTGTGTCCTGTGCCCAGGCACCAAGAGTAAATAGGAGACATACAAAATAAAAAAATCGTAATTTTAATAATTTCATACTTTTTAAAATTTGGGTTGATTATTTATTAATAATAAGCAATAATACATCAAATTTTACTACATCGATAACTTAGTAGCTTTACAAAAACACATCAAATTGAAAATTATGCTATATAAAAACACATCAAGTATTTTATAAGTATTTAATTATTAAAGTTTTAGTTTTAGAATTTATTGTTGTTATTTTGTTAAAGTATTAGTGTAAACCCTACACTTAACTATGATTTAAGTATATCGTTATAGTTGATTATATATCAATACCTTATCTTAATTATATGAGTGTTAAATAATTGTAATTTTGCTAAATTTTTAAATATATGATAATTTTAATCCAAACATTTAAGTTCGTATATTTGCTATATGGAAGCCTTTTTAAGGTGATTTTTAATTAAAATTCCTGCAATAATAGCCTTGAATATCGCCAAAAATGGTATTTGAAGTATAAAAAATTAATTTAAAGTTAACCTAATGATAAATTTGGAAAGGTGTATTATAATTGTTGTGTTGTTATTAGGACATTTTGCATCACTTACCGCACAGGTAAAAAGTATTGGCTTGCCCAAAATAATTAATTATAAAAAGGCAGACTACAATGGTGGAGCGCAAAACTGGGAGATAGGGCAGGATAAAAATGGTAATCTATATTTTGCAAATACATCTGGCCTTATACAATTTAACGGTACATCATGGTCTAAAAACGTTATACCTAATACCACAGTCAGGTCACTTAAGGTTGCTAATGACGGGCGTATATATGTTGGGGGGTATAACGAATTTGGGTTTTTTGATGTGAGTAGTAATGGAAAACTTGTCTATCATTCTCTCTCTAAGTTAGTTAATCCTAATTCTAAAAAAATTATAGATTTTGTATGGAAGGTGCATATTGTTGACAAAACTGTTTTTTTTCAGACGTTTTATCGTACCTATATATATAAAGACAATAAATTAACCATTCTCGAAGCACCAAACCGTTTTCAGTTTTCATTTTTGGTTAACAATAAGCTTTATTTTCAGGATATTTCTCTTGGTTTGGTGCAATACAGCGATGGTAAACTTTTGCCTCTTACTAATACTAGTGGACTTAATAATACTGAGGTTTGGGGTATGGTGCCACTGGCACATGACACCATGTTGATTGTTACTCTCGATAAGGGATTGTTTTTATACGACAACGGAGTTTTATCGCCCTGGCAATGTGATGCTAATAACTTTATAAGAAAAAATAACTCTTTAGGGGGCCGTTTGCTAAACAGTAAATTTATTGTGCTTAACTCTGTGCTCGATGGTATTATTATATGCGATACAAGTGGCAGGATCGTACAGCACATAAATAACCGCAAGGGCCTGCAAAACAATACAGCATTAAGCTCTTATACAGATGTGAGCGGTAATTTGTGGCTGGGGCTCGATAATGGTATTGGTTACATTAACGAAAATTCGCCCTTTACTTTTTTAGGATCCAGTTTTGAGCTTAGCTCTGTATACTCATCTGCTGAATATAAAAATAATTTGTATGTGGCTACAAATCAAGGCGTTTTTAGCCATGCCTGGAACGCGCCATTTAAAGAAGAATCGTTTAAATTTATTCAGGGTACCACCGGCCAGGCCTGGGCCATACAGGATATAGACGGAACCTTGTTTTGCTCGCACAACCGCGGTTTATTTATTATAAATAATGGCAAGGCAGATACTTTTCTTGATGATAGGAAAGGCTATCTTGGGTTAAAAAAAATTCCGGGGAAGCCTAACTTTCTTATAGCGTCTAATTATCATGGTTTTGCAATCATAGAAAAAACACCCTCCGGATGGAAATTTCGTAACCAGATTGAAGGCTTTAATGTGTCCGACAGTAAGTTTGCTACAGATGGTAAAAATGTATGGCTGCTAAAAAATATTGTTTACAAGCTAAAATTGAGCGACGACCTTAAGCGCTTTACACTTACCACAACTTATGAGGGTCTTGATAAAAACTTAAAAGGCGTAAACAGTATACAGCAAATTAATGACAAAATTTATTTTCAGGCGGCAAATTATTTTTTTACCTACAACCAGTCTGACGATAAGTTTACAGAAGATAAAAATCTCACAGCTGTTTTTAGTGACATACCTAAAATTAAGTATTGTTTTGAAGATAATAAAGGTAATATATGTTACTTTTTTGGCGACTCGTCTATGGGCATGCTCATGAAGCAGGGAGACGGCTCTTATAGAAATGTGCTATCACCTTTTGCATCGCTTGCCGGTAACCTCGTATATTTTTTCGAATCGGTTAATACTATAGATAGCAGCAACATATTCATAGGTATAACAGAAGGTTTAGTACACTACAATCCGCAGTTACACAACGGTGTAACAACCCAGCCCAAGGCTTTTATACGCAGCTTTGCCTTTGCCGGCGATACACTTGTAACCGGTAATATGGCCAATCTTAAAAATGTACAGATACCTTATAAAGATAACAACGTAAAATTTACGTTCTCGTCTCCTATGTATGATAACCCTGAGAATATTAAGTTCTCTTATAAACTGGAAGGGTTTGATGATAAATGGAGTAACTGGACTAATGTGCCTGTAAAAGAATACACTAACCTACATGAGGGTAATTATCGCATGCTGCTAAAAGTAATAAACAGCTATGGTAAGGAGTCTAAACCGGCTGTGCTAACATTTACTGTTGCTCCCCCGTTTTACAGGCATCCGCTGGCTTACATCTTTTATATACTTGTTGTTTCCCTGACCATTTATTACGTGCGCAGACGGGTAAAAATTAAGATACGGCAAAACCGGTACTATGAAACGCTCGAGCAGCGAAGGCTATACCTGGAAAAAGAAACAAGGATAAGGCAGGAGCAATATGAACTTGAAAAAGAAATTGAACGACTAAGAAACGAGCAGCTTAAAGTAAAGATACTTACAAAAGATAAAGAACTTGTTAACAACTCATTGCAGGTAGTAAAAAAGAACAAGATGCTTAATGGCATTATTCACAGGCTTAAAGATATAGACTCTGACACGCTGGATGAAACTGCTAAAGCGCGTTTTACAAAATTGTATAAAACCATTGATAAAGAGCTTAATACAGATAAAAGTTGGAACAACCTGGAAAAACACATTAGCAATGTTCACTTTGATTTTTTAAAGCGGCTTAAAGATAAATACCCAACCATAACACCACGAGAAATGGATCTTTCTACCTATTTACTTATGAATATGAGTACAAAAGAAATTGCAGAGATCATGAACATATCTGACGGTGGGGTAGAGCTGGCACGATACCGCCTGCGCAAAAAACTTAACCTGCCAAGAAAAGAGAATCTTACGGGCTTTCTTATGGATATATAAAATAAAATCCTGCTACATGATAGTATGTAGCAGGATTTGTTTATTAAGGCAGTGAAGTTATACCTGTTTAGTATTATTCCAATCTATCGCGCGGGAAACATACATTACTGCTCCTAATATTAAGAAAATACCTATACTGCCGGCAAGCAACGCATAGCTTTCTAATTGTATAATAATGTATATAAACGTATACAACGCTGTTAACGACGAGGCTATAAAGAGGGGGAATTTTTTGTTTTTAAGAATAGAAACAGAATACGTACCTATCATTATTACCACCGATACTCCTGCAATTAAATAAGCCAACATAAAACTACTGTGCTCTGTTATAGATATTAGTAAGGTGTAAAACATAATGAGGGCAAGGCCTACCATGCCGTATTGAAAAATGTGAATGTTTATTTTACTAATAGTTTGTATTAGGAAAAAGATTAAGAATGTAAGGGCTATAACAAGAAATCCATATTTTGATGCCCGGTCGTTTTGTTGGTATTCGTCTACAGGGATATGAAAATCAACATCAAAAGTATATTTGCTTAATGATGGCAATACTGTAAAATATTGCTGTACAAAGCCACGGTTAAGGTGCGATATTTTCCAGTTTGCAGTAAAACCCTTATCATCTACATGCTTGCTTTCGGGTAAAAAGTTACCATCAAAACTTGGAGAAGCCCAATTAGAGGTCATCTTGGCTTCGGTAATTTTACCTATGGGTACAATACCTATTTGTTCTGTACCATCATAAGCAATATTCAGGTTAAAAGGTACAGTACCTTTAAAGGCATCGCGCAAATTTATCGCAGATGTTTGCAAGGTTTCTACCGTATCGTTCTGATTTTCGCTCGCAACAGGTTCAAAGGCATATGTTTTACCGATAAAATTTATATTAACAGCACCCTTAATACTCTTAAGGCTATTTGTTTTAATAACAATACTGGCTTTTTCCCAATCTATATTTTCCGGCTTAATGTCCTGCGACGAGAAATTAGGCGTAGTATAATGCCCTTTAAAATTCATCTTGGCATTAAATACGGCTGCTTCATAATTATTACGGTGTTTATTTTCGGTACTGGCGTTGGTATTAATTTTCAGGTCTTCAGGAAAAAAGTAAGCATAATCTGTAATGGCTGATTTTTGTACTGTAACCTGTTTGGTAATTTTGTTAGTTATTTCTGTTTCAGATATTACCTGATAGGGAACTTTAAGTATAGGCCCATAAAAATAAACAGACCCGCCCCATTTTTCGCTCATTTCATTTACCATGCCATTTTGGAGCTCTTTACGATCGCGTATAAGTGCCTTTACATACTCCAGCGGTAGAAGGAGCACAAGTGTTAGCAGCCCCACCATAAATACCCTTGCGGTGGTAGATTGCATAAAATTACTGTTTTGAGGCTCAGGGTACCTAAATTGCTGTTGAGCCTCGTTTTGGTTTTGGTTGGTTTCCATAATGTTCTTTTTTTTAAAGATTGATTGATTTATGATAATTCTTAGATTATATATTTGTTTTTAGATATATTAACTCTGTAAGAAAACTGATTTTAATATGTATATGTATAAGATGCCTATCGGAATATTTAGCAGGACGACAGAATATTTTTTTACAATTAATGGGGCGTGATCACGATCTGCGATCGCGAAAATGATAAAAGTGATTCCTAATAAAACATGAAATGCTGACAGCACCAACAGTAATACTGCTTCAACCATCAATATCACGATTAGCAACTCAGGTTCGCTATAAAAGAGTAATGCAAAGTTCAGGATGAAAAAAATTGTTGAAATAATTAATGTGATTTTGAATACCCTGAAAGGGAAGAAAAGGTATTCTTTTACTTTTTCAGATATCCTTTCAGACGATAAACTTCCATAATGTTTAGGATTAAAAAAGTTGAGAATATTCTGCATTTTCATTTTGTTTTAAATCTGTTACTAATTTGTTGCTATCAGGCTTTACTTTTGATAGCACCGACTCTAATACCGGTAATATATTATTGAGGTTTTTAGTCTTGATGAGAAAATTCCATACGGGTTCAAATTTTTTCCAGCCACCACTATACATTAGGTGCTTTAACTTATGCTTGTGCGATTCGTGGTTTAGGCTTGCTTTAAAAATATTTTCCCAACTGTAAAATTCCCTATAAGCCCAGTTGTAACCGTCTTTAAGTTCGTCAGCAGTAAGTTTAGTGGTTTGGTATACCACATTACGGGTATCATATAAGTCCCAGTTTTTGGTTAAGATCCGGCCCTGCTGTTCCATATCTTTATAAAGCTTAGTACCGGGATATGGTGTTAGAACATGGTAGGTAGATGTTGTAATAGAATTCTGAACGCCCCAGTCTACCGTTCTTTTAAACACATCCTTATCATCATCGTCAAGGCCAAAAACAAAACTTCCGTTTATCATGATCCCTAAAGAATGTAATCTGTTAACAGCCTCTATATAATCCTTTTGCAGGTTTTGCTTTTTATTGCTTTGCTTAAGGTTAGCCGGCGAAAAGGTTTCAAATCCCACAAAGAGGCTTCGCAACCCGGCTTCGGCTGCTTTTTCTATTAGGTTGCCACGAAGGATAGAATCTACCGTTGCCGCTGCCTGAAAAACCCTGTTCATACCCTTCATTCCTTCAAATAATTCGGAGGCAAATTTTGCATTGCCAAGTAAATGATCATCCAGAAAGTACAAATGTCTGCCCGGGAGCCTTTCAATTTCGGCAAGTGCATCATCAACCAGTTGGGTATAAAATGTTTTGCCACCTTCAAAAAAAGCATCTTTATAGCAAAAATCGCAGTGGTGCGGGCAGCCGCGCGTAACTACTATAGAATTAGGCACTAAGTACCGGTTACGTTTTATAAGGTCGCGCCTTATGGGAGGAATTTTATCTAATGTACGTATGGCAGAACTATATACCTTTTGTGGTGTTTTATTCTTAAAATCTTTCAGGAACTGCGGAAAAGTTTCTTCTCCCGGACCTAGAAAAATACTATCGGCATGAGGTGCTGCTTCATGAGGTAATGAAGTAACATGTAGCCCGCCCAAAATTACGTAAGCTCCCTGCTTGCGGTAATGATCGGCAATATCATAAGCCCGGTAAGCATTAGTAATGTAAACCTGAATAATTACCAAGTCCGGACTATCATTAAGGTTTAGCGTTTCTACATGCTGGTCCTGCAGGTCTATTTCATCATCCGGAGAAAGATATGCGGCCAGTGTTGCAAGCCCCAATGGCGGAAACAGTGAATATTTTATTGGCCGCCAAAAAGGACTTTCTGCTTCTGCCAGCGCAGGCAATATCATTTTTACTTTCATGGTAATACTTAATTCAAAAATTTGGAAAAACGGCACATCAGGACAAAGTATAAGGCAGCAACGGCAATATTAGAAAGTACTAAGTACATGCGTTTGTATAATTCCTGCCTGTAACTTTCATGATAATAGCCGGAGATGAACAGTAGTGTTATTACTGCTATGTTAAGTGCTATTACAGGAAGTAGTGTATATAAAAGTATGTCATACACTATTGTGCTTCTGTCGGCATTCATAAGGATAAGCATCCAGATGGAGCCAAACGTAAATGTAAATGCCCATACTACAACCGGTAGCATTAATAGCCTGTCCGGCCTTTTTACTTCTGTTCTCATGGTTATCGTATTAAAAAAGTATCTTTAATACGTTCTACGGGCAGGTGCAGCATCCCAAAGTGGTCTACATCATAAAAGCGTAATGCCTGTTTACCATCTTTATACCTTTTGTAAAAATAACCTGCATGGTGAGGGCACGTAAGTAAACCTATAGCCATAGCCAGTAATGTGCGAAGGCTGTTAGAACCATTGCCAAAAAGATAATACTGTACTGATATGTCTTCTTTTACAGATACCTGCCCACGGCCTATAAGCAGTTGATAAATGTCTTCTTTTTCGGCAGTAACATTAGTGCCATAATTACTGTTTAGCAGGTGCTCACCCAAGTTGTGGCCCAGGCTGCCTTTGGGGTAAGTAACCAATTGTTTGGCAGTAATATTTTTTGTTTTACGTTCGAATTCTATGCGAACGGCTTCAATTTTTTCTTTCATAGTTTTCATAAGTTGATGTGTTTTACTTTGAAATTCAAAGTAGATTTATAAATTTTTTTATTTTTCAGGATTATAGTAAAGGCGGAACAGCAGGAACAGCAGTGTACCAAACCCAAGAGTTATACCCCAGGCGGGTTTACAGGTATCTGCGGCAATTAGGCTGTGCAGTATATCGGCTGTTAGGGTAAAGGGTTTGTGTAAAATATCCCAACTGTTATAGCGCAAAAATCGCCCGAGATAAATGCCAAAACCGGATAGCAGGCAAGTAATTGCCATTACAATTGTAGCTGCTTTGTTGCTAAATTTTATACTTAATATTGTATACATATTTTTCATTGAAGCCAGGCCAAACAACATACCGCAAACTGTAAACGATGCTATTAATAAAATATCGAACCATAAGGGTACATTGGTTTGTTTTTCAAGATGTACAAAGTCGGTAATTATATAAGGAGCATTAGGCAATAGCAATAACCAACAGCCAAAAGCAGGGTAGAAGTACCATTTTTCTATAATGTTAATCCGGTTCATTATTAACGACGATAATCCTAAGGGTGTATAGGCTAAAAACAAATTCCAGATAAGAAAAAACAGGTAAATGCTCTGGGTTATTTTAGCGCGCACCAGCAGTAATGCAAGGCAAAAAAGGGCAAGTGCAAACAGCATAAAGTGCTGCCTGATTTCGTTTGCTACGGTTGATTGAATGGTTTTCATGACTTTAGATTTTTAAAAGTACTTTGTTTTTCAAAGTAAATTGACAAAAAATTTTGGTTATCGTTTTTGTATTAATTTTTCGAGCGCATCTATATGGTCTTTAAAAGCTTTACGGCCTTCTTTAGTAGCCATGTAGCGGGTATTGGGTTTTTTACCTATAAACTGTTTTTCAACCATAATATAGTTTTCAGTTTCAAGGGCCTTGGCGTGGCTTGCAAGGTTACCGTCTGTAACGCCAAGTAGCTCTTTAAGCGTGTTAAAGTCGGCATACTCATTAACCATAAGTATGCTCATAATACCCAGGCGAATACGATGGTCAAAAGCTTTATTTATATGTTGTAAAATGTTTTTCAAACTATTTACGGTCGTATTTAAAGTACATTACAGAGCCATATAATATGTGGCATACACCAAAACCAAGTGCCCAGAACTCCAGGCCGTAGCCCATAAAATAGGTGGCAACCAAGCCAATGGCTGTAATGGTTAACCCAAGGTATCTTACATCGCGAAGGGTATACCTGCTGGCATTAATACACGCCATACCATAAAAAATAAGTGTTATGGGGGCTATAAGGCCGTAGTAATGATTTTTTATAAGAAGCAGCGCAAATACTCCGCCGGTTACAAGCGGAATAAGAAAATTTGCCACAAGGCGTTTAGAGGTACTGTTCCAAATGGTCTCCCCTTGCTTTTTTGCCTTTCGGACAGATAGCAGTAACCCGGTAACAACAGATAGTACCAGTACGGCAACGGCCACAAGCAATATAAGCTTAAAAGAATAGCTGTCTACAATTACATAGCCATTATCGAGCGCATCTATATACTTTATAAAAAAAGCTCCGGTAAGTGCATACACACCTGCCAGTATACCTGATAAGCCGCTAAGGGAAATAAACTGCGATGATTTATCCATCATCTTTTTTATGTCCTGTATATCCTTTAAGTAATTATCCATTTTTAAAGTACTTTGAATTGCAAAGTAAATTATAATTATTGATGTAGCAAAGGAATATGGGAGAAATTTTTTGGAATTATTTTAGGTCTTTTACAAAGCTGTTATTGTAAGTGGTAAAATGAAGCTGATTTAATGAGTCGCTGTCAATAACCTTTAGTTTAAGTTGTTCCGGTTTATTAAAATTAAGGTCGCTTTGCATACTGGAAAAGTAGGTATAGTCAATCTTATATTCAATCGGGAGGTAAGCATAACGCCTATATGTTGCAAAGCTGTAGGTAATGTCATCTGAAGTCACGAAACCATAAGAATACCTCCGTGTCTGATATTCGTAACCATTACTATTAAAGCTGTATACTTTGTCGGCCTCATAATCCTGCGACATTATAATAAAGAGAAAAAAGCCCAATGAAATAGTTACAAGTCCAGAAATAGATGCTATTGTAAGCATTATAAATCCCGGAATTTTTAGAAGCCAGTTTTTTGTTGACACAAGCCCAAAGGCTAAAATAATGCAAATTAAATATTCTATCGAAAAAAGTGTATAATCTATATAATCGCCAATGAGCGAAATCCCACACGCAAATAATGCTATGTGACTTGCAACAACTAATAAAATAATTTTTAATGTTTTCACCGACACCTTATTGTGAAAGTAAACATACAGGGGAAAGCTTGCAATATTAAACCCTATAAATGTAATTAAAGATAAAACATAGGTATAGCTCATGCATTATCTGTTTTTAATTCCTGCATATCCTTTAAATATTTAATCATTTTAAAAGTACTTTGAATTGCAAAGTAAATTATAATTATTGATGTGGCAAAGAAATAGTGTAGAAATTTTAAGGAATTTTTAACTAAATATAAGTCGTGAATTACCTCACCAGCCATGTGTATGCATCGGCAAATTCCCGTGCCCATAGCAGCTCACTATGGCGGCCATTATGTACAATTTTTTTATGAAGTTGGCTGGGGGTGTTTACCCGTGCTAAAACCAGTTGCTCCATGTGGTCAATATCGGGAACCATGCCCATGCTTTCATGGTCGCCGGCCATGAAATAAATACGCCCGCTAATATTGTGTACTGTATCCATAAGGCTGAAAATCTCATCGCTAAACCAAAATGAAGGAGAAAACACACCTGCATTACCAAACACATCAGGGAATTTTAGTATCGCATAAAACGATATTAATCCACCTACAGAACTCCCAAAAATGGTAGTATGTTCTTTATCGGTTATAGTTTTGTAATTTTCATCAACATACGGTTTAAGCGTATTCACAATAAAATCAAGGTAATCATCGGCATGCCCGCCACCATATTTTTCGTTTTTAAAAGGTGTCATTTCATCAATGCGGCGGTTGGGCCCGCCATGCTCTATACCTATTATTATAGCCTGAGAATGCAGCACGTTAAGCTTATCCTCAACATGCCAGTCACGCTTTTCAGATTCGGCATGGTCAAAAACGTGCTGTCCGTCGTGCATGTAAATTACCGGAAAACGCTGGTCGCTTTCCTCATAATTATAAGGCAGGTACACCCAGATAGTTTTACTGCGGTTTAGCTGGGGTGCTTCTATGGTAAATTCGGTAACAGTACCTAATGTAAGCTTTTCGGTCGATGAATTTTTCATAAATAATATGGCAGAAATAGATAATTAGGGAAAAGGGATAAGATATCAGTAGCCGGCAAATTACTACTATTATTCAAGCGGTTTGGTAACTTCAGTTTTCGTTGCCTTATCTACTTTGGTAATGTATACATTCTCTTTTTCGGTTTCGCGTTGTTCTACAAATACAGCATATTCAGCAGGTTGTATGCGCGACCCTTTAAAAATGGCGTATGCACGAGTAAATTCGGCGCCAAAATATAGTATAGCAGCGGTATAGTAAACCCACAGCAAAATTACAATTAACGATCCTGCAGCCCCATAAGGAGACCCGGCTCCTGTTGTCGTAATATATATACCTATTATATAACGGCCCAGCATAAACAGGCAGGCTGTAAAAAATGCACCGGCACGCACGTGTTTCCACTTAATTTTTGCATCGGGCAATACTTTGAATATAACGCCGAACAATACCGTAATTACTCCAAAACTTATAACGATGTTGGCAATGTTTATAAGTATAAGAGTGAAATCTGGGAACATTGATTTTAAAAAATTATTAAGTGCAGCAAGCGCACCATTTATAATAAGTGATACTATAAGGAGAAAACCAAGCCCCACGATTATAGAACCCGAAAGTAAACGGTCTTTAAGCATTTTCACCCATCCTTTTTTGGGTTTGGCCTTTACCTTCCAGATCATGTTTATAGAATCCTGAATTTCACCAAAAACGGTGGTGGCACCAATAATAAGAGTTATAACCCCTACTATTATCGACATTGCTGAATTACCGGATAATTCCAGGTTACTTATTATTTGTTGTACCTGCTTCGCGGCTTCGTTACCTATAATACCGTTAATCTCGGTAAAGATGCGGCCTTCGCTTGCTTCGCGCCCATAGAAGAAGCCTGCAAGCGATATAATAAGGAGTAGTAATGGCGCCAGTGAAAAAATGGTGTAGTAAGATAAGGAAGCACTTAACTTTAGGCCCTTATCCTGCATAAAACCGGTAAAGGTGTCCTTAAGTATAGTGATGCTGCTCTTTAATGTTTTTTTGGTGAATATTTTTTTCATAGTGCTTGTATTTCCTGATTTTGGGTATAAAAATAATTATTGTGGCAGTTAGAGACTACAATATTAACATATCTATAAATCATGTGCGCAATTTTAAAGGGCTTTTTTTTTGTTAATGGCATTGGGGTAAATCATAAGCTAATAATTTCATAAATTTTATTAATCCTATAGTAGTTAATTGTGCATTAGCTGCAAAAAACTTAACTTTATACAGGATTTACACGGGTATTTATAACACTCTGTAACAACAACATTACCATGAAGATAGTTATTATAGGGGGCGGTTTTGCAGGGGTAAACCTTGCAAATGAATTGGCCGACAACAAAGATTTTGATGTTACACTGGTAGATAAGAACAACTACAACTTTTTTCCGCCGCTTATTTATCAGGTAGCTACCGCATACCTGGAACCTTCGGCAATTAGTTACCCGTTCAGAAGGTACTATTCTAAAAAGAAAAATATTCATTTTCGCATGGGCGAATTTGTTTCTGTAAAGCAGGAGCAAAATATTGCTGTACTTCATAATGGCGAAATAGAGTATGATGCGCTTGTTATTGCAACCGGTGCCGAAACTAACTATTTTGGTATGGAGAACGTTCGCAAGAATTCTATACCCATGAAAACACTTAATGATGCTATAGAGATGCGTAACAAGTTGCTGCAGCGCATGGAAAAAGCAACATTGTATACAAACAGCCGCGAACGCCGCAAGTATTTAAATATTGTAGTGGCAGGTGGCGGGCCTACAGGTGTAGAGGTATCTGGTATGTTTGCCGAGATGCGTAACGGTATACTACGCAAAGAATATCCGGAACTTTCTACAAGTATTAGCAATATTTACCTTGTAGATGGGGGCGATGTGCTGCTTGCACCTATGAGCAAACAGTCGCAGCAGGATACTTATGATGCACTTACCAAGCTTGGAGTAATTATAAAATTAAATTCGCGCGTTACAGATTATATAGATGATACCGTGTACCTTGAAGGCGGCGAAACCATACAATCTAAAAACCTTATATGGGCAGCAGGAGTATCTGCAAAGGTATTTGATGGCCTGGCTGTAGAAAGTTATGGCCGTGGCAGGCGCCTTGCGGTAGATGCTTACAATAAAGTAAACCTTACTAATAATATTTATGCCATAGGCGATACCTGTATACAAACTACAGATGAGGCTTTTCCAGGAGGGCACCCACAGGTTGCTCAGGTAGCAATACAGCAGGGCGAGCAGCTTGCTAAAAACTTTAAGCGTGCTGCAAAAAAAGAAACCCTTGTAGCGTTTAAATATAAAGATAAGGGCTCTATGGCCATTATAGGCAAGAATAAAGCGGTGGTAGATTTACCTAAGCCTAAACTGCACTTTAAAGGTTTTATAGCGTGGCTTATGTGGTTGTTTATTCACTTACTATCGTTAATAACCTTTAGGAACAGGCTGGTAACATTCTGGAACTGGATGGTGTCGTACTTCTCCATGGATCAGCCATTGCGTATGATAATTAGGCCGGAGAAAAGGGCTAAAAACGTATCGTCAGAAACTAAGGCTTAAAATGTTTAGATAATATAGAAAAGGGATAACTTAAAATATTAAGTTATCCCTTTTTTAATATGCTCATGAATTGTTTATCGCTCCAGTATCATGGTCATGCCCTGCCCACCGGCTGCACAGACAGATATTAGCCCTTTGCCATTGCCTTTTTCGCTTAGTAGTTTAGCAAGCGTGGCAATAACACGGCCACCGGTTGCTGCAAAAGGGTGCCCTGTTGCAAGGCTGCTGCCATTTACGTTTAGCTTATTTAAATCGATACTGCCCAGGGCAGCAACGCCAAAAGCTGCCGAAAGCTCTTCGCTCTCCCATATTTTTAGTAATGCTAAAACCTGTGCGGCAAAAGCCTCATGAATTTCGTAAAAGTCAAAATCCTGTAATTTTAACCCTGCCTTTTGCAACATGCGTGGTGCCGCATAAACGGGTGCAAGCAGCAGGTTTTGTTTATTTTCTACATATTCTATTGCAGCCATTTCAGCATACGTAATATAAGCAAGTATGGGCAGGTTATTGGCTTTTGCCCATTCTTCGCTGGCCAGTAACAGGCATGAGGCACCATCTGTAAGAGGAGAGGAGTTTCCTGCTGTAAGTGTACCATGCTGTTTATCAAAAGCAGGGCGCAGCTTAGCCAATTTTTCTAAAGAGGTATCCCGGCGCATGTTATTATCCTGACTAAGGCCAAGAAAAGGGGTAACCATATCGTTGAAAAATCCCCTGTCGGTTGCGGCGGTCATTTTCTGGTGGCTTTGCAGCGAAAAAAGATCCTGCTCTTCGCGGGTTACATTATAAAATTTTGCAGTATACTCTGTATGTCCGCCCATAGATAATCCGGTTCCCGGCTCGAGGTTAGCAGGTGCCTCGGGACTAAAATCTTTCAGTTTTATTTTTAATATATTGCCTATCCTCTCTGTAGCACTTTTGCTGCGGCGCGCACGCAAAAGTAATTTACGCACATGCTCATTAAGGTACAATGGTACGTTGCTTGTGCTGTCTACACCGCCGGCAATACCGCAGTCTATCTGGCCCAGGGCAATTTTATTGGCAATATACATAGAAGCTTCAAGACCTGTATTACACGCCTGCTGAATATCGCAGGCTGGCGTTTTAGGATTAAGTGAGGTATGTAAAACACATTCACGCATCAGGTTAATTTCCCAGCTGTGCTTTATAACCGCGCCACCCGCTACTTCGCCCAGTTGCATACCGGCAAGGTTGTATTTATCTATAAGTCCATTTAGCGTAGCCACCATCATATCGGTATTGCTGGCTTCGGCATAATTGGTAAATTGTCGTGCAAAGGGTATGCGGTTGTAGCCTACAATGGCTACTTTTCGCGCTATAGTATCGGTTGGCATAGTGTTGTGTTTTAGATATACTAAGGTACGAAATTTCTGTATTGGAAATTAAGTAGTAAAGTTTTAAGTAGCACAGTAACAAAGTTTATAATCGCTGTTATAATAATAAAACCCGGACAGTGCCGGGTAATTGTATTAAATGCTGATTTTGTGTTTTCAGTACAGCGTGCAGCTCAATCCAAAATCCACACTCTCAAATCTATAATTAATTAGATTCTCTTTGTGTTTCTTTAAGGCGTTTTTTAGTACTGCGCAATACATCGCGCACATCGCGCACGGCGTCTCTGGCAACCTTGTCTACCTTGGCTAATTTATTTGCAAAAGTCTTCATTTTTACAATATCAGCTTCGTCTACTTTAGATTTTATTTCTTCTGTAAATTTTATAAATTCTTCTGTAACAGTATCAATATCGGTATAAGCATTATTAAGGTCAGCATATACTTCTTCGATTTCTTTCACGGCTTCCTTAAAAAGCTGGGTATTTTTTTTAAGAATTTCCTGTAGCTGCTTTCTTTCCTTTTTGCTGAACATTTCCATAATTGCGGGCGTATTTTAAAACGCTGCAAGGTGAGCATTAATACGAAAATACACGTTAACTACGTGTTACCACTTTATTATGTTTAGTACTAAAATGAATGATACTTTAATGGCTAGTAAAACAAAAATCCCCGCCATATATATGACGGGGACTGAAATATTGTTTAGGTAATTATCCTAATTATTTAATAATTAGCTGTTAAGCATAACCGGCATAACAAGCATGGTTACCGTTTCGCCCTCGTCAAGACCATCTACGGGTGTAAGTATACCTGCACGGTTAGGCAAAGACATTTCGAGCATTATTTCGTCGCTTTGCAGGTTAGTAAGCATCTCTGTAAGAAAACGAGAGTTAAAGCCTATTTGCATATCATCTCCCTGATAATCGCAGGTAAGGCGCTCTTCGGCCTTATTGCTGTAATCAATATCTTCGGCAGATATATTAAGTTCTGTACCGGCAATTTTAAGGCGTATCTGGTGGGTAGTCTTGTTAGAGAAAATAGCTACACGACGCACAGAACTAAAAAACTGAGTTCTGTTTATCATCAACTTATTAGGGTTCTCTTTAGGTATAACCGCTTCGTAGTTAGGGTATTTTCCATCAATAAGGCGGCAAGTAAGCACATAATTATCAAAAGAGAACGTAGCGTTAGCATCGTTATATTCTATCTTAACCTCTGCATCGCTTGCGCCAAGTATACCTTTAAGAATGGTAAGCGGTTTTTTAGGCATAATAAAATCGGCTACCTGAGAGGCAACTACATCTGTTCTTTGGTATTTAACCAGCTTGTGCGCATCTGTAGCTACAAAGGTAAGCCCTTGCGGAGAGAACTGAAAAAACACACCCGACATTACCGGGCGAAGATCGTCGTTACCGGCAGCAAATATAGTTTTGCTTACGGCAGTTGCAAGTACCTCTGCAGGAACCACCGTTACAGATGGGTCTTCCAGGCTTACCGCTTTAGGAAATTCATCTCCGGCAGCATAAGCCAGTGCATATTTACCAGAGTTAGAGCTTATCTCTATAGTGTTGTTTTCTTCAACTGTAAAAGTAAGCGGTTGCTCAGGGAAGGTTTTTAAAGTTTCAAGCAATAATTTTGCCGGTACGGCTACGCTGCCTGTACTTTCGGAATCAATTTCCAATACGGCAGACATCGTTGTCTCAAGATCTGAAGCAGAAACCTTAAGCTCAGTATTATTTAATTCAAATAAAAAGTTATCTAAAATAGGCAGGGTGTTACTACTGTTAATCACACCATTAAGCACCTGCAGCTGCTTTAGTAAATAAGAACTTGATACTATAAATTTCATCGTAGGTTTTGTGTTTATCTTAAAATACCTAAAAATTTTAGGTGTAGCAAATATATTGTAATCAAATTGAACTGGAAAATTTTCTAAACAATTATTCTGGGCAATTGTAGTTTAAGTATTTATTAACTTAATTATACTAATGTGGCAGTAAATGAATAATTAATAAAGAAATCTTTTTAAAGAGTTAAACTGTAAATAATTATTTAAGTCTATATTTGGTAACGTAAGAATACAATAATTATGGATGAGGATACTGAATTACAACTGTTGGTAAAAAATATTAAAACAAGAGAAGACTTTGAGGATTTCTTAGAAAAATTAGTTGCCGATCACAGTCAGAATAAAGAGGCATGGCAAAACGATACCTTAAGGTCGTACCTTGAGGCATTGCATGGTTTTAACTATGATAGCGAAAAAGACCGCCCGTCGTGGAAAGCTTTTGCCGAGATGCTTTTAGCGGCAAGACATTACGAATAGTTTTTTTTAAATTAAATCTTTTTGTAAACACAATTAATTGCTGTGTATTAAACGTGTCGTACACAATGCATCGCCCAAAAAAGATAAATTAATTATAAAGGTAAACTGTGCTGCAATGCCGGCTAACCTTATAGAAAGTGAACTTTTTGGGCACGAAAAAGGTGCTTTTACCGGAGCTACAGAAAGGCGCATAGGCAAATTTAAACTTGCTAATAACATGGCAGGACGCCGGTAATAACGGTAACTCATTAGTAGTTGCCGAAGCCAATCATTTTAGTATTCTCGAGGGGTTTCAAACTGCCGACGGGTATTTAAAAAAAGCAGTGCTATATATTGCTAACAATAGTTAATCTATTTCCTTTCAAAACTTTTTTAGTAATTTCAGTCATTCTCTATAACAGTGTGGCATAACTATTTATTCTTTGTATCATGAACAAATTATGGCCTTTACTCTCTTATAAAGAAGGGAAAGATACTTATCAAACATTACAGCTTTTTACGCAGGTTTTAGGTAAAATAAAGCTGGCAATGCTGCCATGGGCAAACCATTCGTGGAATGTTACCTTGCACATTACACCATCAGGGCTTACTACCCAAAGTATGCCTTACGCAGCCCGATACACTTTTTTTGGGGAGGGTTCGATCTTGCCCTTGCATTCTTTTCTGGCCGTACTGCTCTCAAGCACTAGGGAAAAATACCCGGATTGCCTAACTGGGTTTTGCAGGATGCTTACAGCCAAGAGTTAATGGATTTTGGTTTCTGGACAGGGTTTGGAGCTTTTCCGAAGCTGCATTTTACTGTTATCTGTACCCGGAACCGGATGGATATAATACTGCCAAACTTTCTCCGCCAAAGGCCTATTACAATAACGATATGGGCGAATTTATCCTGCCGTGCGCCGCTGTGCAACAATCAGAAAATCCGGAAGAAATGCGGTTAACGTTTTTAAGGAGCACCTATGCCATTGGCGCTAAACTTGCAAACTGGAATACAGGCCTGTACAAAAAAGACAGGGATTTTAAGATAGTATAAAATACTGGGCCATTAAATAAAACCTACTGTTTGTAAAGTTTATAAAAAAGCTAATCCTGACTATTTAAAACAGTCCGGATTAGCTTTTTTTGTTATAATTAGCTTAACTGTTTCTCAAAATATCTATCCAGGATAATATGTAATCGGCTTCGTCATGCCATGACGGTAAGCTTATAACAAAATGATTTTTACCCGAGAACTCTTTGTAATCAGTAAAAGCATGATCTTTATTATACTTAATATAATTTTCGTAGTTAAGAGAGTTAGGAGTTATATGGTCTTTACTGCCAGTTATAAATAATAATGGCGGGTGCAGTTTATTAAAATCTACTTTTGCGGCACTACCCAGCGCATCCCTAATTACAAGCTTGGATTCTGGTATTGCATTTTCTTCATAAGATAGTAGCTGCTCTTCCGGGGTCATGCCATTAGTAAAAGCATGTTTCCACTCTTTAAGGCTCATCAGGTGTGTTTTTTTTACCGATGTAAGATATCCCAAAGGTTTCCATATCGATTTAAGAAAAGGCCATTCAAAAGAAAAAACACCTTTAGGCGGTACAGAGTGTATAGCAATGCCTGCGGCCACTAAATCACGGTTTACTATTATTTGTGTTATAAGGCCACCCAGCGAGTGCCCAATTACAATAGGTTTTTCGGGCAGGCCCTTTATAATTTCTGCATAATGTTCTATAAGCTGCGAAAGCCTAAGCCCGGCAAGGCCGGCATCGTTAGGCTGTCGGTTGCGCAGTTCCTGCACGCTGCCATCTTTATATGGCCAGGGCGGCACGAGGCAGGTATAGCCTTTAGTTTTAAAATAAGCTACCCACGGGTCCCAACTTTTATGGGTCACGAAGGCACCTGTAATAAATACAACTGTTTTAGAAAGGTACATAATCCTGGGGGATTTGTTATTATTGTGGTTATACTTAAAAAAGCCTAAGCGTCGATTTCAGGCGATAAAACGTCGTGTATTTCTGGTTTGCGGTCAAACATTTTTTTTGCAAACGGGCATTGTGGTATTATCTTAAGGCTATTGGCGCGGGCATAGGCCACAGCCCTGTCTAACAGCTGCAGTCCAATGCCTTTGAATTCGGGGTTGCCCACTGTGTGTTCTATAGTAATTATGTGGTCGCCGGTAACACTGTAGGTCATTATACCTGCTTCCTGTTCGCCCTCAGTTGCTTTAAAATGGCCTTTAGTACCGTCGCTGTAATGCTGTATATCCATAAATTATTTCTTGATATTAAAATTGCTGTTTTGTTCCGGCAGAGGTATAAAACCTGTTTCGCCAGGAATTATAGGAAACTCCTGTGTTGCCCAGCGTTTCTTAGCCTCTTCAATAAGCTCTGTAGACGATGCTACAAAATTCCAGTATATGTGCCTCGGTTCAGGGAATGGTTCTCCGCCAAAAATATAGAGCGTGGTATCCTCATTCATGGTAAATTCGCAAATAGAACTGTCTTTTGCTACCAGCAATTGCTTAGGTAAAAAGGTAGCACCATCGCTTTCTATGCTTCCGTTAAGAATGTATAATCCACTTTCGCCATATAATTTACTGCCTATAGCTACTTTTTGCTTTGCAGTGCTTTTTAATTCTAAAAAATAAAGAGGGCTATAAACCGGCACCGGCGATTTTTTTCCAAAGGCTTCACCTGCAATAAGTTTAATGGTAACGCCACTTTCAACCCAAACAGGTAATTCATCTTCTGTAACGTGGGCAAAAGAAGGTTCCATTTGTTCAAGATGTTTGGGTAGAGCCACCCATATTTGCAGGCCGTGTAACAACTTATCGCTGTGGCGCAGGCGTTCGGGCGTGCGCTCAGAATGTACAATACCCTTGCCCGATGTCATCCAGTTAACCTGTCTGGGGGTAATCTCCATTTCGGTACCCAGGCTGTCGCGGTGCATTATATTACCTTCAAATAAATAGGTAAGGGTAGACAGGCCAATATGAGGATGCGGCCCTACATCGAGGTTTTCATGGTCATTAAGCGTCACCGGCCCCATGTGGTCTATAAATGCAAATGGGCCTACAGTACGCTTATCTTTAAATGGTAAAAGCCTGCCCACTAAAAAGTTGCCTATACTTGCGGGACGCTCTTCAATAATCAGGTTAATATTAGACATATTTTAATTTTAATAGCTTTAAAATTACGAAATTATCCTGATATAGCAATTTTCTATAACGATTTCGTTGTTTAGGGTTTAATTATTAATTAAAGTCAACTCAACTTGCTGAATTGTAGTGCAATAAATTTTAAACACAAAAAGCCCTGATACAGGATCAGGGCTTCAATAAAACGAATTCTAATTAATTGAGCGGAACCAAATGTGCGGTAATATCTTCGCGGCGGCTTTCATATTTAGCCGGTAATTGTAATGTTGTACCCAGTGTTTCAAGCGGCTCATCTATCAGGAAGCCTGGGTTATCGGTAGCAATTTCAAATAAAACACCTCCCGGTTCCCTAAAGTAAAGACTATGAAAGTAATTACGGTCTATTTGCGGGGTAATGCTAAGGCCTGCATCTACCACTTTTTGGCGGAATTGCATTAGTATTTCATCGTTTTTAACCCTAAAGGCAACGTGGTGCACGGTACCGTTGGCAACATGGCCCAGTTTTTCATGTTCAAGCTCTACTAAATCTACAAGTGCAGCGTTTTCTACAGTATCTATAGCATAGCGGTAGCGGTTACTTTCTTTAGATACCAGTTTGTATCCAAAAATATCGGTAAGTACGGCAGCAGTTCCTGCTATGTTGTTCAGCGTAATGGTTACATTATGAAACCCCCTCGTGGCAACATCCGCTTTTACCTCATCGGTTTCCCAAGGTGTGCGGGTATCTTCTGTGGCAGATTCTATCAGCTCTAATTTAAGCCCGTCCGGGTCTACGAAAGTTAAATAGCGCTCGCCAAATTTTACTGCTGGTTTGTTATATATAACATTATATTTTTCAAAACGTTCTACCCAAAACTCAAGACTGCCTTTTGGTACAGAATAACCAATCTCTGTAGCCATGCCAGATCCTCTGTGGCCTTGTGGTATACCGCTTCCCCACGGGAAAAAAGTAAGTATCGTTCCTGCGC
>Ga0247806_10000114_pt1 | contig 52085 bp, 45 predicted proteins | sample UWRJL059202B1_FD_179935 | JGI IMG/M metagenome (GOLD analysis project Ga0247806, IMG submission 179935) | Plant litter microbial communities from Arlington Agricultural Research Station in Wisconsin, United States - UWRJ-L059-202B-1 | ecosystem: Environmental > Terrestrial > Plant litter >... | reverse complement strand
AGGCCCTTGAATTTGTTAAAACCAAAATATTTTTTTAACTCTTTATGTAAGTCAATTTCGGTCGATTTCATTATATCTTTATAGTAATTTACATAAATTTGCAGAACATAAAGATACAAAAATCTTTTACACCCGCAACTTTTTAAACAATTCGTAAGCTTGATCAATAACGAAGCAATACTGGCATCTGCCAAAAAAACAATACTTTCTGAAAGTGAGAGCATTGCTGCACTCGTGCAGTACCTTGACGACGATTTTGCAAAAGCCGCACAAATTATTTATGAAAGTACCGGACGCCTGATAATTACAGGCATAGGCAAAAGCGCTCTTATTGCTGCAAAAATTGTAGCCACCCTAAACTCTACCGGAACCCCTGCCCTGTTTTTACACGCCGCCGAGGCAATACACGGAGACCTGGGCATGGTGCAGCCCGGAGACGTGGTTATTTGCATCTCTAAAAGCGGCAACAGCCCCGAGATTAAAGTATTGGCCCCCTTACTTAAACGCTATGGCAATATACTTATTGGCATTACTGCAAATAAAAGTTCTTTTTTAGGCAAGCAATCTAACTATGTACTTAATGCGTATGTAGAGAGGGAGGCCGACCCGGATAACCTTGCCCCCACTAACAGTACCACGGCACAGTTGGTACTGGGCGATGCTCTTGCCGTTTGCCTTATGCAAATGCGCGGCTTTACAAGTAACGATTTTGCTAAATATCATCCCGGTGGTGCATTAGGAAAAAGATTACTTTTACGCGTGGGCGATATGCTCGATGGTACTCATAAACCGGTTGTAGGGCCAGAGAGCAGCGTTAAGCAGGCCATCATGGAAATATCTGAAAAAAGGCTTGGCGTTACCGCAGTGGTAGAGCACAATAAAGTTATAGGTATTATTACCGATGGAGACATTAGGCGCATGCTTAACGACCGCGATAACATTGCCGGCGTTACCGCTGCCGATATTATGACCAGGAACCCAAAAACAATAACAAGTAAAGACATGGTAACACATGCCTTTAACACAATGGAAAACTACGCTATAACACAGCTTGTAGTGGTAGACGAAGGAGAATATAAGGGCGTATTGCACCTGCACGATATACTAAAAGAAGGGATACTATAACATGGCAAAAAACAAAAAAGACGGCAGCGAAATGTCGTTTATGGATCATCTTGAAGAACTGCGCTGGCTGCTTGTAAGAAGCACCATAGCAATATTAATTGGCGGATGCGTTGCCTTTACTTTTAGCAAATTTATATTTGAGGAGATAATATTTGCACCGCAAAAGTCGAGCTTTCTTACCTACCGCATTTTTTGCGAAATGGCAAACAAGTATGACCTTGACAAGAGTTTTTGCATTACAGAGATACCTTTTAAAATACAATCCCGTACTATGGACGGGCAATTCTCTACAGATATATGGACGTCTATAACGGCAGGCCTTATTCTCGCGTTCCCTTTTATTTTATGGGAGTTCTGGAAGTTTATACGCCCGGCACTTTATGATAGTGAAAAGAAAAATGCAGTTGCATTTATACTCTCTACATCCCTGCTTTTCTTCTTAGGGGTTTTATTTGGGTATTACCTTATTATGCCGCTGTCTATCAACTTTTTGGCAAATTACCAAATTAGTGAGGTCGTAGAGAATAATATTGACCTTGACTCTTATCTTAGCCTTGTAAAAACTACCGTGATATCCTGCGGACTGGTATTTGAGATGCCTATAATTATATTTTTCCTTGCTAAATTAGGGATAGTATCGGCATCATTTTTGAGAACTTACAGGCGTTATGCTTATGTAATTATACTTATTGTAGCGGCTGTTGTTACCCCACCGGATGTTGTAAGCCAAATGACGGTTACAATACCATTAATTATACTGTTTGAAGCAAGTATACTTATTGCAGCACGCATGAACAAAACACCTAAAATAGAAGAAACCAATGGCTGATAATATAGTAGAGGAGTTTAACGACTACCGCCAGAAAATGAACGACAAGTTACTGGCAGATAATAATAAAATTATTAAGCGTATTTTTAACCTGGATACCAATGCCTATATGGAAGGTGCCCTTGATGTTAAAACAAAAGAACTGCTTGGCCTTGTAGCATCGGCAGTACTGCGTTGCGACGACTGTGTAAAATACCACCTTGAAACCAGCCATAAAGAAGGCCTTACCAAAGCCGAGGTTATGGAAGCACTGGGCATTGCAACCCTTGTGGGCGGTACTATAGTAATACCCCACCTGCGCCGCGCTTACGAATTTTGGGAAGCACTCGAAGAGCAGGCAGGAGAAACAACAATATAACAGAGCATTATGAAATTAAGGGCAGATAACCTTATTAAGACATATAAAGGCCGCAGTGTTGTAAAAGGCATATCGGTAGAGGTTAACCAGGGCGAAATTGTAGGGTTACTGGGCCCTAACGGCGCCGGTAAAACAACATCGTTCTACATGATAGTGGGGCTTGTAAAGCCAAACAGCGGCAAAATATATCTTGACAATATGGAAATTACAGATTTCCCTATGTATAAGCGTGCCCAAAACGGCATAGGCTACCTTGCCCAGGAAGCATCTGTTTTTAGGAAACTAAGTATAGAAGATAATATACTTAGCGTACTACAGCTTACCACCCTTACTAAAAAAGAGCAGGAAGCTAAGATGGAAGCGCTTATAGATGAGTTCTCCCTGCAGCACATACGCACCAACCGTGGCGATTTACTATCGGGTGGAGAGCGCCGCCGTACAGAGATTGCGCGCGCCCTTGCTACCGACCCTAAGTTTATCCTTCTTGATGAACCTTTTGCAGGGGTAGACCCTGTAGCCGTAGAAGATATTCAGCGTATTGTAGCCCAGCTTAAAGACAAAAACATAGGCATCCTTATAACCGACCACAACGTACAGGAAACACTTGCCATTACAGATAAGACGTACCTTATGTTTGAGGGTGGTATTCTTAAGGCCGGTATGCCGGAAGAACTTGTTCAGGACGAAATGGTACGTAAAGTATACCTTGGCCAGAATTTTGAACTTCGTAAAAAGAAAATCGATTTTCACTTGCCTAAAGGAGTTTCAACAGAAGTGCCGGATCAGGAAGAGCTGTAAATAAAAATATTATATGTTAAGACAGGCTATTGCCTGTCTTTTTGCGTTTAAGTAATAAAGCATTCTTAAACCCACAGTGTTTTTTCGTTAAATTGCTACATTATTAATACCTGCCTAAATCAAAAGTTATGTTACAAACTATCATTAACTATTTGTCACCATCCGTAAAGAACATTAATCGCCTTACAGTTATTACTGTTTTTCTTTTAGCCAGTACATTATTAGCACAGGAAAAAAAGGCTAGTGCCAAAGAGAAATCGCAAATAGCCATACCCTTTACCCTAAAAGAAGCAGGGTATGTTACCCTTGTTATAGAAAACAAGGAGGGTTTTCGCATTCGCAATTTAATATCCGAAACATGGTTTAATGCAGGTAAAAATATCGCCTACTGGGATGGTCTCGACGATCTTGGCCGTGATGAAAATGCAGCAAATAAAGGTATCTATTCTATTCCGGGCGAAATTGTTGTACCAGGCACCTATAAAGTACACGGCATAGTTCATTCTAAAATAACACCCACTTACGAATTTAGCATTTACAACGCAGGCACACCTCCCTGGCGTACATCAAATACTACCGGCGGATGGCTTGCAAACCATGCCGCACCTCAGGCAGCTTTATTTATGCCTGCAAACCAGTCGCCTACAGGAGAACCTGCTGTTTTTCTTGGTTCTTACATGACTGAAGGCCCGGATTCATTTATCTGGACCGACCTTGACGGAAAAAAGCTGGGAGGTAAAAAATGGATAGGCGGTAACTGGACAGGTGCTCCATTTTTAGCACGCGACTCCGGAAGTAAAGCAGACAAGAAGATATTTGCTTACGCAGGCTCTATGTGGACGAGGGATAAAACATTGTTAGAACTTAGAATAACCGGTATTACGGCAGATAAGGATAAAGAAGTATTTAAAGATACTATAGGAAAAATCAACCCAAGCTTAGATGTTACTAAAGAAATGGGTGGTATGGCCGTATATAATGAGATAGGAGTTATAAGCTTAAGAAACCAGCTCTTAGTGATAAACTTAGAGACTGCTAAAATAGTAAAGAAGATAACTGTTACTACGCCCAAAGGGCTTGCCTTTGATGCTAAAGGCAGCTTACTGGTTATTACCGGCAATAAACTGGTATGTTATGACGCTATTAATAGCGCTACTAATAAAGCTCCTAAAATAATAATTGACAAAGATTTAGACACTCCTATAGGAATAACATTAGACACTAACGGCAATATATATATAAGCGATAATGGCATTACCCATCAGGTAAAAATATTTACCGAGTCAGGAAAATTCATCCGGGCCATTGGTAAACCGGGTAAACCAGCCGCTGGCCCTTACGACCCGCTACATATAAACAACCCCGCCGGAATAGCAGTAGATTCTAAACAGCAACTTTGGGTAACAGAAAACAACCACGTACCTAAAAGGGTAAGTGTTTGGTCTTTAAACGGAGACTTCATAAAAGCCTTTTACGGACCGTCAAAATATGGGGGCGGAGGAACGTTAGACGGCCATGATAAAAATAAATTTTATTATGCCGACAGCCAAAAAGGCACTATAGAATTTAGCCTTGACTGGAAAACCGGAGAGAGCACTTTAACTAATATTTTGTACAAACGAAACCCCGGGGTATTTGAGCTTCCAAAAATTACATCGGCGCCAGAAACTGCCATTTATAATAACGGCAGAAGATTTTTTACAAACTGCTATAATTCTAACCCTACTAACGGTACTGATATTGCTTTTTTATTTTCTGACCGCGGCGGCAAACTGTATCCGGCAGTAGCTATGGGAGATGCACTTAGATGGGATATTTTACAGCAGGATAATTTTTTACCCCGCTGGCCAGATGCTTCCTGGAACAAAAGCACTAAAAAGCCAACAAAAAAAGGTGCTTTTTTTATATGGGTAGATTTAAATGATGATGCCACGATGCAACCTGAAGAAGTAGTGATTAAAACAGGAAAAGCTACGGGTGTAACCGTACAGGATGATCTTTCTTTTTGCCTGTCGCTAAATAAACAGGCGGTACAGTTTAAGCCTGACAGATATACTAAAGATAGTACACCTATATATACAATTGACAAGTTTATTGTTCTTGCTAACGAATTATCCGGAAAAGCATCATCTGGCGGCGACCAAACCCTTGTTACCCAAGACGGATGGATGGTAACAACACAAGGTATGGGAGCCTACAGCAAATACTCTATATCCGGTGCAAAAGATGGAAAGCCTATATGGAGTTACCCTAACATGTGGCCGGGCCTGCATGCCTCGCATCATGCCCCGCTGCCGGATTTTAGCGGAGAACTTATTGGCACAACACGCCTGTTAGGCGGTTTTCTTACTACTAAACAAAAAAATGGAAAAGATGCTCTATGGGCTGTTAACAGCAATCACGGAATGGTATATATTTTTACCGCAGATGGCCTCTTTGTAACTACTCTCTTTAAACCCATGCGCACAGGACAAAAGTGGAATATGGAAAAACCTGTAAGAGGCATGGACCTTGACAGTCTTACCCTCTCTGAAGAAAATTTCTGGCCCTCAATTACTCAAACCGAAGATGGTAAAGTATATTTACAGGATGGCAGAAATACAAGCTTAGTACAAATACACGGGCTTGAAACTATAGACAGATTAGCACCTGTAACCCTTAACGTTACACAAAATGAAATTGATAAATGCAATGCGTATATAAGTAAAACCCAAATGTTAAGCCCTAAAACAAACATCCCTGCCTTAACCATAGGTATTAACAAAAAAATCGCTGTAGATGGAGCTCTCTCTGAATGGGCAAATGCAAACTGGGCAGATATTGATAAACAAAAAACCCAGGATGTTACCGCTGCCGTAGCTGTAAATTCCGGAAAAATATATTTTGCATATCGCACAGGGAACAAAAATTTACTAAAAAACACAGGCGAATTGCAAACTGCCCCTTTTAAAACCGGTGGGGCACTGGATATCATGATAAGCAATAATCCTGATGTAAACGATAAAAGAACAAAAGCAGCCGAGGGAGATATGCGATTATTAGTAACTTTAGTAAAAAACAAACCTTATGCCCTGCTATATACACAGGTGGCTGCAGGAACAAAACAAGCAGACAAGGTACCCTTTACTTCTCCACAACGCACTATAACATTTGATAAAGTTGAAGACATTAGTACACAAATTGAATTTTCGGCATCTAAAAGTGGTGATTATGAAATCTCTGTACCTTTATCTATTTTAAAATTAAATCCAAAACCAGGCATGGCTATAAAAGGAGACATAGGTATATTGCGGGGAGATGGTGAGCAAACAATAGCCAGAACATATTGGAGCAATAAAGATACGGGGATAGTATCTGATGTGCCATCTGAAGCCGAACTTAAGCCGGCATTATGGGGCATCTGGAAGTTTGAGTAAAGCTACCGGCAACTATTTTTTTATACCATAAAGAAATTTTTGCCATACAGGATCTCTTTTAATTTTAGCCACAAGCAAATCGCCTCCATATTTAGTAACATGATCTTTATCGCGCATGTAGGTCACTAATTTAGAAGACAATGGCGGTACAGTTTTTTGATTAATAACACTAATGTAAATACCTTTTAAATTATCCCTTAAAAAACTGTTGATTTTAAGTGTATGCCTATCTAAATAAAACTCATGATTATTAGTGTTATACTCATAGCTCCTGGCAGCAATTACAGGGTATGATACAGAGTAACGTTCTGTCTGGCCAACTATTACAACGGGTATCTTATACCGCTTTAAATAACTAACAGCTTCTTTAACGCCATATAAAATACTGTCGCAATTTACTGATCGCTGCCCGGCCCAGTTTGCGCTGATTATAACTCCATCTATTCTGCCTGCATTTTTTGGTATAAAATCGTGATAGGTAAAATCCATCAATTCACGAAGATTATTTTTTTTATTGTAATAGCTTTTTACAGTAGGCAATGTAGCCGGAGCCGTTGCCTGTAAAAAATGCAAATTGTCGTCCGCAAATTCGTCCCGCAACGATTGCGAAAGCTGCGCTAAATGGCTATCGCCAATAAGCAGTATGTTTTTTTTACCGGCTTCAAAACACAGGCACGGCGTTTTTTTATAAATACGCATAGACTCTGCAAAGCAAGTGTCTTTACGGTACTGATTATAAAAGGGCTTTTGCTTTATCCCGATATTATTGGCAATTAAAAGTGTTTTATTACTATAAAGTAATCTATTTGCATTAAAATAATCTGCTGCAAAAATACCTGAAAATAAAAACACAATACCGGCAACAACTACCCCTTTACGTCTAAAAGTTATACTTTCTATATATTTATAAGATGCAAACCCTAAGATTAAAGATAACATACTATAATATATTATAACCGCTACACTACCGGTGCCTAAACCATAATATTGCGATATAACATAAACGGGCCAGTGCCATAAATACAGCGAGTATGATATTTTGCCTATAAACTGAAGGCTGCCTTGCTTTACCAACACAAAACTGCTGTAGTTAGCCACGATTACTAAAAAAGCACCTGTTACCGGTATAAGTGTATACAAGCCTGGCCAGAGCATTAATTCGTTGAGTATAAAGAAGCCTGATAAGATAAGTACATATCCTGCTGTAGCAAGCATTTTTTGCCATACCCTATTGAGTATTTTACCATCGGCAAAAAAAGCCATACCGCCAACAAGCATTTCCCATGAACGCGTGGGCAACATATAAAAAGAAAAGCTTCCACTGTAGGGAGTCAACATAACAGACCCTAAAAATAATATTAAAGTAAGCGCTACAAAAACCAGCTTAAAAGTGCACCAGTTTTTAAAGAGTTTATTAAAAAGCAGCAATAAAAAAGGGTAAATCAGGTAGAACTGCCATTCTACGGAAAGTGACCATGTATGCAAAAACAAATTTGTATCTGCCGATGCATCAAAATAAGATGGTGTGTTGCGCCAGTAAAATATATTAGATAGAAACACAATACTCGATTCGGCATTTTGCAGGTTTGCCTTATAGTCATACGGAAGATAAATAAAAAAACAAATCGCAATAACTACAGCAACCATAAAAAGCAATGCAGGAACAATTCTATACAATCGCTTTTCTAAATAATCTTTAAACGAAAATAGACCCTTGTTAATGTGACCTATTATTACGCGGCTCATTAAATAACCTGAGATAACAAAAAAAACATCTACCCCGGCAAACCCTCCTTTAAAAAAATCTAATTTAAAATGATACAGCATTACCCCAATTATAGCAATGGCGCGCAGTGCATTTATATCATATCTAAAAGATGTTTTAAGATTATTCTGCAACATGGGTATTTATTTAATCAGCAGTTCATTAAGCTGCACTAAAGTACCGTTATAGATATTAACATCTACATTACCGTCTATACCTTTTATGGCACCTTTATCTGTAAATTGCCAAAAAAGCCACTCGTCGCGTATTTTGTCTTCAAAAAAACTATAATTAGCTATCCAAAGATTGTAACCTTCAAATTCTTCCTTTAAAAAATCGGTGTAAAAGCTTTCGCCGCTATAAATAATGGGTTTAACTCCATAATGATTTTCAACTACCGTGAGCCAACGCTTAAGTCCGCTCTTTAGGCTGTCCAGATTTTGCCTACTCGATATCCGCTCTATATCCAGCACAGGCGGCAAATCGCCTTTGCCAATCTTTACCATTTTAATAAAATTATTGGCCTGTTTTAAAGAATTTTCGTCAGGGCGGTAATAATGGTAAGCGCCACGCAAAAATCCACCCTGTTTAGCTTTTAACCAGTTTGCCTTAAAACGGGTATCATCATCTACACCTGTAGTAGCGCGTATAAACATAAAATCGAGCGGAAATTCGCCTTTAATACGTTCTATACTATCCCAATCTATCTCGCCTTGATAATGAGATATATCTAAACCAAAAACTTTATCCTTATGGCGGCTTATAATTTCGTAGTTGCGCACATCGGCAATTTTGCGTTCTTCTTTAGTAAGGCTTTCAATATGCTTATTGGTTTTAAAACCTAAATAGTATAAAAAACCATGACGGTACTGGTATCCGGCAGCTATTATAAAAGCAGATAGTAACAACAGGAACGAATACTTAAGTATCCTGCCCGGAGTGATTATAGAGGATGCTTTTTTTTTGCTCACCCTTTTGCGTACCCCTTTTTTATGAATGGTAGCAGCAGCCTGAATGGGAGACGTCTTTTTTTTAGGTGGCGGCGTGCGCTTCATATTTATGCCTTAGCCCAGAATTTATTGTTAATAGCGGACAGCGCTACATAAAACAATATAATAACCGGTATTGCAAGGTATTGCAACGCAAATAACAATAATATACAAACTACAAGAAACACAAATTGCAACTTATTAGTTTCCCAGTTAAAATATTTAATTTTAAGCGAAAATAAAGGTATCTCTGCATTTAGCATAAAAGCACTTAGCAGGCTTATACCTATTAGGACGTAAGGATTACTTAAAAAACTAAATATAAAACTATCGCCATCGCTGTGCGCTAATATTACCGGAAGGCTCATTATAAACAAGGCATTTGCCGGAGTAGGCAAACCAATGAATGATTCTGTCTGGCGGGTATCTATATTAAATTTAGCCAGCCTGTAGCACGATGCAAGTGTAATAATAAAGCCTGCATAAGGCAGGATGCCTAAATAAAAATTATCTGAAGACAGGTTTGCTTCCTCCTGGTTATCTGCAATACCCACAAGCATCTGGAACATTACCATACCCGGTACAACGCCACTGGTAACCATATCTGCAAGCGAATCTAACTGTAGCCCTAATGCACTTGGCACTTTTAGTATACGGGCAAAGAAGCCATCCCAAAAATCGAAAAATATACCAAGGCAAACCCATAAAAACGCCATAGGCCAGTATGTATTAAATGCATACACAAGGGCAACAAGACCACATGAAAGGTTAAGCAGGGTTATAATATTAGGCACATGTTTTTTAAAGGGCATAGCAGCTATTTTTTTTATACTACAAAGTTAATACAATAAGTTAATAGAATTGGAGTTTAGTAATTGAGAATTTTATATCATATTTGCACAAAATAGCCACATTGAAAAAGTTACTATTAACACTCTTACTTACAACACCTATTCTTGCTTATAGCCAAGCCGTTAGAAAATACTCTAATGAGTTTATGAGCATAGGTGTAGATGCTGCAGCACTGGGTATGAGCAATGCCGTTACTGCAGGAACCGGCGATGTTAATAGCGGCTACTGGAACCCTGCAGGCCTTATGCAGGTAAAAACAAAGCAAATGGCATTAATGCATGCCAGCTATTTTGCTAATATAGCACAATATGATTATGCTGCTTTTGCAATGCCTATAGACGACAGGAGCGCACTTGGTGTATCTGTAATTCGTTTTGGGGTAGACGACATCCTTAACACAACACAGCTTATAGACGACCAGGGAAATATAGACTATAACAGGATAAGCCTTTTCTCTGCGGCAGATTATGGTGTTACACTATCTTATGCCCGCAGCCTGCCGTTAGATGGTTTTACATATGGTATTAATGCAAAGGTTATTCGCCGTATAATAGGCAAATTTGCAAATTCTTACGGGTTTGGGTTCGATGTAGGCTTTCAGTACCAAACGCAAAGCGAATGGAAATGGGGCTTAATGCTTCGCGATATTACCACCACTTATAATGTATGGAATATTGACGAGGAAGAATTTGCAACCGTGAGTGGCGCCGTTGCCGGACAAAATCAGGAACTACCCGAAACTACCGAGATTACACTACCTAAAGCACAGCTTGGAGTTTCTAAAAAATTTGTTTTTCATAACGAAATGAGCCTTAAAGCTGCTGCTAATTTAAACATGCAATTTGCTAAAACCAACGATATTATAAATCTTGACTTTGTAAGTATAGACCCTGCTGTTGGCCTTGAGGCCGGCTATCTTGATATTGTTTTTTTAAGGGCGGGTGTGGGTAACTTTCAAAACGAGACTCAACTGGACAATACACAAAATCTTACCTTTCAACCCAACATAGGCCTTGGCTTTAGTTATAGAGGCATACAGGTAGATTATGCCCTTACAGATATAGGGAACCAAAGTGTGGCACTTTACTCAAATATATTTTCTCTTAAAGTAGATTTAAGTATCTTTAGCAGATAATAATCTGTATCCCCAATGCGCAGCACCACTGTATTACTGGCTTCATTTTTTATCCTTATATTTTCATCTTTAAATTCTTTAGCACAAGTTCCTCTGTCGGATAGTGCTACCATCAGCCTCCTAACCTGCGGTCCCGGCGAAGAACTTTACTCTGTTTTTGGGCACACAGCCATTAGGATTAGCGACCCTTTACATGGCGTAGATGTAGTATATAACTATGGTACTTTTGATTTTGATACTCCCAACTTTTATCTTAGGTTTATAAAAGGCGATTTGCAGTATTTTGTGTCTACAAGTTCTTACCAGGATTTTGTATATACCTATCAATATTACAATCGTGATCTTTTTGAACAGCAACTTAATTTATCGCCAGACCAAAAACAGGCAATAGCTACCGATTTAAGTACAACACTTTTATCTGACAAACGTTTTTACACCTACAAATACTTTGAGCGTAATTGCACCACTATGGTTGCTGATGTACTTAATGCACACATCCCTCAAAAAATATCTACAAAAAATAACGATGACGGCAAAACGTACCGTAAAATTGTTATTGAGTACCTGGACAACAGTTTTTACGAAAATTTGGGCATAAGCCTTATTTTTGGGCACAGGACAGACAGACCTATGGAAAGACTCTTCCTGCCACAGCAATTGTTAGAAGGCGTTAGTAATACTAAAACCGCCACAGAGTCGCTTTCTCAGCCTGCAAAAACCATTATTAAAAGCACGACACAGCAGCAAACCTCTTTATGGAATAATTATTATACGTATGCGGCAGCCTGTTTATTCTTAATGATAGGCTCGCGCAATAAAATACTACAAAGGTCGCTTTTAGCGATTTTTGGCCTGTTTGGCGTGTTCTTTACCTTTGTAGGCTTGTATTCTTACCATGCCGAAATATCTCAAAACTACAATGTATTGCTTATTAACCCTTTATTTTTAATTTTGCTTTATTTTGTATTTGCAAACAACGGCAAAGCTGTAAAAACAATGGCTTATTTATGCTTTACGTGCTTAGCCGGCTATATACTATTTATGCTTAACAAACCACATCTTATAATAGTATTACCGCTCATAGTATTAATAACAACACTGCTGTTAAGAACAATAATGCCACGTTTTAGCATTTCGCGAACGTAGTAAATTAAAAATAAAAGCAACCACTTTATAAAAAAAGGTACTTTTACTAAATAACCATAAATACATTTTACTTTGTTTATTTTTAGTAAGCCAAAAAAACGACTCGCCGATCTTATACCTGATGGTTATGTAGATATTCATTCTCATTTACTACCGGGAATAGACGACGGCTCTAAAGATGAAAACAACACTATTAGCCTTATTAACAGCCTTAAGGGTTATGGCTTTTCTCAGTTTATAACAACACCGCACGTGCTTACCGGAGTATGGAATAATACCCGCGAAGGCATTACTGCAAAAGAAACTACAACTAAGCAACTATTAAAAGACAATAACATAAACAATCCTTTTAAAGCTGCCGCAGAATATTTAATGGACGACGTTTTTTTAAAACTCATAAATAATGAGCCTCTACTTACATTAAAGGATAACTATGTATTAGTAGAGATGTCATACCTTAACGCTCCTTTACAGCTTTATGATATATTGTATGAACTGCAACTAAAAGGATATAAACCCATTTTAGCACATCCTGAGCGTTATTTATTTTATCATTTTAAGTTTGAAGAATATGAAAAGCTTAAGAGAGTAGGCTGCCTTTTCCAGATTAACTTACTATCTGTAACCGGCTACTACGGAAAACCGGTTTTTGAAGTTTGCAAAAAATTGCTTGAACGTGATATGATAGATTTTTCCGGATCAGATACTCACCATGAGCGCCACATAGAGGCTTTTAAAAATCCGGTTTTGCTAAAAAACTCAGAGGCGCTGGTAAGAGTATTAAATAAAAATTCCCTCTTTAGTATATAAAGAGGGAATTTTTTATTTGCTATATATTACTTTTTATTAAAAAGCTTTTCTTTCCAGGTTTTTGGTTTTTTAATGTCAGGGCCGTAACCATATCCATAGCCATAACCGTAACCGTATCCATAGCCCTTATCTGTACCGGTATCATTAAGTAAAATTGCCATATTAGGCAGTTTCCCTTCTCTGTAAAGCGTTTCTGGTATTGCCAGCATTTTCTTATCTAAATGGTTGTCTCGTGTTACGTACACAAAACAGTCGGCATTTTTAGCAACAATTATTGTATCGGTAACTAAGCTAACAGGAGCAGTATCAACAACAATATAATCGTATTCTTTTTTTAATTTAGTAAATAAATCATCAACTTTTTTACTCATTAATAACTCAGCAGGATTTGGCGGTATCAGTCCTGGAGGGAGTATATAAAAGTTTTCAAATCCTTCATGCTTTATTATATAATCTTCAATACTTGCGTTAGGAGAAGACAAGTAATTAGTTAGACCTTTAGATGGTATGTTAATGTATTCATCTAATTTAGGATTTCTTATATCCATAGCAATAAGCAACACCCTTTTACCTCCTAAAGCTACTGTTGCAGCTAAGTTTGCAGATATAAATGTCTTACCTTCCTTAGGGACTGTAGAAGTAACAAAAATAGTTTTTGCAATACCATCCGGCACACTTGCAAGCATAAACTCTAAGTTAGTTCTTATAATCCTTAAAGCCTCTGCTGTGGCAGAGCGGCTGTGGGTATTTACTAATTCGCTATTCGTTTCAGAACGCGGAACATCACCCAAATAAGGTAATGACAAATTACTTAAATCATCTGAACCGTGTATTTTAGTATCTAATAATTGTTTGCCATAAATTACTGCAAAAGGTAAAAACAATCCAAAAATAAATGCGCCTAAATAAATAACGTTCTTTTTAGGAGATATAGGGCTTGGATTAGCATACGCCTGATCTATTATTTTAGAATTAGGAGCCGTTACTGCCAGGCTAATAGCGTTCTCCTCTCTTTTTTGCAATAAATAAAGATAAAGTGCCTCTTTAACATTTTGCTGCCTGCTAATAACCCTAAAATTGCGTTCCTGTTTAGGCACAGCCCCTATTTTTCCCTCAAAAACACCTTCCTGCATTTTTAAACTCTTACCCTGCAACTCAAGGGTTCTTTTCATGTTTTTAAGGCTTTCAACAATGCTTTGGCGCAATCCCTCTATTTGCTGATTAAGGCTTATTACAACAGGATTTTCGGCCGTGCCCCCTTCTTTATAGTTTTCTTTTGTAAAAATCAACTTGTTATATTCGGTCACAAGTGCCATTGCTTCTCCATCGGGAGTAATGTTAGTGGGTATTACATCATCCGAAGAAACGGTCTTTAGATAATTGAGCATTAATTCTACAACTTTAATCTTAACAGCATTATCTGCAGAAGAACCCGTATATGCAGCTGACGATTCAAAATACGCTGTTGCATTAGTTGCAAGATCCGTAATTTTATTAGTCCTCTTAAATTTTTCTAAATCAGTTTCCACCATATTTAAATCCTGATTTATAGAATCGAGTCGGTCGTTTATAAATGCTTCGGTTTTTTCTCCCAATTCATTTTTATCATCAATAGCATCCTGATTGTAGTTAGCAACAACAGCCGTTATATAATCAATCCCTCGTTGTTTAATTGGGTCTACAACTGAAATTGTTAATATAGTAGTTTCTTCTCCAACCGAAGCCACACCTAATTTACCTTTCCACGCTGCTGCAACACCATTAATGTCTCTAACATTAATCATGTAAACATTTTTAGAAAATTTAGTGTTCTCCTGGAATTTGTTTGTTACTACCATTGTGCCATTCTTAATTTTTATAGCCTGGCCAAATTTATATTTTCCAATAAGATTTTCTTTATGATCCAGAAGCTCAAACTCTGTTGGCGATGTTACAGAAACAAGGTATGAAAAGGAGTGGGTATAAAAATCTTCTGTAGTATTAAAAAAGCTCGCTTTAATAGGGGCTGTTTTATAAAGTTCTACAAAGCTAATAGTTCCCTGTTGCATGTAAGAAACGTTAAGACCCAACTCTTTAACCGTTTTTAAGGCTAATGACCTTGTGCGAAGAAGTTCTATTTCGTTACTTATATTCCCTTTGGCACTTTTAACAACACCTATATCTCCAAAAGCAGACAATTCTGACGCTAAACCTCCTTTTCTGTCATCCTTAATTAATATCGTTGCACTTATGCTGTACATTGGCGATACGTAGCGTAAATAAACAAATGAAATAAACAGGAATAACAACCCACTCACTAAGAACCATTTCCAGTAGTATAAATATTGCCCAATTATGGCCTTAAAATTAATTTTTTTAGGCTCAGCAATTGCTGCATCTGTATTTTTTAGATTCATTTTTATCTTGTTATAAAGGTAAGTAGGGCTAATAGTATTGAAACCGACGATATTGCAATTGTTAAATCTCTACCAATAACTGATGAGTTAACCATAGTTTTATTAGGCTCTACATAAACCAAATCATTTTGGGTAAGATAATAAAACTCTGATTGCATAAAGTCTACTTTTGTTAAATCAACATAATTATATGTCTTCTTTCCGCCAGTCTCCCTTATAATTAAAACATTATCCCTCTTACCATATATTGTAAGATCTCCGGCTAACCCCAGTGCCTCCGGCAATGTTAACCTTTCGCTGGTAAAATTATAAGTACCCGGTGCTTTTACCTCGCCTATTACGGTAACCTTAAAATTGGTAATTCTAAGAGTAATTATAGGCTCATTAATATATTTTTTAACTTCTTTTTTTAATATTTCTATAGTCTCCTGTCTTGTTAATCCTCCTACTTTTACCGCCCCTACAAGTGGCAGCTGTATAAAACCATCTCTGTCTACAAGATAAACCCTGCCTTCACCTGCCTGCCCTTGCCCCATTCCCGGAGTTAAATTTAGTGTAGATTGATTAAAAGGTGCCGCAAGTGCCTCATTAGGAGAAGTAACATTTACAACAATTAATAACTCGTCATCGGGTTTTACTTTTGGCTCATAATTATTATCAGAAAGGGACGATATATTCTGAAAATACACTATTTTTTTTCTTGAAGCACAAGATGTCAATGCAAGTGTAATTAAAAGTAATACAGTAATTTTTTTAATCATTATAAGCTTAATTTATCGATTTTTTTAACTTATTTGTTATCTGCATGCACAAAATATGCGCAAATATAATTTTTTTAAATGTAATAAAATAAAATTATTACCGCTATAATATCAGTTATTATCAAGCTTCTCAAAGTGAGAATTTGTACTTATAAATTCTGGCACAATTTTCTTCATTTCTATCACAGCTTCAAGAGTTTCAAATTTTTGGGCAAAGTCAATCATTTTTTTTATAGCTCCGTTTATCACATCATAATCTTCTGGATTTTCACTGCTAATCATAATCTTATCGTTATGGGTGGCATGCATTTTTGATGTTTCTGTATGTAATTTTTCATACAATTTCTCTCCGGGACGCAGCCCTATGTATTTAATTACAATATCGCCCTGAGGCTCTAATCCAGCCATACGTATCATCTTAAGGGCAAGATCTATAATCTTTACCTGTTTGCCCATATCAAAAATATAAATTTCGCCACCTTTACCCATTGCTCCTGCTTCAAGAACTAAATGGCAGGCTTCTTTAATAGTCATAAAAAAACGTGCAATATCAGGATGTGTAATTGTTATCGGCCCTCCATCTTGTATTTGCTTCGCAAAAACTGGCACTACAGATCCATTAGAGCCTAAAACGTTACCAAAACGTGTAATAAGATATTTTGTTGTAATTATTTTTTTATCCTGTATTAATTTATTGTGCAGGGCCTGTATGTATTTTTCGGCTATAAGTTTAGTAGCCCCCATAATATTGCCAGGGTTAACAGCCTTATCTGTAGATATCATTACAAATGTATCTACCCCATAAACATTAGCTGCATCTGCAACATTAATGGTGCCCAAAACATTAATCAGAATTGCCTGGGCTGGGTTTTTTTCCATCATTTGTACATGCTTATAGGCAGCGGCATGGTACACAACATCTGGCCTATACTTTTTAAAAACCTCATTTACTGCGGCTTCATTACTTACATCGGCAATTTCACTATAAAATTTTGCATGCGGCGCTAGCACTTCCATTTCTATACCTAAAAGATACAAAGGGGTTTCTGCCTGATCGAGCATTATAATACATGCAGGTAAAAAATCAATTACCTGCCTTACTATTTCACTACCGATAGTTCCTGCAGCTCCCGTAATAAGAACTGTCTTGTTTTTTAACTGCGCCGATATAGATTTACTATCCAGCAGTATTGGTTTCCTGTCTAATAAGTCTTCAAATTGATAATTAACCTGCTTCATCTTGATCTTAAATTTTACCCACTCAAAAAAATCTATATAATTTTGAGGCTAAAGCACTTTTTTTACCAATTGTAAAATTTTCTCAAACTGCTCTTCTTTAGTAAAATGAGAGTTATCTATTTCTATAGCATCATCTGCCTTTCGTAGCGGAGAATCTTCCCTGTGTGTATCTATATTGTCTCTATCTTCTATATTTTTAAGCACTTCACTATAAGTAACATCATGGCCTTGTGCTATTAATTCGTCATAACGCCTTTGTGCCCTCACATCTGCGCCAGATGTCATAAAAAGCTTAAGTTCTGCATCAGGAAAAACAACAGTACCTATATCTCTTCCATCCATTACAACACCCTTATCTTTACCCATATAACGTTGTTGTTCTACAAGCTTAAGTCTTACCTCATGAATAGTAGCTATTTTACTTACAAGATTAGATATCTCCATGGTGCGTATGTAGCCTTCTACATTAACATCATTTAAATATACCTCGCTGTGAGCAAGGCTGGTGTTAAAAAAAAATTTAAGGGTAACGTTTGGTAAATTTTCTATAAGTGCTTCTTCATTAAAATAATCTTTTGTAATAAAGCCATTTTGCAAAGCATAAAGAGTTACCGCACGATACATTGCGCCGGTATCTACATATATATAGTTAAGCATTTTAGCAAGCTGCTTAGCAAGCGTACTTTTACCTGTAGACGAAAAACCGTCTATAGCAATAGTTATCTTTTTATCCAAATCTCAAAAAAATATTTATATTTCCTATACAAAATTACAGAAACTAATTAAAAAAACGGTGTAAACTGTCATGAATCCTTTGTTTATCAATATCTGTAAGATTAGAACCAGATGGCAGGCACAAGCCTTTGCCAAATAATTCTTTTGCTACATTGCCCCCATAGAACAAGCAATCTTTAAATACGGGCTGTAAATGCATGGGCTTCCATAACGGCCTCGATTCTATCTCATTTTTAAGTAGCGCCAGCCTTAAATTTTCGGATGTTTTACTTCCGGTACTATCTGCATCGATTAAAACAGCAGTTAACCAGTGGTTAGAAAAACAGGCGGCATTATATTCTTTAAAAACCGAAACCCCCTCTATATTACTAAATACATCTGTATAAAAAGCATTTATTGCCCTTCTAAGCGCAACGTGGCTATTTAACACCTCCATTTGCCCCCTGCCTATCCCCGCACATATATTGCTCATGCGGTAATTGTAACCCACTTCGCTATGCTCATAATGGGGCGCATCATCTCTTGCCTGGGTAGATAAAAAAACAGCTTTATCGCGCCATAATTTATTGTTTGTTACCAGGGCACCTCCTGCAGATGTGGTTATTATTTTATTACCGTTAAAAGACAAAATACTTATATCTCCTAACGTACCGCAAGGTTTATTTTTATAGCTGCTTCCCAGAGCCTCTGCACTATCTTCTAATACCGGAATACCATATTTAAGTGATAATTCTTTTATTTCATCAGCCTTATAGGGCATGCCATATAAATGCACTGCTATTATTGCTTTAGGTTTTATGCCTGCTGCAAGGCGGGCTTTTATTGCCGTTTCGAGCGCATTGGGGCATATATTCCAGCTATCGGGCTCACTATCTACAAATATGGGTTTTGCCCCAAGATACATAATAGGGTTTGCCGATGCAGAAAAAGTAAACGACTGGCAAATTACTTCATCATCTCGTTCTACACCAAGTAAAATAAGCCCAAGGTGCAGTGCCGCCGTGCCGGATGATAATGCGGCTGCATATACACTATTACCAAGATAAACTTCTATATCTAATTCGAAACCAGATACGTTTGGCCCTAAAGGTGCTATCCAGTTACTATTAAAAGCGTCCTGAATATAATTTTGTTCTGCACCACCCATGTGAGGCGACGAAAGCCATATTTTATCCATTTTACTTTGCATTTTCAAAAAATCTAAAATAAACCTTTTTAGATTAAGCAGCGGTAAAGTTATTGCAAATATTCTTCTTCCGGTTTTTTGTTGATTATCGTATATACTATCAATTTAACATCTAACCACAATGTGCGATGTTTTTGATAGTTAAGATTTATTCTTACTTTATCAGGAAACAACACTTCGTTATTATATAAAACAGGATCTTTAACCGTAGCTAAAAGCTGTTCTTCGTTAGCATACTTAAGGCTTGCCGGCCCGGTAAGCCCGGGTTTAAGTTTAAGCAACTCTCTGTTGCTTCCCTGCAAGTTATCATAATATCCGGGCAGGTCTGGCCTGGGGCCCACAAAACTCATATTACCTATAAGTATATTATACAACTGCGGTAATTCGTCTATTTTATATTTCCTTAAAAAATACCCTAACGGTGTTACTTGCAGTACTCCATTTACAGGCATCATAGAACGTAACTTAAAAATGGTAAATCTTTTTCCGTACTGCCCTATCCTTGTTTGAGTAAAAATACCATTCCTGCCCGTAGTAATGCATGTAGCTACAAAAAAGACAAGTATAATAACCCCAAACAATAAGAGCCCCATTACAGCAAAGAAAGTATCAAATATTTTTTTTGCCATTTAGCATTGCGTTTTTAAGTACTTTAATTTAGCACATGTTGTATTAAATTGCAGCCTTATAACTCATTAATATGCTTTGTCTTCGCCTTTAAATATATTCCATACGGTTAAGTATACAATTTTAATATCAAGAAAAAAGCTCCAGTTTTCAAGATACCATATATCATAAGCAACACGGTTTTTAATATCAAACTCATTCTCTATCTCTCCGCGGTAACCATTTACCTGTGCCCACCCTGTTATACCGGGTTTAATAAGCTGCCTAACCAAGTAGTTATTAATAATTTCCTGGTATTGTTCGTTTTGTATACTCATGTGTGGCCTTGGCCCTACTATAGACATATCCCCCCTTAATACATTCCAGAATTGAGGAAACTCATCAAGACTCGTTTTTCTTAGCACGCGCCCTACAGGTGTAACACGGGAGTCGCCTTTAGACGCAGCCTGTTTATCTGAAACCGCATTTACATACATGCTCCTAAACTTGTAGCACCAAAATTCTTTACGATCCCTGCCAAGCCTTTTTTGTTTAAAAAGAACTGGCCCTTTAGAATTCATTTTAATAAGCAACGCTATTAAAGGATACAGCCATGAACATATAAACAAAAGAACTAATGCACTAAAAATAATATCAAAAGTTCTTTTAGTAAATTTATTGTGAGTTTCTTCAAGAGGCTCTTTACGCAGGGAAACAGTAGGTATGTTACCGAACTGCTTAAACTCGTAACGGTTATAGAACTGAAAATGGAAGTCAGGAATTATCCTAACCCTTACACCGGCTTTATCTACAACATAGGTTATTTCTTCTATCTCGCCTATTGTAATACCCGGCGTAGCAACAATTACCTCGTTTATAGGACGGGTTTTTAAGAAAGGTTGCAAATCTGATATTTTACCAAGGTAAGGGCCTATTAATGCATCCTTAACTTCATCATCAAAGTATCCTATTACATCATAACCTAAATGAGGATTGTTTGTTATTAACTGATAAAACTGATCGGCAGTATTACCGTTACCCAATATTATTACATGCCTTAAGTTGTAGCCCTGTTTTCTTAAAAACAAAACAAGCCTGTGTATTATATACTTCTCTGTAGCAAAGCAAACTAAAAGAGCACCAGAGTATATAAACACGAAATTAGTTGGCAAAAAATGTTGTGAAAAAAATGAGAACACAACAATAGCCAGAGCCAGTATAATTATACTTTTTACAGTTTTATAAATTTCGAGAGAAAAACCAGGCTTTATGCGATGTTCATTATAAAGTTTATTAGATGTACCGCTAAAGAACCACACCAATAACAAAATAATAAGCAAAAAGAATTTTGACTTAAAATGGTAAGCAAAAGTATCTGGCTGTACGCAGTAAACGCATACAATAAAAGTTAAAGCCACTACAGACAAATCGGCTATTAATCGTACTAAAGAAATCTTATTTAGGTAGTGTTGCATTTTAATGATAATAACAAAAAAAGTGAAAAATGTAATCCAGTAAATTTCCGTAAGGAGAATCCTTATTTATTAATCGTTATTTTTAAATATTAGCAATGCGGGTAATGTATATCCATAAACAAATCATTTATATTGACGTAAAGGTCATCAATTAAATTTAAACCACCCATACTTTTAATTTATTTTTTTAACATTTAATCGCACATTATACTTTACTAATTATTAATATGTTGCAATTGTTGTTCAAAATCTTTTAGGATATTTTCCTTACTTAAATAAGCCTCAGCATATTTTCTTGCGTTTATTTTATAGCTACTTATATCATTATTAATAGCATACTCTATAGCTCCGCATAGTGCCTCTACAGATTCTGGCTCTATAAGCAAGCCCATATTGTATTGATTAACTACCGTATACAAAGACGTACCCGGCTCTGCAGTAACTATAGCAAACCCACCTGCAGCAAGTATTCCCGTTAGTTTACTCGGCATAACAAGATCTGCAGCTGATTTTTTTTGCAGTACCAAATGGGCATCGGCGGTTGCCAGCAATGCCGAAAGCTTATTGTAAGGCTGTAATGGAAAAAACATTACCTGATTAAGACCTGCATCCTTAGCAGACTGCTCTAATTTATCTTTACCACCGCCCGATCCTACAATTAAAAAGTAAACATCACTGCGGTCTTTATATTTTAAGGCTACATCTATAATAACTTCCAGTCCTTGTTTTTCGCCTAAGTTACCAGAGTAAAGAATTACTTTATCGCTATCTTTTAGGCCAAACTGCTGTCGCAAAGATTGCTCTTTAAGCAATGGCATAATATTATTTTCGTCTACCCAGTTAGGAAAAAGCAGTTGCTGATTTGCAGCAACACCTTTGCCGTTTATTTTAAGCTGCATACCTAAACTTATTGTAGATACCTTTTTACTCTTTTTAAGTATAAAGCGCTCTATAGAAAACATAAGATTAAGGAATGATTTATTTTTTATCATTCCAAGCTCTTTTGCAGCATCTACCTGTAAATCCTGCACATGGGTTATCATGGGTACACCTTTTATTTTAGAATACATTAAAGGAAGGATACCTAAATGGAACGGTGGGGCAGTACAAAAAACCACATCAAATTTCTTTTTAAACAAAAGTTTAAACCATACAGGTATAATACCTAATACAAAAGAAAACTCATGAATTATCCTTTTTACAGATGTAACATTTTTAGGCACATATAAGGGTATCCTGTGCACCGTAGCACCATCTATATTTTCTCTAACCCAATATTTACCTTTATACTTTTCATGCACCTCCCATTCAGGATAGTAAGGCACAGCTGTAACCACGTGTACATCGTGCCCTTGTTGTGCAAGCCAGCTACCCATTTCGCCGGTATATTTACCTATACCCGTTAACTCCGGACTATAATTTATACCAAATATTAAAATCCTCATTTTATGCTATTTCTTTTATGTATTACATCAAACAAAAAAAACCCTAATAAACCGCCTGCTATGTTTAAAATAATATCATCAATATCAAAAGTACCAATGCGTAGCCAAAATTGCAGGTTTTCTATACAAAGGGCTACTAAAACAAGAAAGAAAGCCATTTTTACTTTTTTAATTCTGGCATTAAAAAAAGCATATATAAACCATGTAAAAGGCACAAGCAATAAAAAATTACCACCTATTTCCTTAATTATAAACAACTTTTGATTGTCTCTAAGATTAGGGAAATTGCTTATAAAAACCCATTTAGCAGAAAAAGGTCTGAGATTTACATTACCGGCATCAAACATTCCTGAATAACGATAGGGCGACAGTATGGTTATATATAAAACAGCAAGAGCATACATCAGTGCTATTATTTTTATAATTATTTTACTGATGTTTTGCCCCATACTTATTAACCCAAATATTTAATTACAATTGCTTAAGCAGTGTATCAAAATATTCTATTGTTTTAACTAATCCTTCTCTTAACTGTACTTTAGGCTCCCAGTCAAGTTCTTTTTTTGCAAGAGAAATATCCGGCTGTCTTTGTTTAGGGTCATCCTGTGGCAAAGGCATAAAGGTTAACTTAGACGAAGAATTTGTAAGCTCTATAACATTTTGCGCTAATTCCAGCATTGTAAATTCGTATGGATTACCAATGTTTACCGGCCCTGTAAAACCTTTTGGGGTAGCCATTAGTCTTATAAACCCTTCTACAAGATCATCTACATACTGAAAAGAACGTGTTTGCTGGCCATCGCCAAAAATAGTAATATCTTCACCTTTAAGAGCCTGAACAATAAAGTTAGACACTACACGGCCATCCTGTGGGTTCATATTAGGGCCATAAGTATTAAAGATTCTAACTATCTTAACATCTACATCATTTTGGTTATAATAATCCATAAACAATGTTTCTGCGGCACGCTTACCCTCGTCATAGCAAGAACGTATGCCTATAGGATTTACATTACCCCAGTAAGACTCTTTTTGCGGATGTTCTGCAGGGTCGCCATAAACCTCACTTGTACTTGCCTGAAAAACTTTAGCATTAACCCTTTTTGCAAGGCCAAGCATGTTTATAGCACCCATTACAGATGTTTTCATGGTTTTAATAGGATTGTACTGGTAATGCACAGGGCTTGCAGGACATGCAAGATTATAAATCTCATCTACTTCTATAAAAAAGGGAGATGTTACATCGTGCCTTATCATCTCAAAATAAGGATTATCTAACAGGTGTACTATATTTTTTTTAGAACCGGTAAAGTAATTATCAAGAGAAATCACTTCATTACCTTCATTTAAAAGTCGTGTGCATAAATGTGAGCCTATAAAACCGGCTCCGCCTGTAACAAGAATTCTTTTTTTCATAGCTTACTTTTGTAGTTCTTTTATTTTGGTTTGTATTTGTAAAAAATAATGCGACTTATACTTAGCAAAAAAATAGCCTTCTTTACCATCCAGAAAGCCTAATTTAAGTATGTAAGAGCCAAAGAAATATACAATGGGCAAAAAGCCCGATTCCATAAGTTTATATTTTAATTTCTGCCTTTTTGTAAGCCCGCTAAAGCCTTCTCTTTTTAAGGTCATAAAACGGTTTGCTTCCCAGGTAGAATAAGCATTGTGCCGGGTAATATATTTTTCTAGGCCTTTATAATCGTTATGTATTATGGTCGATTTAAAGCTCCCTACATTACCCTCTATTATAGGATGTTCATGAACTTCCATGTCAAGATGGCTCCATGAATCTTCCTGTATGCGCTCATACTCCCCTTTACCTACACGAAATAGAGGAAGCTTTTTAAAAGGATCGCCATGTTTTAACTGCCTCCCCATAAAATAGTTTACAAAAACAATCCAATACCCATTATAATCAGGTTTTTTAATTGCTTGTTGTAACTCTGTTATAAACTCATCTGTCATGTACTCATCTGCATCTAAAAAAAGAACCCAGTCATTCTTAATAGTTAAATTGCGCAAAACCCAGTTCCTTTTTTTAGGAAACTGTCCATCCCAATCAAATTGGTGTACCTCTACACCATGTTCGCGAGCTATACTAGCAGTATTATCTGTACTGTTAGAATCTATAACCATTATCTGGTCAAAACCGGATACGCGTTGCAGACAGTGAACTATATTTAGCTCTTCATTTTTTACCGGAATAACAACCGTAACGGGTATTTTTGCTACCATATAATTTATTTTTCAAAATACAAACTAACTATCTATCCTTTAAAAAGTTTTTTTTGCATAAAATTTGTTCATAAAAGCTTTGTTAATTTTAGTATACAAAACCCGCTCAATAAAGTATGCAAATAAAATACATATTATACTATAAAGGATAAAGCGTGCAATTAAATTTGGTATAAAATCTAAATAATGAGCATGCGATATTAAAAACCAATGGCTAATATAAATTCCAAATGAAATTTTAGCTAAAGGTTCAAAAAAACCAAAAGTATAATTAAAACCAATCCATTTAAACTTTTTCCACAGCAACGAAATACATACTGCTACAAGTGCAAAACCAAAATGTCGCACTTCTAACCATGGGCTTATACCAATTGATATTGGTGTTTTAAGTTTTGTGCTCCAGTCATGCTGATTTATATAAACATTTAATGATAGCACTATAATACAAATGCAAATTGCTATTAGACCCGTTCTCATGGTTTTAAAATTTATTTGTTCATCAGACATATAAATTTTTGCAAGATCTACACCCAACCACCATATTGTTAAATACATAAGCAGCCTGTTTAAGAAAAAAGGATAAAATATGTAAGATACAGCACATAAAATACCTATTGCATATACCCAATTGGAAATATTTTTTTTAACAACTGTAATTAACAGAAAAAATAACATATAAAACCACCACTCGTAAGATAGCGACCACAATGGCGTATTGCCTAAAAAAGGTGAGGTTATAACATTTAACTTCAGCCCATTTACATCCTGAAGCATTAATAAATTACCTAATAAATTATAACCATTTATAGGCATCAGTCCATCTTTTATGTAAATTAAGAGATAATTAAGCAAAAAAACCATTATTAATGGTATATATATTCTTAAAAAACGTTTAAAGAAGTAAAGACTGAATGATTTGTCTCTCCCTTTTTGAAAAGACAGCTCAATTACAAATCCTGATAGCACAAAAAAGAGGATTACCGCTTCCTGACCAAATCTAAATAATAATGCCATATTAAAACCACCTACAAAAAAACTTTGGGTAATTGTATGATGAAAAACAACATACAGTGCAGCAAACCCCCGCAATGCTTCTAATTTTAAAAGTTTATTCATGAAAATTTATTAAAACCATTACAATTTAAGAACTCTTTCTTTTATTACCTTACAAGGAAAACCGGCACATACCATCCACTCCGGCATGTTTTTAGTAACTACAGATCTGGCTCCTATAACGCAACCATTACCTATTGTTACTCCCGGGTGCACAAAAGCACCTGCTGCTATCCATGCATTATCACCTATTGTAATAGGCAAAGTATACAACGGGAAGCCCTTATCATTATAATCGTGCGTGCCTGTACATATATAGCTGCCTTGAGAGATAACTGCCCTCTTGCCCACTGTTATTAATCCTTGCGAGTAAAGCTCTACTCCGCTTGCTATGCCACATTCATCATCCAAAATCAAATTCCATGGTGCCCATATTTTCACTCCAGGATATACATGTACACCCTTGCCTACTTTTGCCCCAAAACATTTAAGCAAAAATGACCTCCAACTATGCAATGGTCTTGGTGAGTACTTAAATAAAATTAAATATACAACAGACCACACAATACGCATAATCCTGTTGCTAACAGAAAAAGAAGCCCCGGTATGTGTATCTTTATTTATCATCAGTTATATTTTGAAATGTATCTTTTATATTAACAGCCGCCTGCTCTACAGAGAAGTGCTTTGTAAATGTTATATATGCATTAGTACCAATAGTTGCTTTATCTTCATTATTTAATGCTGCCCATTTTTGTAATCCGGTAACCACACCTTCTTCAGTATCTTTAATAACAATACCGGCATTACCGTCTTTAATTTCGCGCCAAATATTTACCTGTTCACTAATAATTACAGGCTTATTGCTTGCCATTGCCTCTACAACTGCAATCCCAAAATTTTCCTGATGACTGGGCAGTATAAATCCTTCGCAGCCATAAAAAGCCCCCCATTTAGCATTGCCTGTAAGCATACCGGGAAAAAATATATCTAAAGACCCGGCTGCAAGTTTTTTCATTTCCTCGCCATAAGGCGTATCTACCGGTCCTGCAATTACTAATGCAGGCAGGCTATACTCTTGTTTAAGTTTTAAATAAGCATTAATTAATATATCTACCCCTTTTTTATGATGTATCCTGCTAAGAAATAACAAATAAGGTTTATCCTTAACTTGGGGGCACTTTTCTTCAAAACTATGGCGCATATCTGCCGTAAATGCTGGTGGCTTGGGTATTCCATAGCCTATATTTAGCTCCCTTTTAGGCGTATAAGGACTAAATGGCTGGCGTGCCAATAGGAGTTCTTCCTTACAGGTAAATAAAACACCTGTTACATTATTTACAACCTTGTTTTCGAACAACTTCCAAAAAATCCAGTTGCGTATTGCCTTAACCCTTCTTTCTTTTGCTTTTTGAAAATAAGGATCGAGCATACCGTGTGGCATTACAAATAATTTTGGTGCCGTATTGTTATTTTTTTTATACTTTTTCCATGCAGCAAATGTTCCGTAGCCGTTATATTGCCATAAACCATGTATAATCACGGCATCAAACCGGTTAAAATTATTTAATAGCCACTCGTGCAAAGCCGGGCAATATGCATAGGGACTCTTTGACGGGCCAATTGCATTGATAACAAAATTATCTTTACCTAAAAACGATGCATCAGGACTATCAAAACATACAACCTCATTATAAATACCTATTTGCTGCAAAGCAGGAATACTATTGCGTATTCCCTGGCAGGGCCCTCCATTTTCAGGATTCATTGATGTAATTACACGAAGTATTTTCATTATTAATTATCTTGTGTAAGTTGTTTATATACTGCTTCAATCCTGTCTAAAGTCTCTTCAGAATCAAATCGTTTTGCATTATCAAGGCCTGCTTGTATTAGTACCTTTTTTTGGTCGTGATTATTTAATACAGTCAGTAATTCATTAGCGGCAACGTTAGCCCACTCGTTATGCAGGCCCTCATCAACCGGGCAAACAGGAATTAATAACGCAGCATTGCCGGCAACCTCATTCATAGGTGCTTCATTAGTGGTTGCCACAAAGCAGCCACTTGCCATAGCCTCGGCTATAGGCCATCCAAAACCTTCGGCTAATGAAGGGAATATAAATGCCTCAGCACCACTATAAGCCTTTTTAACTATATCGTCGGATGCATTGCTCACTAAAAAAATATTTTCTTTATATGGAGATGCTTCACGTTCATTTATTAATTTCTGATTGGGATTTGGGCCTATTAATACTAAAGGCAATTGCTTAAAATTACTTAAAGCACACAGGCTATTATATATTTTTATAACACCCGGCCTGTTTTTATACCACTGATTACCCCCTACGTGCAAAAGATACCCTGCACCAACATCCTTACCTATTGTTTTGCTGATAGCTTGCTTGCATATAGCAGCATCCTGCACGCTAAAATCCTGATTTAAACCATTATAAATAACAGTAGAGAAAGCAGGTTTTTTGTCTCCAAGAAAGAATAATAGATCTTCCTGTGTTTTTTTTGATATAGATATAAAATTCTTGCCTTTATTGTATCCGTTTCGTATATACTTTTGGTAAATTTTACCGCCTAATCGTGTTTTGTTTTGAGGGACTGAACCCATTGCAGACCGTTGAGCCAAAAAATCATGGCAATGTATAACATGGTTATTATTGCTAAGATACGGAACCCAGGGACCTAATGCATGATCTGTAAAAACATACAAAGTATTTGCAGGCTGTTGTTTAATCCTTTTTTTTATAATGCCCGGAAATAATATATACTGGTCTATATAGCCTAACCATTTTTTTAGTGCATGCGGAGCCGGTAAATTAAAAAATTTAGGCTGAGGTTGCCATATTTCTACCTCGTGCCCACGTGTGTGCATGCCATTACACAACCAATTTGCGTAACGGGGCATACTATTTGAGCCCAAAAAAAGTGGATGAGATAAAAAAACTATTTTCATTATTCTGTTTTATAAGCTGCCAAAATTAGCCCACCCGTTAATATACTAAATCCTAATGCGGTGGGCTGTGCCCACTGGCCCTGTAAAATATTAAGAAAAGCAAAACTAAGTAACATCCAGGGCAATGTATTTTTATAACGACTGCTTTGCCAACTATTTTTTACCATTCCAAGAGCTAAACTAAATCGAATTAATATTAGTGAGACACCCATTAAAAACCCCATCTCGCCTACAAGCCTGCCCCATTCTCCCTCGGATATTAAAAACCCCGTAGATCCGGTCATAAGCCTCGCCCCGGCATTAGTTCCCATACCGAGGCCAAAACCAAAGAAAGTGTTCTTATCACTTGCTAAAGCAGAGTACATACCACCAAGAAAACGATCTAAAAATACATTATTCAAATCCCCTTCAGATTGTTCCGCATTTTCAACACGCTGATTAAATACATCTGTTGCTGTATTAAAGAAACTAAATGTACTAAGTATAAAAACCAAAATTGTAAGCACTATTGCCCCTCCAAAAAGTCTTATTAATTGTCTGGCAGATGTTCCTGAAACAATAATCATAGCCCCTGCCGATACTACAACCTCAAACAAAACAGTACGGCTTACCGTTAGTGGTATTGCAGCTATTAATGCAACTGTGCTACCCCACAGTAAATATTGTGGTATTACAATTTCTTTTCTATTAATTATAAAATAAAATACATAAGCAGCAGCAAAACCATAAAAAAGTGATAATCCATTAGTAAAAGAAAATGTACCGGGAACTCTAAAATAATCTCCTGCCGCACTAAACCCGGATTGAGTGTCGCCACCCACACCCCTGTTAATCCATGCTGATTGAGGGCTGTAAAACTGGAGTCCTACTAAAATTGTCATAATAATAGTAATCCAAAGTGTTACCTTACCAATACGCAATACATCCTGCTTATCTAAAAGTATTCCTATTATAAAAATTAGCGGAAAGTGAAATGCTGTAATCCTAAAACCATAGAGAGCAACAAGTATATTATTGTGACCAAAAATTAAAGCAGATATAAATGCCAGCGTTGTGAGGAGCCACATAAAAATAACCATGGTATTTGGCCTCCAAATACCTAATCTTATGCTTTGAAAAATTAAGACCAATGCAACAGGGTCTCTAACAATAAGCAAAGGCTGAGACAAACCGGGAAGCACCCATTTTCTCAAAGCCCCTTCAAAAATGAGAAGGAGAAAATAGGCCCACACCCACTTCTTTAATTTTTTTATATTGTATTCTCTCAAAATATTAGCTTATTTTCAATTCGCTTATTACTTTAACCATTTTATTACCATAAATGCCCATAGGCAAGGTTTCTGCAAAGGCCATAGCTGCTTTGCCTACTTTTTCTATGCAATCTGGCTGTGCTGCAATAAATTCAAGTTTTTTTATTAAACTCTCAGTATCACCCGCATCTACCAACCAGCCTGTTTCATTGTCAATCATTATATCTGGCGCACAGGTTCTGTCTGTAGTAATAACTGGTGTACCCTGAGACATAGCTTCTGTAATAACTAATCCATAACCCTCAAACAATGATGGAAAAACAAGTATATCCTGTTCCCTCATTATTTCCAGAATCTTATCATGTGGTAAAGATGGTATCCATGTATGCCTTTTAAGACCTTCCTCTAAAGGTATACAGCCTTCTGTCGCTTTGCGCCCCACTATTGTAAGTTCTACCACATCTTTTAAATAATCTGCCGCTTCAATCACATTAGCAATACCCTTGCGTTGTGAAAGGCCACCCACGAACAAAATTTTTATTTTACGATTATTAGCACTGGCATAGGTTCTGTTTTTATATACAGGTGGAAAACCATATGGTATAACATGAACCTGAGCTAATTTACCGGGATAAGCTTCTAATGTTTTTTTTGTAAAACTGCTCGCAACAAATATATGATCTGCTAATGCAATTTCCTTATCTTTATTATTAACTTTAGTATCAGAATCCTGAAAGCCCGTAAGGGTTATTGCCCAATCGGGCCTGCTTACCCTTTCATCTTCAAGCAACTGCCTCATAGAGCGCCAGTATCCTATTGGTAAATCATAAAGGCAGGTTATTTGTAATTTTTTAGCCTTTTTAAAGCTATATAATGCGCCATCTTCATAAGCATAAACTGCCGCATCTTTATTCTGTAATAATTTTGAAGCTACATGCCTGTCTAAAGACTGGTACACTTTATCTATAGAAAAAAAGCCTACTTCGCGCTTTACCAAGCTTTTTAACCCAGCTTTTAAAGCAACTGTTCTGCCTATCTCCCTAAACGGGAGCATATATGTAAACGGCTTAAGTTCATCAACAAAACTTCTGCGCCTCAATTCATACAAAGGTTTAAGGTTACTTAACCTGTACCATAAATTTCCTGGAAAAGTAGCAATACAGGTATAAAAAGCAACGAGCATTTTATTTTGCACAAGGCTCTCTGCAATTGCCCTTACATTAGCATTACCTGTAGGGTGAGATATAATTATTTTAATTTTTTCCATCGGTCTCAATTACCCTTTTAATAACATTATAATATTCTCCAGCCACAAACTCTGGTTGATGATTTTTTAAATGAGTTTCAAATTTACTGCGCAATTTTAGTTCTATATCCGGGTTTGATAATAAATTACTAACATTTTTAAATAATGAATCAATACTATTTCTTTCAAATTGCACACCTGCATCACCTATGGCATCTATTAAACCACCCCCGTCAGATACTATTGGCAGGCACCCACAGGCCATACCTTCTAAAGCTATATTTCCAAATGGTTCTTTCCATCTTGATGGGGCCAACAAGTACTTATGGGCATTTAAAACCTGAACTAAATCCTGCCCACCTAGCATACCGGTAAATAAAACATAATCATTTAAATTATATTCTTTAACCTTTTGCTCAAGATTATCTTTTTCGGGGCCATCGCCTATAATTGTAAGTGTATATTTTTTTTGTTGCCACAAATCAGTTTCAGACAGTTTTTTTATAAGGTCTACAGCCATATCGGCACCTTTATCTGAAACTAACCTACCCAAAAACACAAAATCTTTATCTCTGTTTAAATGCAGGTTTTTAAACAAGTGCTCCCTGTATGGGTTACCTATTACAATAGCATCTTTAAAGGTTAACTGTTTAACCATTTTACTTACTGCTATAGCTGCATTTGCCCTTTTTACCCACTTTAGTTTTAGTTTGTCCTGCAGAGCCAGTGTACCATCCATGCGGCTTATCCATGTACGTATAGCAATAACATGCGGCTTACCGGTAAGCAACAAAGGCCATGATAGTTTTAACGATGGATTATTTTCAAAAACAACATCCGCCCAATTATGTTCTTTTAACAATTCTGCCTTGCCTGGATTGCGAATTACCTTAAATGGAAAATCTTTATTTATAGCACCTTCCTGAGACCATGTTAAAAGGTGAATTTCGGCACCAAACTTTAAAAAATAGTTTGCTAAAATTTCTGAATTAACTTCTATACCCCCTACATCAGGATAAAATTTATGAGACAGGAATAGAATTTTCATAGTAACTGGTTTTTATTTTAAGACAAATCTAAAGAAAAATTAATAGCTACAGCCTTAGGTGTAACCTTAGTGCTTACAGCAGCCGCTTTTTGTAAAGCACCTTCAATAGTATTTAAATCGGCATCAGGAACTATGGCTGCAATAATGTCCTTATCAAAAAAGCCAACAGCCATATTTTCATAACATTCCTTAATGTAAGGTGCTGCAACAGGGATGCCATGACTTAAAAAGGCCGCTACACTACCGCTTTTACCCAGTAAATGTTTAGGTACCGGAGTAATACCAATATTACAGTTAGAAAGTGCTAAAGACACATTGTGTGCATCTAAAAAACCTGTATGGCTTATAGTGCTGTTTATATCTTTACTGGTATTAACCTGGTCTATAAATTTTTCAACTTTATTGTAGCTTCCTCCGATTATTGTAATGTTTAATTTTAAATTTTTATTAATGCAGGCTACCGAAAGTTTTTTTAAAAATTCGATAATTTCTGCTCGATATGTTACCTGGCTAAAAAACCCAACGTTAAAATAACTGTCTTTGCGGTTAGTGGTTGTGTTTACATATGGGATATTGCTAAAAACGGGCAATGGCAAGGCTTTTACCCCTAACTTTAATAACCTGTCGGCATAAGCAGGCACATGAGTATGCGATATTTTTGGCTTTAAGGTTTTATGCATTAAGCCTATAATTTTTCTCTGTAAAAAAGCCAGCAATAAACCTTTTTTATCTTTATTTTCTACCCAAAGTTCATGATGCATTACATGAACATTATAGCCTTTAAATACTGGTTTTAACAAATAAGGCAACTTAAATGGCAAACCTTTGTCATTATATGCATAGGGCACAAACTGAAGGCTTATCCAGTCTGGGCTAAATTGTGTAATGATTTTTTTTACGCCTGTCATGCGATTTTTCCAGGGTGTAGAAGATGACAACCTGCAAATTGTAATAGAGGCACTATCTATAGTATTATTATCTGGAATGTTATCGTTCTTTATATGTTTATCATTAAGAGCAATAACTGTTACTAAGTGGCCCTGCTTAACAAGCTCTGCCGTTAGTTGCATGGTATAATCGCCTACTCCATCTTTACCGGGCTCTAAGGAGCCACAAAAGAAAATTATCTTCATTGTACTTTCTTTATTTTTGGAATATTGTTATACTTGTATATCAAAGTTATTTTACTTTCTATCTCCTATTTTCCTGGCGGGGATTCCTCCCCATATCTCATTAGCCGGAATCGTTTTATTTACTACCGCACCTGCTGCTACAATGGCACCATCGTTAATAACAACACCTTTTAAAACTACTACATTAGCACCAATCCAAACATTATTGCCTACAACAATCTCCGCTTCGGGCGACTTTTGTGTGCGCATTAACTCTGTAAGGGCAATACCATGATTATGATCTACAAATTTAGACCCCGAAGCTATAAGGCAATCATTACCTATAGTAATTTTTTTTGTAATATTAAATTCGCAGCCATAACCTATAAAGTTATTATTGCCAATTACTATAGACGGCCCTTGTCTCCAAATACCGTCATAATGAAAATAAATATCATGTTCTAACCGGCATTTATTTCCTATAGCAACCTGATGTGGCCATGTTACATGCATTTTAGGCATGCTCGTTGCACTACCAATTTTCATACCGCACAGTTTAAGCCAATACTTTCTAGGTAAACGAGCATATTTATTTATATACCGAATGCGAAGCACAAAAAAAAACTGTTGTAAAAATCTGGCCATAATTACTATTTGTAGAGATTTATTCTCATTACGATTTATAAAACCTGCTAACCAGCGCTGCTAAATTTAATCTCCTTTTTTTTGCCTTAACCAGGCTGGCAGAGAATGGCATTAGTGGCCCATCGGCATATTTCCAAAATTCACGATCTACTAAACGAGGTTTTTTACCCGATATAGATTGTTTAAATATATTCCATTTCCATGGCTTGGGCTGGCCCAATGCATGAAACATTACTGCAAGGCCCGGCCTAAAGCCCATACCTTCCTGAGTTATAAAACTGTATTCTCCATCCCACGCTTCAACAGTTGCGTTTAGGGCATCCTGATCTGTTTTACCAAAAGGAGCAAAAGGCCCCTGCGCATCTTCTGGCAATTGAGAGCCGTTAGTAAAGGCAGAACGGTTTAACCCGCCAATTGCTAATGCCATACCTTCCTGAACTAATTTCCAGGTTTCTATAAATCCTCTGTTCTTAACAGATACACCGGCGAAACCGCCGTTAACATAAATAATATCTTTAAACTTTAACTGGATACCGATTTTAGAAAAATAATTACGCCACGCAAATCTTGTAGGATGATTTTTAGTGAGAGGAGAATTTACATCTTCGCAAAGTGCAACCCCACAGGCAACCCATTTTTCATAGAAAAACCACGGAGCAGAAATTACAATATCTGGATCAAAATAAAACATGTTTTCTACATCGCTTGCAAGCCCATCAAGCAATTGCAACATAAAATCAGGTTTGTAATTTGTAAAATGATAATCAGTTTCTAATCGTATAAAATGAAGTTTTAAACCTGTAGCTACTTCTAATATGTCATGCCCTGTAGTACTACCCGGGGTAACATTTGCAGCCCATGCAGGTAAATCGCCCCTGTAGCCAGCGTAGCAATTACCTCTAAAACCCTGCCTATATAGTGAGTTAACAAATACAGCAAGACCATAATGGTAATGCCCTTCAAAAAGTGTACAAACTGCTGAATTCATCTGAATCATATATTTTTAATACCGCTACAAGTAAATCAAATTCATGTTGAACTTATTTAATTGTAATTATATTATTTAATAATCTTTTTAATAAGAGACTTGACTTTATTTTTAGACATCTTGAGTTGTTTAGCCAAAAAGTTTTTATTGTTTGTAAACTTGTCTAAAACTTCGTAATCAGCTGTAAAAACAGGAAAGTACTGATGCAAAACGTTAGTCATTTCAATTTTCATCTGCGGAAAATACTTCGGGTTCCAAGTAAGTCCATCGCAATTACATACCGCAATAAAGTTATTGTAATATTTAGTGCTTGCGTCATATTTACAAAAAGCCAAAAGGAAAAACTTCCAATCGGATGAAAATCGTAAATCCTCATCGTATAAGCCTATCCTGTCATGCAGTTCTCTTTTAATAAAAGCTGCCTGATGACTTATAGAAGTTCTTCTAAAAAACCCAAAAGTAATTGGGTTAGAAAAAATTTTCTCTCCAATAATTTTTCCTTTACTTTCTAAAACGGCATCGCCATATAAAATATCTTCGGCAGGATGGCTTTCAAAAATGGTTTGCAATGTATTATTATCATACAAAACATCTCCGGCGTTTAGCATTATCACATAATCACCCGTAGCTTTATTAATGCCTTTATTCATGGCATTAAAAATTCCCTTATCACGTTCGCTTATCCAATAAGCAATCTTATCCTCATTGTTTTTTATTATCTCTACACTACCATCGGTAGAGGCGCCGTCAATTATAATAAATTCAAAATCTTTAAAAACCTGACTGTTAACACTCTCAATAGTCCTGGCTAAATCCTGAGCATTATTTAAATTTATGGTAATTATCGAGAGTTTCATCAATCTAAAATTTTTATTACTGTATACAACTTTACAGCTACTTATTGTTTATATATTATTTTCAGGATATATTTCCTTTAACAATTATGCCGGTTTGCCGGCATATATTCCTTTTTACCTATTTTAATATTTTTAAAAAACGGTTTATATAGGTCTATTTTATAATTTGCATTACTTATTAATATATTATATTACAAATCATATCGCAATAAAATAAACAATAATAAAGTATAATTTTAAACAGCTATTTTTAAGAGCCTAAACATTACAAATATGGTTAAATTTTTAACTTACTTCTTAATAAATGGTAATACAACATAGTCTTACACTTTACAGCTAAAGAGTAAGGTGCATATTTTAAAACATTGTTAAACGATTTAATGGCATGTCTGGCGTTATTTTTTAATCCAGCGTTATAGTACCCCACAATAATTTGGCTGTAATATAAAAGTATAGCGTGCTTTAATAATTCTTTTTTAGCAGTATTACTTACCAGCCATTTTAACACCTTAAGATAATACCTTTCTATATGGGGTAGCCTTTTTTGAGACTGCACTTTAGACGTTATTCTGTCAGTACGGTCATCATTATCAAAGAGTGTTAAACTCTTATTTACAATTGATATCTTAGGGTTTTGGGTTAAATATCTAAATGTTAAATCCCAATCCTGATAACAGGCATATGAAACATCATAACCGCCAAGTTTATCAAGTAATACTTTTTTATACATCCAACTCTGTGTGCTGCCCATTATTTTCCAGTGGATTAATGAGCCAATCACTCCTTTATCTGTATCCAGTTTAGGAATAAATTCTTTTTTACTGGCAGAATCAGTAAATCCACCCGCGCAACTATCACTACCTTCCTTAACCATAGCTTCGGCCTGAAGACTTATACGGTCAGGATACATTGTATCATCAGAATCAAAGAAAACAACAAATTCTCCTGTTGCAATTTTCAACCCATAATTTCTCGCTACGGGAGCACCCTGGTTTATTTGTTTATAGTAAACAAGTTTGCCCGGGGGCAAAGAATTGTTTACTATATAAGTTTCTATTACCTGCTCTGTATTATCTGTAGAACCATCATCTACAACAATAATTTCAATATTTGCATACGTTTGATTAACTATGCTATCCAAACATTTAATTATCTCTCCCGCTCTGTTGTAAGTGGGTATGATTACAGAAACATAGTTCATATTTTTATAGTAGGCAATAATTAAACAATGAGCTTTTATTTATAGCTTCCATACTAAATCCCACATTTCATTAGACTTAGCTTCAAGACCTTTTATAACCTCCGGCTTAACCTGATGGATACTGTTAGTGTTCTTTAAAGCTTCGCCAACCTTTGATTTAGCAGTTTCAACATCCATAATATCTAATAAATTCTCGCTTACCTTATAATCAGCAAGCAGTTCAGGATACTTGTGGCTCCACCCTGTAGCAAAAGTACATACGCCCTGAGAAAGGCCACTCACAACACCGTGAAACCTTGAAGATATAAGTAACTTCATTTTACCAATGGTTGCTTTTACCTCAAGTGCATTTAGGTTTGTAAGCATTATCACTTCTTTAGAAAGATTAGGCATAATTTTATTAATTATATCCTCATCTCCTTTTCCTTCATGATTCAATAAAATAACCTCTTCACCCTGGTCAATAAGAAACTGACACATTGTTGTCAGGAATGCAATATATTTTTCAGAAACTTCTTTTTTAGTATCTGATATCATTTTACGGTTAGGAACTACACAAACATATTTTTTATCTTCTATAAACTTAACTAAAGGAACTTTAGGTTTAATAAGATTAGTAAAATCCGGCTTTAAAATAATTTTTTTGTTTTCGCCAAACATTTGTACTAAATAATCGTATGATATTTTTTCTCTCGCAAACAAAACATCTGCATATTCAAAAACAATTTTCATACGTTCTATAGTACCTTCTTTTGTAAAAGGGCCAAATGCCTGTGGTAAAAACACAAGTTTAGCACCATTACTTTTTAATGTCTTATAATAATTTCTCGCTTTTTCATTACTTGCCTTAGTGTAAAGGCCATCCCACTGGTCTCCAAACTGAAACCCGCCAGCATCTAACAGCATATTAATTTCAGATGGCTTAACAAAATAAACTTTTTTAAGGAGTTTTTCTGGTAAGTATTTTAATAATTTACTTTTCTGATAAATATATAATCCTTCTCCAATAGCCTGAGCATATACTCCGCCTACACTATGTGGTGTTATAATGCATTCTCTGTCAGGAAATTTTTCTTTAGTTTTTTCAATAACAGATCTAAGCATTAATTCTGCTCCTTTATTGACAAACCCGGCATTATCGATTAAAAAATTCATAGTTTTAGTTGCTAATTATCAAAAATATATTTTATTTAAAAAAAGACATAAATGTTGTAACCCGTTATTTTACAGCATTAAACTGTATGTTATTGTAGGCACATTTTATATTGCTGTTACCGCTGTCATCCCATAATATTATGGCTACAGAGCCTTTGTTAAACAGCAACAATTCATCGGTAATTGTCATTACAACATTACCGTTAGATACAAAACTAAATTTATTATCTTTTACCACAATAGAAAATTTATAAATCTCGTCTACTATAATTTTAAAAGGTTCTGTACGCAGGCTGTTATAAAACTGACCTTTATGAACTACATCAAAATGCAATTCGTCATTTTCTATCCTAAACCTGTATCTGTTGTAAAAATCATAATACCTAAATCCCCATTGAATTTCTCTAAATTCAGTATTAAATACTGCATCAAACTTAAGTTCGTAATTTTTTTGAGAATAATCCATTATGTAAAAATAGATCCAGTCGTCTAACAGGCCAGATGTATTAAAATACATGTTATTACCCTCTATTTTAGTTTTATTGTCTATACAAACATTATCTGTAGTAGCAAGAGGAACATTAAAAAACTTTAAATACCTGTCATTAAATCTGTTTTTAACAACATTCCAGGATTCATCTTTATATATAAGCTTGTCAAAAAACTCATTGCCCTGATAAACAGGTTTTAAAACTTCAAACTTTACTTGTTCTTTATTTTGCTTTAATAAACCCTGATATTTTTTAAAATTTTTGTCGGCTGTTTTCTTTTTGTAATTATTTAGTTTCTTAAAAACAACTCTGGCATTTAAAATCTTATAAATAAGTTTCATAATACTTAATTAATTAATAATTTAAAACCCTACAGTTCCTGCATTTGGGTCATTCTTTTAAACCTTACCGATGTTTCAAGCAACTCAGAAAAACTACCCATATCCATTATTTCACCTTTGTTCATTAATACAATAATGTCGGCATTTTTTACGGTAGATAATCTGTGGGCCACTATTAAAACGGTATACTTACCATGCAAGGCATCAATATTATTCTGTATGGTTCTTTCCGTTTCAGAATCTAATGCAGATGTAGCTTCATCAAGTATAAGCACATCTACATCTTTATACAGCTCACGTGCAATAGATATCCTTTGTTTTTGTCCACCGCTTAAGTTTATACCATTATTTGCAAGCACAGTCATTTCCTGCTCCGGAAGTTCTGAAACAAAATCTTCTATAGAGGCCTGACGTATTGCAGCATTAAAACGGGTATAATTCTCTGGGGTTGGTTCATCCCAAAATGTAATATTATTAAAAATCGAATCAGAAAATATAACAGGGTCTTGTGTAATGTAACCTATTCTTTTTTGAAATGATTTAATATTAAGTGTTAAGCTATCAACGCCATCTATGCTCATACTACCACTATCTAAAGGTATTAAGCCGGCAAGAACGTTAACAAGGGTAGATTTTCCGCTGCCGCTTTCTCCAACAAAAGCAATAGTTTTATTTTTTGGCACCTTAAGGTTAATTTTCTTAAGAATTGGAGTTTCCTTATAACTAAAGTCTGCGTTTTCAAGAACTATTCCTGTATCTAATCTGTCCATATCTACAGATCCGTTACTTTCTTTATTGTCTATCAATACTTTTTCAAAACTCGAAATATTATCCATAGATCCTGATACTCCCACAAACCCATTATAAGAAGACTGCATAACCATTAAGGAAGACAGCGCTCTATAGAAAAAAAGCATACTTATAAGGATGGTACTTAAAGACCCACCTAATAAACTTACCTGAATTAGGATTACACCACAAACAACAAGTATTAATAGCGGCTCTCTTGTAGCAGTAACTATAGCACTAAGTTTACCTATTTTTGTATTATTATGCTCAATATGTTCAATGGTTCTCAATAATTTTTCGTTATATCTACCCAGTAAACCTGTAGCTTTTAAATATTTAAAGCTATTAACATATTGTATAATAAGCCCCTGGTAAAAATTACTTTCAAAAGTAAGTTTATCCGATGATGCTTTAGTTACCTTATATACTTTTTTATATGCAAGATTGGTTAAAAAACCACCTATACAAATAAGAACAGCAAACTTAGCATCTACAAAAAAGGCAAACAGCATGTAAACAATAACCATTACCGCCTGTTGCACAGTAGCAAAATATTGCTGGTATGCCATAGATAGCCTTGCTACTTCGGCAGAAAGAACGTTTTGAATAGTTCCAACATCAGACACTACAAAAGACTTATAAGACATAGAGGCCATAAGCCTTGTAAGCCTTTGGCGAACACTTTTAATAAAATATTGCCTAATAATTACTTCATAAGAACTACCTATAAATACCATCGCCCCTTTAAGAGCAAAGAAAACACATAACACTATTAATACGCTAATCAGGGTAAGCGGAAGCCCTACCGATTCCATGCCCTTTACCAGGAAATTTAAATTTCCTAAATTATCAGGTTTACCTTTGTTAGAACCATCTACCATTTGTAGTAGGGGAAGAAACATTGCTAAGCCAAAACCATCCAGGAAACCTACAGAAATATTTAAAGCAACCCTGATTAAAATTCTATACCCTAATCGTTTATAGAAATAGGCGAAATTTTCAAAGTATTTTATTACAAGTTTCTTTATAGTACTTTTTACCATATAATTGATATTGTTAAAACTGGCTGCACAATTGTTGTGTACAGCCAATTATCCTTCTAAGCACTCCTGCTGGGGTTTATTTATCCCTTTTAAATATCTTGATATCCGAAGCTACCATTTCCCTGCACAATCCTGCAAGGTCATATTGCGGCTCCCAGCCCAGTTGTGTTTTAGATTTTGTAGGGTCACCTATAAGTAAGTCAACCTCTGTAGGACGATAATAAGTAGGATCTACTTTTACAATAGCCTTTCCTATTAGCCCGTCATATATAGCCTGACCTGTTGCTGCTGTAAACACCTCTTCATTAATAGACTCTACAGTACCCACTTCGTTTTCGGCTTCGCCTGCAAAGCTTAAAGTTATACCCACTTCTGCAAAAGACATTCTAACAAAATCACGAATGTATGTAGTTACCCCTGTTGCAATAACATAGTCTTCGGCAACATCCTGCTGTAAAATTCTCCACATAGCCTCTACATAATCTTTTGCATGACCCCAGTCACGCTGAGAATCAAGATTACCTAAATAAAGACAGTCTTGTTTACCTAACGCAATAGCAGCAGTAGCCATTGTAATTTTTCTCGTTACAAAAGTCTCACCTCTTCTTGGAGATTCGTGATTAAACAAAATTCCGTTACAAGCATACATATCATAAGCTTCACGATAGTTTTTAGTAATCCAAAACCCGTATATTTTAGCAACGCCATAAGGAGAACGCGGGTAAAATGGAGAGTTTTCATCATAAAAACCTTTCTCATTTTTATTTTCCGCCAAACCACCATACAGCTCAGAAGTAGATGCCTGATAAATCCTTGTTTTCTTTTCAAGACCAAGTATCCTTACAGCTTCCAGTATCCTTAACGTTCCTATACCATCTACGTTAGCAACATATTCCGGCGAATCAAATGATACTTTTACATGAGACATTGCACCTAAATTATAAATCTCATCTGGCTGAACTTCCTGGATAATACGTATAAGATTGGTAGAATCTGTTAAATCACCATAGTGTAATTTAAAATTCACATGGCGCTCATGTTGGTCTATATATAAATGATCGATACGTTGTGTATTGAAAGAAGAAGATCTTCTTTTAATACCATGCACTGTATAACCTTTTTCTAATAGCAACTCAGCTAAATAAGATCCATCTTGTCCTGTTACCCCAGTAATTAAAGCTGTTTTCATATACAAATATTCTGTTTTTGCTGTTATATCGTTACTTTTTTTACATTATCTATATTTTGTAAAAACCATTCGTAGGTTTTACTAATACCTGCTTCTAAATCTAATTCGTGTTTCCAGCCCAACTCATGCATTTTAGAGATATCCATAAGTTTTCGTGGAGTTCCATCCGGCTTTGTGCTATCCCAAATTATTTCGCCCTGGTGGCCTGTAATTTTTTGTATAGTCTCTGCAAGATGTTTTATTGTAAGATCTTCTCCTGTACCCACATTATACAAATAATCAGGAAGTTTGTTCTCTAAAGCAAAAACAACAGCTTTTGCCATATCGTCTACAAACAAAAACTCCCTCATAGGTGTACCGCTACCCCAAAGTGTTACGGGAGTATGACCGTTCTCTTTAGCCTCATGAAACTTACGAATCATTGCAGGAAGAACGTGTGATGTATTAAGATCAAAATTATCATGAGTACCGTAAAGATTTGTAGGCATCATGCTTACATAATCTTTACCAAATTGTTTTCTTATTGCCTGGCATGCCTTAACGCCGGTAATTTTTGCAATCGCATACCATTCGTTTGTAGGCTCCAGTGTATCTGTAAGTAAATATTCTTCTTTAAGAGGCTGTGGAGCCAGTTTAGGATAAATACAAGAGCTTCCTAAAAATATAAATTTTTCAACATCATTTTTAAGTGCCGAATCGATAAGATTACTTTGTATTTGAAGATTTTCGCTTAAAAACTGATACGGATAATCATTATTTGCAAGTATACCCCCTACGCGGGCTGCTGCATCTATTATAACTTCCGGTTTTTCTTTAGCAATAAAATCCCTAACAGCCTGTTGCTCTCTTAAGTCAAGATCTTTACTTGAAGACCCAATTAGATTTGTGTATCCGTTAGCAGTTAAAGTTCGCCAAATAGCGCTGCCTACCATCCCTTTATGACCTGCAATATAAATCTTGGTATCCTTGTTCATTGTTTATATAAATGTGTATTAATAATGCGGGAAAACCCAGAGAAACCCTGTAGAATTGAATGAGCAAATGTAATAAAATTTAAACAATAAAGCTACATGTACAAATAATTAAATTTTTTAAGTTAAATTCAAATTTTTACAACGTTAATATAACATATTGCTAACAAAAACACCACATAACTTATTATTAACTAAACTTTATGTTTTAAAGCTTAAGCGAAATTTCAAATTTTTATATAATGTTTTAAATCAGTTTAAAACTGTCTTGCTATGCAATTATATATTAATTTTAAAACTGTCTTTAATACTCTTTTGCCTTACATATCTATTAAATAAAATATTGGCAAAATAAATTATGGGTGCCATTTTAATAAAAGCTGCAATGCGAAGGCTACTAAAATTAAATGTAAATATTACCAGTACATATAGCAGTAATAAAATTGGGTTATAAATATCATTTTTTAAAGAACTGTGGGCGTATGCAAACACTAAACCCTGCAAAAAGAAAAAAACAATAACACCGGGAATTAAAAAATTCGCATAGGCAAAGCCAAAATTCTCTGTAGGCCATGAGGTTTTAGAAAGTTCTTTTCTGGGCAAAGGCGGCCTAAAGTCTTTTTGTTTCATTACAATACTATGAAAATACACACCCTGATCTACCTGCGGTATCATGCTTTTATCCGGCTGAGCAAATAGTGCTGTTGCCGGTTCGAAAAAACCATCAAGATACCAGGCATTACTACGATTAAAATAATTAGCAGCAAAAATATCGATAAAAGTATAGGATGTATTGTATATAAACGCTGTTGTATTAAAAAACTCACCATAATTTGCATTCTCAACCTGCAATTTTGCCATCTGGTGTTTTTTACGCAACACAGGAACGGCAAGAATATAACCACACAGTAACACTACAACAGCTGCAAGCAATGGTTTATTTATAGTAGAAAATGATGTTTTTTTTATTGTATAGTGGTAAGATATTACTACCATAATTATAAGCAAAAAAGTATTTTTACGCCCACCAAAACTCGAAAAAATAAAGCATGAAATTAATAATGAAACAAAAAATATAATTTTATTTAATTTCGTATTTTTCAGCCTGACGCATTGCATAAAAAGGAGCACCCCTATATATAAAAAACTTAATAACTCTAAAACGTACTGACTGCTTTGCAACTGTATTCTCTTATCTAAATGTGTAAATAAATAAATAAAGCCACCTATACGGTAAATAAAAACCGAATATGCGCCTATACCTATTGCCATAAAGAATATAGCTGCTTTTTTTAAAGATTTATAACTTGTAATTCTAGTACCTACCGTTGATTGCGGCTTTAAAATTTTCCATTTGTTATAAGCATAAATACCCAGAACTAATGATACAAATGCAATTGTTTGCACCTTAGTATACTGCAAAAAAGCTTCGTCAAGAGTAACGTTACAAGCCCTTAAAATTATTTTTTTAAAAAATTGAGGCCTAAAATAAATAAATAATATAAATGGTAAATTTAACAATGCATATTTTACAGATACTAACTTTAATGGCGAAAGTAAATCGTTGTCTTTCGATGTTTTAAAAACAAAGAAATATAACGCCGAAAACCAAATAAAACAAAATAACACCATCATTTATTTATTAATATTTTATTTCTTACCGGCCACAATACATAAAGCAATATTAAACTATTACTAATTAAAAGCAGCCAGTAATTTAAAAAATAAATATATACCGTAAGTGTAGCACACAGTAATAGCGCGGGCAATAAATTAACCGCAAATATTTTTAGTGCAGGCTTACTATTAAATAGCGCCATTATAACTAACAAGGCATATACAAGTGCCGCAATTTCGCCTAATAACAACGCAACACCCATACCGCCTATATTATTATAGAACCCAAAAACCAAAATACCTATTACTGTTACAATTACTTTAATTATGTTATTAATAAGCATTTGTCGGGATAAATTGGTTTTCTTAAAAAACTCAATAAAAATCATACTATAATTTTGAAAAGCAATTGCCATAAACAAATAGCATATCAAATTTAGGTTAAAATCAATTTCATGATTTGTCCATTTTGTATAAATTTTTAAAAAAAAAGGCATTCCAACAGTAACACACAACAGCAACATAGCATTAGAAAACCTCCAGAAAACACTCATTTTATTTAAAATGTAATTCTCGTTTTTTAAAGTAAACTCTTTTTGAATGGACGGTAGTATCGGCGTTACTAAAACATTAGAAACTCTGTAAAATGCATTCGACATCTTTCTGTTAGTATCAAATTGCGGCAGTGCAGATGCTGCAAAAGCTCTAACAATTACTAAATTAAGACCAACCTCATAAATTTTTTCTACTACAAAACTAAATGTTAAGGTAGCCGATTGTTTTATAACCGCAAAAGACTCTTTGTAATTTATGCCTTGTGTAAAAGGGATAGAAAAAGGCACATGTTTCTTTACGTAATAATACACATATACCGAAAAAAGAATCGTAAAAACAAATAAAGCTAAAGAGGTAAACAATATGCTGTGTGTAAAATAAATTGCCCCCACGATAACTAAAAAATCGAGTGTTTCGCCAATAAACTGATACTTAATAGAATGCTGTATTTTATCAATAGGTTCAAACAACCTTAATAAGTACAGTGATACATACTGCAATAAAATTCTTGAAAAAACTAAAAATATAAAACTATACTGTGCATGTACATTGTTAACATACTCAAGATTAGTATGCGTAAGATAAGCCAGTATAGGTGGGTATGATATAACGACACCTAACAGCACCTGCGCTGCCATGTAAATTATATTAGCTCCCTGACCAGACAATAGTTCTTTGCTGATATCCTGCTTAATGTGATAATTAAGATTTACTATGTTAGACGTGTAATGAAGCTGCCCTAAATTTATTGACCTTATCATTAAAGCAATTGCGAATAAAACCAGCCAAAAAGCATAATCATGTTTACCTACAGATGCTATAAATACAGGAACTATTAATATTTGCCTTACAAAACTAATTGCTACTGAATAGCTACCCCATTTTACTGAGTTGAAGTATCCCGGTTCAAACTTTAAAAGGCTCAAGAATTGCTGATTTATTAATTTGCACAAAAATTACAATTAATATTGTAAAGAACAATATTCTTATGTTTATAATAAATAATAAGATATAAAAAAGCCTGCCCAAAATTTACAGGCGGGTATTATAACTTTATCAAATTTAAGCTTTAATAAAACTATAAAACCGCGTTTTTTTTAGGCAGGCTTATTGTAAATTACAATAAATGTGGCTTATTTTTCTCAAGATGGTTGTAAACATTTTTTACTTCCTGAGAGTGCTCTTTGTGCAATATAAGGTTTGCTGTATCTGTGTAAACAAATATCGTGTTTTCAAGACCAAGAAAAGCTGTATAATTATCGTTACCTATAACCATATTACCGGCATCATCTACACTGTGGCCTTTAAGCTTTAAATAGTCGTAAACCGAATCGAAAGATCCAAGATCAGACCAGCTGAAGATAGCAGGAACAACTTTAATTTTTTTGCTTCGCTCCATTACAGCATAGTCAATACTTATAGATGGTATATCCATAGATAAAGCCTCATCAAGTCTTCCTTCCTGGGCAGCATTCCATGCAATAAGAGATTTTTCATAAACTTCCGGCTGATATGCTTTTAGTTCTTCAAGCAAAATGCTTGCTTTAAAGCAAAACATACCACTGTTCCATAAAAAGTTACCCCTGTCTATAAAGTCCTGGGCCGTCACTAAATTTGGTTTTTCGCGAAAAGAAACTACTTCGTCTCCTTTATGCTCTATATAACCGTATCCCGTTTCCGGTTTTGTAGGGTGCACACCAAATGTTACAATAAACCCTTGTTTTGCTTTTTCTACAGCATCGCTTATTGCTTGTGCATAAGTGCTTTCTCCATCTATAACATGGTCAGATGGTGTTATGATAAGAATATCATCCGGCTCTGACGCAAAAGCGGCAAATGCAATTGCAGCTGCAGTATTTCTCGGCACCGCCTCTACAATATCTAAATACTGAACTCCCGAATTTTCAAGAATGTTCCTGCTAAGGTGGCAGTTATCTTTGCTCCCTACAACAATAAGTTTTTCTGCAACTGCACTGTTACGATCGGCAGTCATTTCAAAAAGTGATTTACCTTCAAAGAGTGGAAGGTATTGTTTAGGCTGGCTTTTTCTTGATAAAGGCCATAAACGGCTCCCAACGCCTCCTGTAAGGATAACATGTGTAATTTTACTCATTCTTATCAGATTTAGTAAGTTGTTCTAACAAATTTCTTTATATTCTTCTTGTATTCTTTTTTATACAGCTATTATTTTGTCTCTATAAGAGATAATAACTTAGAACCATAACCGCTTTTTAAAAGTGGCTGGCATAATGCCCTAAACTGGGTTTCATTTATGTAGCCCATCTCAAAAGCAACACCCTCAATAGCGCCAATTTTAAGGCCCTGGCGCTCTTCTATTACCTCTACAAACTGAGCAGCCTGCATAAGCGACTGAAATGTCCCGGTATCCAGCCAGGCAGTCCCTCTGTCTAATATGCTTACTTTAAGCCTCCCTCTTTCAAGGTAGGTTTTGTTTATATCGGTAATTTCCAGTTCTCCTCTATGGCTTGGTTTAATATCTTTAGCTATTGCTACAACCTCGTTATCATAAAAATAAATACCGGGTACTGCATAGCTCGATTTTGGTTTTTCCGGCTTTTCTTCTATAGATACTGCGTTGCCGTCTTTATCAAAATCTACAACACCATAACGCTCCGGGTCGTGCACGTGGTAGGCATAAATAACCCCACCTTCCGGGTTACTGTTACTTTGCAATAATTTTGCAAGGCCACTTCCATAAAAAATATTGTCGCCCAGTATAAGTGCCACTTTATCGTTACCTATAAAGGGGGCACCTATTATAAAAGCTTCGGCAAGGCCATTAGGATGTTCCTGTACAGCATACTCAAAACGGCAGCCATACTTTACACCATCGCCAAGCAGGTCTTTAAACAACGGCAGGTCTTTAGGTGTAGAAATAATAAGTATTTCCTTTATGCCCGCCATCATTAAGGTAGATAAGGGATAATATATCATTGGCTTATCATAGATAGGCATTAACTGTTTACTTACAGATAGTGTAAGCGGATGTAGCCTTGTACCAGAGCCTCCGGCTAATATTATTCCTTTCATTAACCTTATTTATTTACTATCCTGATTGGGATATTGCGTTTCATAATATTTTGTATAATCGCCAGATGTAACATTTTTAAGCCATCTTTCGTTTTCTAAAAACCAGTCTACTGTTATATCCAGTCCCTGCTCAAAAGTTACCGATGGTTCCCAACCCAGTTCATTTTTAATTTTTGATGCATCAATTGCATACCTTAAATCATGCCCAGGCCTGTCAGTCACATAAGTTATAAGCTTTTCGCTGCTACCTTCTTCCCTGTTAAGCTTCTTGTCCATAATAGTACACAATAGCTTTACAAGGTCTATGTTTTGCCACTCATTAAAACCGCCAATATTATAGGTCTCAAAATTTTTCCCTTTATGAAAAGCTGTATCTATAGCAACAGCATGATCTTTTACAAAAAGCCAGTCGCGTGTATACTTACCGTTACCATAGACCGGCAATGGCTTGCCTTCTATAATATTATTTATAAAAAGCGGTATTAGTTTTTCCGGAAAATGGTTTGGCCCATAATTGTTAGAACAGTTTGTAATAACATAAGGCAATCCGTACGTTTCGCCGTAAGCCCTTACAAAATGATCTGACGATGCTTTAGAAGCAGAATAGGGAGAATTAGGTGCATAGGGTGTAGTTTCTGTAAACAAGCCTTCGGCACCTAACGTTCCGTAAACCTCATCGGTACTTATATGGTAAAACCTCTTGCCTTTCCAGTTGCCTGCCCATAAACTTTTAAAAGCATTAAGCAGGTTCATAGTGCCCATAACATTTGTTGTTACAAAGGCAAGTGGGTTTGTAATAGAACGATCTACATGCGATTCTGCCGCGAGGTGGATAACCCCGTCAAAACGATAGTCCAAAAAAAGTTGGCCTATCAATGCTTTATCAGTAATATCGCCTTTTAAAAAAGTATAATTGGGGCTATCCTGTATGTCCTTAATATTCTCAAGATTACCCGCATATGTTAGGGCATCCAGGTTATAAATTTCATAATCAGGATATTGGTTTACAAACCTCCTCACAACATGAGAACCTATAAATCCGGCACCGCCGGTAATAAGTATTTTTTTCATCTTAACAAATTATACCTCTATAAATACCTTACAATAATTATTTCCCTATTACATGGAAAACAAAACCTATTTCTGTAAGTTTCTTGCCATCTAATATTGCCCTGCCGTCAAATACAAAAGCAGGTTTTTTCATGTTGTCATAAATACGTTTCCAGTCATACTCTTTAAACTCATCCCACTCTGTAAGTACAGCTATAGCATGAGCATCTTTACATGCCTCATAAGGATCCTGAAATGTAGAAACTAATTTCTCATTTTCTTCTTTACTCCTTGTATCTAAATAATTAAGATCGGCCTGTATTTTTTCTTCTTCAACTTTAGGGTCATATACAGCAAGGTTTGCCTGCTCATACAACAGCTCATCGGCTACCTGTATAGCAGCAGACTCCCTTGTATCGTTAGTATCTTTTTTAAATGCCCAGCCTAAGAAAGCGATTTTTTTACCCGATACCGTATTGTAAAGTGTTTTAACAATCTTAGCTGCAAAACGTACTTTTTGGTGATCGTTCATAATAACAACCTGCTCCCAGTAATCTGCAACTTCGTTAAGTCCATAAGATTTAGCAATGTATACAAGGTTAAGGATATCTTTCTGGAAACATGAACCTCCAAAACCTACAGATGCCTTTAGGAATTTAGAGCCTATACGGCTATCCATACCTATAGCGCGTGCTACCTCATTAACATCTGCTCCTGTTTTTTCGCAAAGCTCAGACATTGCATTGATAGACGAAACCCTTTGTGCAAGGAAAGCATTAGCCGTAAGCTTAGAAAGCTCAGACGACCATACATTTGTAGTAAGTATGCGCTCTCTTGGTATCCACTCTGCATATACATCGACAAGTGCTTTAATAGCAGCCTGACCTTCTTCGTCTGTATCACCACCTATAAGTACCCTGTCCGGGCTAAGTAAATCTTCTACAGCAGTACCTTCTGCAAGGAACTCAGGGTTAGATAGTATCTGGAACTTAACACCATTACCGGTATTATCAAGAATACTCCTTACAGCCTCTGCAGTACGCACAGGAAGTGTAGATTTTTCTACAACAATTTTATCATTTTTAGAAACAGCAGCAATTTGTCTTGCGCATAGCTCTATATATTTAAGGTCGGCAGCTTTACCTTTACCTAAACCATATGTTTTTGTTGGTGTATTTACAGATATAAATATCATTTGAGCTTCATCAATTGCTTTTTCTACTTCTGTAGTAAAGAAAAGGTTACGCCCTCTTGCCTGAGAGACAATCTCTGCAAGACCCGGCTCATAAACCGGAAGATTATCTAAATTTTCATCATTCCATGCTGCAATACGAGCAACATTCAAATCAACAATCGTCACTTTAATATGCGGACACTTTGCAGCAATTACTGCCATCGTGGGGCCTCCCACATATCCTGCTCCTATACAGCAGATATTCGTAATTTTATTTCCCATGTTATTATTGGTTGGTATATAAAAAATTTAATAAAATATTATGATGCGCAAAAATACATTTTTTTTCCAAAAAATAATCAAGAACACTACTGTCTTACAGAATAATTTTCATGTTTTTAACGATATAAGCTATCAAAACATGCTATTCTTACAACTGTGCGTGCGCTTTATTCCCTAAAACTCCTTTTACGTCATAAATAACGCTATCAGGCTTTTGTAATAGAGACAAATCTAAATCTAAAAAAGCAGAATGTGCAACGCCAAGCACAATAGCATCATAAGTATCTTTTGGTAATACGTCGCTCGTTTCGAGCCCATACTCATGTTTTACCTCTGCCGGGTTTGCCCATGGGTCGTAAACCGTTACAGCAATACCATAATCGTTAAGTGCTTTTATAACATCTACAATTTTAGTATTGCGAACATCGGTACAATTCTCCTTAAATGTTACACCTAACATTAGCAGTTTTGCACCATTTACTATAACACCTCTTTTTATCATGAGCTTAACTACCTGAGAAGCCACATAGTCTCCCATACTGTCGTTAAGCCTTCTGCCGGCAAGTATAATTTCCGGATGGTAGCCTGCCTCCTGTGCTTTTTGAGCCAGGTAATATGGGTCTACCCCTATGCAGTGGCCGCCCACAAGCCCAGGTTTAAAAGGAAGGAAATTCCATTTTGTACCTGCAGCCTGCAATACTGCCTG